>OJBX01000174.1_pt1 | contig 43602 bp, 37 predicted proteins | sample 1590751 | NCBI WGS metagenome assembly OJBX01 (sample SAMN05416780, study PRJEB24817) | seawater metagenome | isolation source: Sea water | place: Canada:Atlantic | collected 2013-07
TGCCTATGGCCGCTTGATATTTTACATTCTGCCCCACACTTTGCGGTGCTCTCCATCTTGGAATACCCAGACGACTAAAAACCTGATAACTATAAGACGATTGCTTTTACACAATAATGCATCTGTCAGAGAAGATTTAAGTCGATGGCCGCTATCTATCAGACAGCTTATCCACGAATTAAATCTGATATCACGGAAGATGAGTTAGGGGATGTCTATACACCTACGTCGGAAGATAAAAAGTTTGCACTGCGTCACTGTAAACGAGCCAGCGCATCCTTTTTGGGGCTCCTGGTTCAGCTAAAAATCACACAGCGATTGGGCCGGTTCGTGAATCTGGGTGAAATACCAAAGGTGATCATCACGCACATTAAAAATCAGTGCCGTTCGCGGGTGGCACTGAAGAATCTCCAAACCTATTACACATCTGGCGCAAAGGATCGTCACGTAAAGCTGATTCGACGCCATCTTAATATAAAAGCCTACGTTGCGGCCAAGACATCCGAGTTGGCGCAGATTTGGGCACTGGAGGCAGCGACCACCAAAGAGGCGCTTCCAGATATCATCAATGTCACGTTGGAATATTTGGTCAAAGAGCGATACGAGTTACCGGCGTTCAGCGTACTTGAGCGGATATGTCAGGCGGCCAGGGCAGAAGTCAACACTCGGTATTACGATCAATTGTGTGGCTTTTTAGAATCTGTAAGTCGCCAATGTATCAATGACATTCTTCGATCCAGCACAGGGCTGAATGGTTTTGGTTGGAGCACGCTGAAAAATGAACCCAAACGCCCGACCCCTCGTAATATCCACGCGTATATCCAATACCTGGAATGGCTGACGTCCCTGCAAGCACTTTTGCCCACGGATTTGGGTTTGCCTCCAGTAAAACACCAGCAGTTTATCAACGAGGCAAAGGCCCTGGATTACGCCGAATTGATGAAACTAAAGCTGGACAAGCGACTCGCACTCGTCATCGTTTTAATCCGGCACCAATACGCACAAACACTGGATAACGCCGCCGATATTTTTATCAAGTTGCTGTTAAAGATGGATCGCTCGGCGCAGAAGCTGCTGGAGAAATATCTCGCAGACCATCAAAAGCAAACCGATCATTTGATTTCTGTACTGTCTGGGACAGTCAAGGTGTATCTGGATAAACCCGATTCAGTGACGGCCTTTGATCCGGTACTGGGAAAGAACAGTGATCAGTTACTGGCAATGTGCGAACAATATATGGCCTTCGCTGGCAATAACTATTTGCCTTCCTGGTACAACTCTACAAAAAGCAACGATCCACCTTGTTCCGCACGATTGAAATACTCAACCTGGCATCGGCCACGGAAGACAAGGACTTGCTCAATGCGTTCCAGTTTATTTTGAAGCACAAAAAGCGTCGCACAGAGTTCCTGTCCATCCAAAGCGAACCGGACGATCCATCTTCCAGAAATGTCATTAATATTCGCTGGATTCGCGAAAACTGGTGGAAATTAGTTACGGGAAAATCAACCAAATCAGCACATGTGACGGAGGTTAATAAAACCTGTTTTGAGCTGTGTGTGTTTGAACGGATCGCTGAAGAACTGAGTACCGGTGACTTGTTCATTCCCTACAGTGAAACCTTCGATGATTCCCGGGAGCAGATGATCACCTGGGAAGAATACGAAGCGCAGTTGCCTACCTATTGCGAGGAGGTAGGGCTCGTCGCAGGTGATACTGAATTTACAACAACGCTGAAGAAGTCCATGGAAACGAGCTGCCGGAAAGCTGACAGCCAATTCCCGGAGGACGAACTGGTTCGTATTGAAAACGGGAATCTGATTATCGGTAGACCAAAGCCTGATCAACCCTTACCTGAAGTCGAAGAAATTGGAGCGCTTTTGCGCGATCGGTTGGACAAAATCAACCTGCTTGATGTGATTATCAATGTCGAAAAGTGGCTGAACCTGAATAAACATTTTGGCCCGTTGTCGGGCTTCGAATCACGTATCAGCGACCCGGAGTTACGTTTTGTCCTGACCGTGTTTTGTTACGGTACCAACATTGGCCCCACCGAAACCGTGCGATCTGTGCAGGGCGTTTCTCGCAAGCAAGTCGCCTGGCTTAACTTAAAACGCACGACCGAAGCCCGTCTCGATAAAGCTATTGCGAAGATTAATAGCGAGTACAAGAAATACCGGCTCATTGAGTGTTGGGGGTCGGGCAACAGCGTGTCCGCTGATGGAAAACTTTGGGATCTCTACGAAGATAATTTGCTATCTGAATACCATATTCGGTATGGCAGCTATGGCGGCATTGCCTATTACCACGTCTCGGACACCTATATTGCATTGTTCAGCCGGTTTATTCCCTGCGGTGTCTACGAGGCGATTTATATCTTGGACGGCCTACTCAACGATGAATCTGATTTTAATCCGGACACCGTTCACGGCGATACACAGGCGCAATCCACGCCCGTCTTTGGCCTGGCGTACTTGCTGGGCATAAAGCTCATGCCCCGTATCCGAAATATCAAAGATCTCAGCTTTTATAAGCCTGATCGCTCCATGGTACTCAAGCATATTCAGTCCTTGTTCAAGGAGCCAATCAAGTGGGATCTCATTGAAAAGCACTATGCGGATATGATGCGAACGGCCATGTCAGTTAAAGCAGGGAAAATCACCGCTTCGACAATCCTGCGCCGGTTCGGCACCAAGAACCGGAAAAACAAGCTGTACTTTGCGTTCCGTGAACTCGGGCGCGTGGTCAGAACCATGTTTTTGCTGGAATACATTACCGACGTTGATCTGCGCAAAACAATCCAAGCAGCGACCTGTAAGAGCGAAGAGTTCAATGAGTTTGCCCGGTGGTTGTTTTTTGCTAATGGCGAGAAAATTCCTGCAAACTTGAGACACGAACAAAGCAAAATCGTTAAATACAATCATTTGCTGGCCAACTTCGCGATCTTATACAACGTAAACGCAATGACCGAAGTGTTCAATCAATTGAAGTCGGAAGGGTGCAATATTACCCGCGACATTATGGCCGAATTCTCACCGTATCATACCGAGCATTTGGGGCGGCTAGGAAGTTTTGAGCTAGATCTAACCAAGCAGGTTAAGCCCATGACTTTTGAACTTCTGGTTGATTAATTCATAATATTCAATCGGTTACGTTAGAAGTGGCTAAATTCAACGCTTTTACCGGCCGGACCTCTATTCTACCAGTAATTGTGGGTTAACTGACATTCCTCCACTTAATGAAGAAGTAGTCAGGTATTGAATATTTTTTCAAAACAATTTAAAGTACGGCACCATACCCAGTGTATCCCTTGGTTAATGGTCGTTCCCAACACCTGAGAAACTGGAAAAAGTGGTGACACGGAAGAGGAAAGGGGAGCGCTGCCGGCTGACCTTGATCACGTTGAAAAAATCACTTTCCGCTCTCCCTATTAGGCGTTCTTTACACCACTCCCAACAATGTTGATACACCCGTGGGTCAATACGTGCTCTTCTCACTGGGAGCGCTCTACGTTCTAACAAAACAGGCGCGTAGCGCTCGGGCCCGCCGCGAGCGGCGGAAGGTTTAGCAAGATAGTTCTGAGGTATGGTGCCGTATTGCAGGTGGGCTTCAACTCTATTTCCCATTCTCAATGGGTAAACATAAATGAAATGGCTTTAAGCCGAATTTAGTCACTATTGTTTTCGTCGTCTAGTAATTAGGAGCTGTCCTAAACGATAGGTCTTATCAACCCACAAAAATAGGCTTTTCTGGGTTTCGTAATATTTAGGCACATTCAATAATGAATATACTCTTTAAGGAATATTGCAAATTATTCCATATAACGTATATTGGTAAATATACTTTTTAGGGAATATTGTGATTCGCCATGAAAATAAAGACCCCAAGAGATGTAGGTCACTACATAGCCTCAACACGTAAGGCGCTAAAGTTATCTCAAACAGACTTAGCTACGAAGATAGGTAAAGACCAACGTTTTATCTCAAAGTTAGAGAATGACCCATCCAACGTGTCATTTGGAACGGTCATGATGGTGCTGAACACATTAAAGATAGATGTCGACATGTCAACACTGCTGAATCCGGATAATAGTATCCATCAACCGCGCTCTCCCGCAACGGTTGCTGTCGAGCAAATTTCTCATAAGAGCGATAAATTAGTGAACGATGCTACTCTACGTTCATCCTGGCACAAGCCAAAAAGGTTGCCAACGATCGTTAGCAAGCATAAGTTCGAGAAGAAGTAATGGCCAAAAGAAAAAAAACAAATACTCTCTTTGTTGGTATCAATGGTCAGCATGTAGGTGTATTTGAGCGCAGTGGTGGTACGCATGCATTTACTTATGACCATGAATGGTTATCAAACGTAATAGCACACCCAATCAGTTTATCGATGCCACTCACTAAAAATAGGCATACCGGTGACAAAGTACGCTATTACTTCGACAACCTGCTCCCAGACGATATAGAAATTCGTAAGCTAATTGTTGACCGAGTTGGCGCCTACTCTACAGATACAATGGATCTATTGAGTGAAATTGGCCGTGACTGTGTTGGCTCTCTTTCTTTGACAGCGGAACCGGTTGATGGCATGGATGAGTTGAAGCTTGAAACAATGAGTGAAGGTGATATCGCTACACATATGAGAAACACGGCTAGGCGTAGAACGTTGGGTATGGACGATGACGATGTATTTCGAATATCTATTGCAGGCGCACAAGAGAAAACCGCATTGACGCTTCACGATGGTAACTGGTATCGACCATTAGGCACCACACCAACTACTCATATATTCAAACTACCTATTAATGACCTAGAGAACGGTCTGAAGCTAACAAACAGTGTAGATAATGAATGGTTCTGCTTACGATTTATGCACCACTTGGGTTTTGACGTCGCTCAAGCGGATATACGGACTTTCGAAGATCAAAAAGCGCTGGTGGTTGAACGATTTGATAGAGCGTGGAGTGAAGATGGGCTTTTATACAGACTAACACAGGAAGATATGTGCCAGGCACTGGGAAGAGCTGGCCAGTCAAAGTATGAAGCCAACGGAGGCCCGGGGGCGAAAGAAATATCTGAATTACTCCGCTTTAGTACTCAAGGTGAAGGGGATATGTATCAGTTCTTTCTCGCACAATACGTATTCTGGCTATTAATCGGCATTGATGGCCATGCTAAGAACTTCAGCGTTTATCTAGACCGTTCTGGTCACTGGCTCACTCCACTGTATGATGTAATATCCGCTCACCCATTTAAAGAGCAGTTCAGACGCAATCAGCTTAAGATGGCGATGAAGGTAATATCTAAGAATAGTCACTACATTTGGTCGGATATTCAGGTGCGCCATTGGCGCAATCATGCAACTAAGACGTTTTTGAGTGAAGACGTGGCTATGGAATATATCGAAGAACTGAATGGCAATATTGAAAATGCTCTAGGCAAGGCATTTTCCGATGCAGGTAGAGACTTTGACCAAAACACTGGCGATGTTATTGCTGAGGGGGTGTTAACAAAATTAAGGAGATGAACTACACCGCGACATTGCCACGCTCTGATCACGTTTTTTTGAGTGTTTTTTATAAATTATCAAAAAAGAAAAGCGACTACTTAGGTCGCTACGCTTTAGTTCAGTTTTCTGGGTTATTTACAACTGTACTCCATATTACTTCCGCCTTTTGAGAAGTCCCAATTGGCAATATCTTGTACGAGCAAATGCTTATAACCTTCATCAAATAAAGACAGATCCGCTACGTCCTCGATGTATTCCAGTGGCACCGTCTTGCTTTGCAAATATGGACCGGTATCTGACCATTTGTTCCCGTGCTTTTTATTCGTATTGTCCAGTAACATGCCAATAGCCGCGACGGTACCATCACTCAGCGGACGGTAAACGACCTTATAATATCCGCTAGGAACGCCAATATTCTGCTTTCCATTGCTGCTCAACATTTTTGTTGCTCGACTATCAGCGTCTCGTACTCTATCACCGTCTTGATCATAAACGGCGCCTGTAATGACGTATATGTCCTTGTAACGGCTCGCCCACTGCCTAACCAAGTTCTCTGCTGATAACCAGATCCCCCTGTTGAAGCGGCATTGCTGGGGAGACATGTTGGTCATAACGTAAGAATTAATTTGCTCTATCAGTTCATCTTTTAGATCCGCGTCGTTGGCCAAGTGGCCGCGGTCAAAAACTGGCTCTTTATAATCCGACAATACCGGCCCGTCCACCTCTATTCGCGGATCAGGCCGAAAACAATTCACCCGATCTTTTCCCTTAACGCCGTCTCGATCGGCCAATGTCAGGTGATACCCTGTCCATAATGAGGTGCGCAGATCATGGTCATATGCCATAACATAGCCACCATTGACCAATACTTCTTCGGTTGAGGAATGCACGAGGGATTGAGGTATTCCAAGTGGCAAATGCTCACGGATAAGGCTTGCTTTAAGCGCTTGATCAGACTCAATACGCAACAAGTAGGCATTGCCCTGCGCTTTCTCTGATGCATTACAATTTCGGGACTTAGCTTGCACCAAGTGCGAGCTGATTAAGAGGCTCAACCCAAGGCCAAGCACAATACGACTAATCTTCATCAATTTCCTGCCCTTTGCCTAATGCTTGTAATTGCGTTTTGCTAAATCGTATCGATATGACAACAGCGCAAAAGCGTAATCCTTAAGAAACTCGTCCTGTGTCTTAAACCCAAGACCTTGTGGGTTTTCGGTCACATAATCGGCAATGCAATTATCAACCTTTTGCCCTGGGCGTGAATAGCAATTACGCACGTATTCAACAAAAAAGGCTTCTGCTTCTGAACTGGCATTCTCTTGAGCCACCAGCAATTCACGGTGTTTAAGCCGAAAGTCAATTTCGTTATAAATGTTAGACGTTACAACATATCCTAAGAACACAAGCGGCAGCATGTAAATTAGTGTTATGCTACTCTTTTTGCTAAACAACAACTTATAATGCCAGGGCTGTGTACGCTTCCTCTGGTACGAGATACGCCTTTTCCCTTTGGATACTGCTCGATGACCTGAACTGATTTGTATACCACTAACGTTACGTAGAAAACGCATGTTTTTTTCCTCCGTTAATACAATCAAATATCAGTGTGCCACAAAAATACACATCGTCAAAAAAGAGGTCTCCCCCACTCAAAATGCCAACTAGCGGGGGTTTGAAAAGAGCAGCAATGAACCGAACAAGTTGATAGGACTACTTTTGTGCGTTTAAAAATCATAGCGTTATCGTTGATATTGAATTTTCATTGATGTCATTGAGAGGCTAACTATGAGCGCAGCGTGCAACGCATTTAAAGACGATAACCATGCATTTGTCATATATGACATGCCGACTGGCGAATCTGCATCCATCCCTTACTTTTGGGGTAAGCAGAAGCCTGCGTTCACCACAAACCGCCTGTATTTAGGCTCGGTGAATACCCTAACGGCTTGGTTGCAAATGTATAATGCAATTGAGACCTCACTTTATCAAAATAAAACCACCCTTATTTTCGACTTCAATAAGGATCAATTTATCACCCAAGAAGTGCATCAGCTCGCCTATAGGCTAAAAAAACGCTTGAAAAACGGCAGTGGCTTTTTTAAGAACACCCCCGCTATAGGAAATCACTACGATAACTTTGAGATGGTACATAGCAAACGAGGATTGATTTATTGGGATTTAAGCTCAGGAATAGTCCAGTCAAAATGTCAATTGATAAACGACTTCACCGAACGCTTGGCACTTCTAGGGAGAAAGTGCAGTGATATTTCCGTTGTATTTGTGAATATTGATGAGTTGGCCAGCGCAGAGCAAGGTTGTCTAATTGATACCATTAATAAGTGTGTATCACTACACCTGAATATTGCCCTTTCCACCAGCCCTTTTCAGCAAAGTATATCTAAAGCAGCGCACCGAAGCGGGTTCAGCCAAATTGTTTTAGAGCCTAGTTCGATAAGACAGGGGGCGTTTGATTTTGAGATGACCTTAGAGACAAATCAGTCATTAGCAACGCCGTGGGGGCTGTCTGATTGGCGGTCGATAACACTTCCGCTACCTATGTTCATACAAGAAAAAGTGATCGAACCTATTTTGATAAGTGTCTAAGCAAGGTTAATATGTGATTTTTAATTATCAAACATGGAGTTTTGCTTGACACATCCTGGCCGCCAAAAAGATAAAACCGAGATACGAGCTTACTGGAAAAGGTATGTGGCATCTGGTGATATTCTCGAAAAAATTGCAGCGGCCGAAGTAAATGAAGGGTTTGCACTCAATGAGTTAACGCTTTCAGGTGCATATGAAGAGGATGTAGTCGCGTTAAGGGAGTATTTAACCCCTATAGGTGCAAAGCGTGCCCTATCTCGCTTTAGTCAGTGGGCAAGCCGTTCACGGCGGAAGAAAACCACTATTACCATTACCCATGAAACCCTTTCCAGATTAAAGCAGTTATCCGCTCAAGCCGGATTTGAAGGCGAAAGCTACGATATGATGCTGGAATATCTACTTGAGACTCCTCAAGAGTTTGAAGATGCCAAGCAAGCACTACGCGAGTTCCCTATAGCCCTATCTGCAGGAGAGCAAAACAAACTGTTCATTCGTTACCTTTCTCGACAACACAACGCTCTGTTTGGCAAAGTGAAGCTTTTAGTAGATCATGCCTACTTCTCAGGCTGGCACGATAGCCGTAGAAGACGAGGTAAACGTACCTATGAACATTATGAAAGCGATTTAGCTGACTTTTGGAGCCGGACGGCCAGTAATGATGACTAACTTATCCTTATGGAGTAAAATTATACTGAGCCTTATAAAGTATCCAACAGCTTATATAGTCAAACACAGATGATAAATTAACAATAAAGACAATAGTTACTATGATTTTAAGTGTTCAATCTACTCAGCGTTATGGGAATTTGACACTAACGACTAGGATTTCAATTATGAACACAATTAAAAAAATACTAATTTTCACAACCACTTTTATATACCACTTTGTGCTTCATGTATTTTTTGGAGCCAATGCTAAGACTCAAGAAAAGTCACGAGCCGGTGAACACGCTTATACCTATGATGAAATAAATTCATTACCAGCTAGTGATGATCCTGACTCAATCATCAGAGTTTTCAAAGAATAAAAAAAGAGCTCTTAGCTGAATTAGCCTGAATTCATTCTTACATTAATCCCTCTTATATTCCATTACATGGTCAGCTTAGAGGAGTATCAAGTTACTTACATCTCACACCTGAGAGTCGCAAAAGCTTAGGCTCTAAAAACCAACCCGAGACGTCGCAATCATTGCCGAGTATGTTTTGTAGTATCTACTATTTTTGGAATTTAAAGTTATTTACTCTATCCCACATGCCATCGAAATCGAAATCCTTAAACGCTTTTTCATTAGTAATATACAGGTTATTCCCATCAGACTTAAAGAATAATTCAGGAAGGTCGTAGCCTTCTTCTGCTATAGGCTTCCACATTTTTAAATCCTTTAAATCTGAGTCAAAACTAGCAGCAGAATGCAGAACCCTAACGGTATTACTAAATTGCACTAATGGCGCAAATATTGTGAATTCACTCATAGAAATCTGTTTACCTTTATACTGCAGAATATAGGGCATCGCGACAGAACCCATTCCAAATTCCTGGGACAAATTGGTACAATAACGAGCTAATGAATACATGATTTCCAAACGTTCTTTGGTATCTTTATGTGTAGTCATTTGTAATCTTTGATAAGGGCCAATTAATTCTGACATGCCACTCCATATTCTGTTGGTTACAAACTGTGTATTGGCTTTACCTGTCCACTTATTTATATCGCCATAAAAAAGTCTATGTAATTGGTCTGGAAAATCTGCTCCACCCGCATTATTTTTAATAAAGGATGAAAACTCTTCTTTATGTTTAAAGTAATTAGAAAACTTGTTTTGTTCTCTTGATAACCGCATTTGCTCTATTGATATAGCAGATCTATGATTAGCCGCGTACACTGCTCCAATAGGTATGATCAGTGCTAATATCCCGAGCGGCACTTTGAACACAATTACAAAATAATTGAAGCAATCACTGCTTCGACAAAAGGTTAAGTTTTCATAGTCATATATAGCCCAAGATATTGACGCAGCAATTGCAAATAACACCCCTCCAGTAATCCATACTACTGGTAGACTAAAAAAGCTTTTCCCTGAATCAAACGCAGTCATATATAACTCTCTATTTGTTATTTTTTTAACCAGTAGTTGTCATTAAAGACTATCATAAAGCCCATACTCGAAAAAATTGAGCCTAATATCCAAAGTTAATATGTAGTTTTAACCTTCATCAAACAAACTAAGTAATTTATGTGCTCGCATCTGTTGGTCTGGGTACTAACAATAAATAGTGGAAAAAAATCCCCTCTAACTGCTGTTTTGCCGAAACTCCCGTGAATAGGATACAAACCAAAACCGTCACATATTTTAAAGATAAGCAGATAACTTGAATGTCCGGTGATTGATTGTTTGAAGCCCACTACGACCAGAGTTATTGCAATATCCGCTTTTCGCTCAAAGCCGAATTAATCAAACGAGGACATCAACGTGGATCTGAATGGGGGGCAGATAACTGATAATCTAAACAATTGCTGCCGTTCAAGTTTTGAAATTTGAACGGCAGCAACGTACGTAAAGCGGACCCTCAGATATACCGACAGCCAATGGCAGGAGTGAGCGAATAAGAGTCACCCGACTTTCCACATTCAGATGGCTCCTAAGAGGCAGAAACCGGACGGATCTAATTCCAGCAAATACTTCTAATTTTACCTTATTGCTGTCATACGCATCCACTAAATTACTGCATCGGAGTTTTTCTTTGCCGCACCATTTTCAGTAGTTTTTGTGTACTTGAGTAACAAGCCGCTCAGATTTACAAAAAACGGCCTTACAACTTTATGAAAAGCAGTACAAGTGAACATGCTTTAAATGTCAATAAACGGGTTGCATTTTTCCTATTAGCAAACTATTCACCGGCACTACTTCTCCAATAATGTTATTATCTGTTCAGCGTTTATTCGCTCCACTTCTTTACCATCTTCTACTATGAGCATTGTTGGTATACTCCTTATATTAAAGTGAGTAAATAGTACGCCGTTCTCATCTATTTCAACAGGATAATCAATTTCATAAAGCTCAGTGAAGTCGTTGAGTGCTTTTTCATCTGTCCACAAATGGTTGACGAAACCATGTACAGATTTTGCCTCAGATAGATCTTTTAATTCATTGGCACTTGATTGAATCTTTTTGCAGTTGCTTGCCATGTTAGGCCTTGATTCTTTAAGATACCAATCGCACCACGTAGCGGTAAAAAACAGTGTGTGCCTACCTTTCGACCAAGGCTCAATGATCGACATCTTCTCTGATGATGAGAGCGCTTTATCATGGTCACTTGCTAATTTTTCACCATTCGCCAATTTAGCAACAAATGTGTCAAGAACACTGTTAGATTCGTGCGTTGTATATACTATTTTGTTGTCTGTATTAATAAGCACGCTATAGGGAGTACCGACTAAGCCTAAAGCCTCACTTAATTTGCCTTCCTTATCTAAAAGAATCGGCATAGATAGACTGTTTTCTGAGATTACGTCGCTAATATAATCCATTGTTTCATTTATATTGATATTCACGGCTAATATATTAATTTTGTCGCCATACTCCTCTTGAAGGTCTTGGAAGTGAGGCATTTGCTCCATACAAGGTTTGCACCATGTAGCCCACAATTTAATATAGCTTGGCTTAGTTTTATCGAACTTTGATAACGTAACGACTTGCTTAGTCTTAAAATCGATCAGCTCAATGTCGTCGATTTCGTTCGCTGACACGGTGTTAAGAAAGAATAAACATAAGATGATAAAACTGGTAGCGGACTTCATTTTGATTTCCTATTGTTGATTTATGCAACTACTCTTAGTTCGTATCGCCCTCCCCTAAGGACGGTCAATACGTGCAAATAACCTTGACGTAATTCGGAAGAGCTCAGCATAATTTTACATAAGAGAATACAGCAAAAACTCAAATCCGACAAATTCATTCGGATTTATTTTGATATATGTTAGCATTTAACTAAATGCGGGTGTATTTACTCCCATTAAGTTTAACCATCGAGGAAAATATGGCTTTTTATAGCTCTGGTGTGGAATATGGAATTCATTGCCTAGTCAATATGCTTGATGAGAACGGCAGGCCAATAGTAATGTCAGTAAGAGAAGCAGCTAAGCTACAAGGCGTACCATATGAATACCTTGGCAAACTATTTACTAAACTGGCAAAAGCGAACATAGTTAAGAGTTCGCAGGGCCGTAGGGGAGGGTTTGAACTAGCGATATCACCTTCAAAAATAAGTGTCCTAGATATCGTTCATGCAATTGACGGCGATAAGTCTATCTTTGACTGCAAAGAAATTCGCCAACGAATGGATATTTTTGACGGCACACCGCCCCGTTGGGTATGTAAAGGTATGTGTGGTATCCACGCTGTTATGAAAAAAGCCCAAGCTCAAATGGAGCAAGAGTTAGATAAAAACAGTATCTTAGCTCTCTCACAACAGATGTACTCAAAATCACATTCAACTTTTGCGGTTGACCTAGAGCAATGGTTTATTTCAGAACGAAGTATCGAAGCGAACAGTAAATAACCTCAAATCTAATTTGAATACAGAAAAAGCTACCATTAGCTGAAATAGTATTTGTTTCAGGTGCCGAAGAGAGAACGCGAGTATTAGCTCGAAAGAATCACAATAAAACTTAAAATATCGACATCGCTAACGATAGCTTTGTTGCACCTGCTATCTTTTGGTACTGCGTCGCGAATGTCTGCAATTGGATGGATAGGGCCAATTGAGTGTTTAAGTTGAACCACTCAACCAATGCATAATATTTAATAAGAACTGCTCATTATCTTCAGCGCCTTTTGATACTAATCCCATTTTCTCACCTGTCGGTACGTATACTTGAGAAGTAAACATCATTGCTTCGGCAAATACAGCAACCCGACCATCACCGAATTCTAAAACGGCTCCTTGCGACCAGCCGTCCATCGGTATCTTAGGGGTTTCTGGCTTTATTTGAAAAGGTATTTCCGGAGTTCGTGAATAAGCCCAACTGCCTAATTTCAGAATAGATTGAGCATTTTGAGGCGGAGTAAAAGCTGAGCCTCCAAATGTCTTTATTTGCTTAAGATACTGAGAGTCAGAACTACTTAAGTCATTCATATTACTAAACTGTATGTTGTTCTTCGATGACTGCGTAACCTCATGCTTGGTGAGACTCCCATCATCGATTTTAAACACTGCTCTATCAACGTGCCCATTAGTGAATTCAAAACCGAACGATTTTGCTAATGATTCAGCAGCCTTTGGGAATGGAATGTGGTCTGCAATTAGTAGCAATGAACCACCCTCTGTCACCCATTGCTTAACCGCCTTTACCTCTGCCCCTTTAAAAGCATCTCCAAATGGCGGCATCCAATCCTTTCTATTTGCATCTAGCGCGTTAGCTACAACTAAAATGTCAGTGTCTTTCAACATATCTAATGTAAAAGCTTTCTTGCTAGCCGTCACTGTGTAACCGTCGCTTGCTAATACCTGTTGGAATGCACTATAACGTCCACTAGCAGTGTGAAAGTTGTTGTGTGCCTCATCTATCAGCACTTTGGGGGAGTTAACACCCGAAAAAGTCTGCGTATTATTCTTCGGGGTGAAAGTATGGTCGGGCTGCTGAGGCGACCCATCAATATCAGAGCAAGAAAATAAGAAAAGAACCGTGAAAAACAAAGTTATTATTTGTAATACTGATTGCATTTGAGCCAGCCTTGTAATGGGATGCAGCAGAATAACAATCACTTAAGCTTTAAACAATGCTATGTCTGCTTTTGGGATGGGACTTGCCAGTCGAAAGGGACATTATTTATGTCGGGGGATGGCACATACCTGAAGTAGCAAAAAAACCTCAAAGTCCGCTCCTTGTCTTAAGCAGACCACCACCATCGCGGTGGTGACGGTCCGCTTTTCGCTCAGGCTGTGTGAAAACTATTGATCACCTTTTGGACTAAGCACGGTGTTTATATGATCAATCAGTCTTAATGTAATCACCTATCTAATCTCCGTTTTTAGTATAATTAAATGGTCAGCCAAACCAGAGAGAATCTGTGATGTCTCACCATATTAAAGGTCAATCAAGAACACAAACTACACTGCTACCAGAAGTGCTAGATGATTTTGTCACTGAAGATAATCCCGTTCGAGTCATTGATGTTTTTGTGAATGAAATAAATCTTGAATCATTAGGTTTTAATCGGGTGCAGGCAAAACAAACAGGCCGTCCTTGTTATCACCCAGCAACACTGCTCAAGTTATATATTTACGGTTATCTAAACCGTATTCAATCATCACGCCGTTTGGAAAAAGAGACGCATCGCAACGTTGAACTGATGTGGTTAGTCGAACGTTTGCAACCTGATTTCAAAACCATTGCTGACTTTAGAAAAGACAACGGCAAAGGCATCAAGAATGCTTGCCGCCAGTTCGTTCAACTGTGCCGTCAAATGAACATGTTCAGCGATGCGGTATTCGCCATTGATGGCAGCAAATTTAAAGCTGTAAATGCCAAAAAGAATAACTTCACTCCCCAAAAAGCCAAGGACCATATTGCATTAATTGAAACGAGTATCAGCGACTATTTATTGAAGTTAGATAGTGCAGACGCTAACGATAAAAGTGATAAAGATGTGGGGTTGATGCAAGATAAATTAGCCTGGCTCAAGAATCGCCTTGTTGAGTTACAAGAAATTGAAGAAGCCGTTAATGCTCACCCAGACAAGCAGTTATCGTTAAATGACCCCGATGCGCGTTTAATGAAAACCGATAACATGAATCGCAAGGTCTGCTATAACGTGCAAAGCGCAGTTGATACAAAACATCATCTTATTGTCAGTCATGACATCACGATGTCGACAGACCGAGGCCAACTAACGCCCGTTACAACGCTAGTGCAAGAGGCTCTAGATAGAAAAGATATCACCGTTATCGCCGACAAAGGTTATTTCAGTCGTAATGATATTAAAGCAGCTCAGGATTTAGGCGCGACAGCTTTAGTCCCCCAAATCGATACATCGGGTTCTAAAAAGAAAGGCATATTTAATAAATCATTGTTCAAGTATGACCAAGACAAAGATATTTATGTTTGCCCAGCTGGAGAGGAGCTACCACATCGGCGAAACGTGTATGAGAGTGGCTTAGAGCAGAAGGTGTATGTCAATCATATCGCATGCAGGGACTGTAAAATTCGTGCTCAATGTACCCAATCAAAAACAGAACCGAGGAAAATGCGGCGTTGGATACATGAGGCTGAAATTGACGTAATGCAAACAAGGTTAGATGCTGCACCTGAAACGACGGTCATTAGAAAACAAACCGTCGAACACCCGTTTGGCACCATCAAAATGTGGATGGGGGCAACGCACTTCTTGATGACACGCAAGAAAAACGTCAGTACGGAAATGAGCCTCCATGTACTGGCCTACAATCTAAAACGAATGATGTCGATTGTTGGAATACACACACTCATTACCGCCATGCAGGAATGATGGCGAGTTGTTAGCAAAATCCTCTCTATTGCGCAGTATACAAGCTAATTTGCCATCCTTTTTAGAACCGTGACTGATAATATTTACATTACTGCTAGATAGCCTAATGACTTAAATATGGGTTTAAATCTGCGTAAAAATATCTGAATAACGACAGATTGGTCTTCGTTTTAGGTTTTCACACAGCCTGAGCGATGAGCAGACATTGGCCGTTAAGCTTTTAAAGGCAGAAGTTAGCCAATAGCTGACGTTAGCTTTTCAAAAAACAATTGCGATTTTGAGTAAAAAGGGGAGCGACTGGTTCCATCAACAATAAAAATTGCATGCATTGTAAATTCACTAATTTTTTTTGGTTAGCTGAGACTCACCTTTACAGTGCGTTCTGACTCTGGATGTGAAGTAACAACAGCTTGGTGCTGTTCTTCAATTATTTTAGATGGAATGTCTAATGTAGTTGTTTGGCTTTCAGTAGAGTTACTGCTTTTTTTAGGTGCTTGTGGGTCGAATTTTTCTACGGTTCATATATTGCAAACTCAGGGTGTTTGCTAAGGCGGTTGTTTAATGCGCGGGTTTATACAGGAATGCAGTTGTTCGTGATAGCTTTAGCATTTGTTAAATAAATGCAAACGAAACAATTATTACGATTACACAAGTGTCAAGTTTTTTTACATTTCTATGTTGCTGTATTTTTCGATAATCGCTATAGCGCTGAAAAAAAGGGTTTTTATCTTTGGTATGAATTGTGCATGCACAATTATAAATGACAAAAACAATACCATTCTCTTTCAAGGGACGTATTGCCAAGGAAAATAAAAAATGAACATAAAAATGTTAAAAGCAACTTTGGTTGGTTTGGTTTTATCTGTGAGTGGTTTTGCAAATGCGGGGTTGATAGCGGTTACATCACCTACATCTTTTAGTACTGGAGGTGCTGATGGTACATGGGGGTGGGAATTTACGACTTCCCAAGATATATCAGTATATTCATTCGGAGCATTTGATAATAATAGTGATGGTTTATTAGCAGATATTGATGTTGGATTATGGGATAATTCGGGTACATTATTGGCTACTAGCACCATTAGTAATGGTACAAGCAATACCTTGTTAGCAGGTTATCGATGGAATGACTTAACTAGTGAAGTTGATTTATTTGCTGGTTCAACTTATCGAATCGCAGCGTTCCTTACTCTTGATGATGCCATATTTATTGGCTCTGGACATACTTTTAACCCCATTATTTCCCATACAGGCAACGCAGTTTATAATTTGGGAGGAACAGGTTTATCATACCCATCAAATACATCATCTAGCAATCAAGTGAAATACTTAAATGCATCCTTTCAGTTCACAACAGTGCAAGTACCAGAACCTTCTACCCTTGCCATCTTCGGATTAGCTCTTATGGGTTTAGCATCACGTCGATTTAAAAAACAATCTTAATATAGCTTTTTAAGTTTCGTCTCTAGAAAACACTGGTTGTAGTAATCAGTGTTTTTTTGTTTCTAGTGATTGGTAAATTAACTTCACGGTAAAAATATTAGATACCTGTTCATAAATTAACGGTGGTATTCAGTAAAAACCACCACTATAGGATTAGTAACCCTTTGTTATGCCGTATGTGTAAAAGCCTTCAGACACTTTAACTGATTATTCAGCACTGCTGGTGTCAGTTTTATAGTTTTTGACTAAAAAACCATCCATACATAAACTATCCTTTTTACAAATAATTGTCGAAATGGTCGCAGTTAAATAAGCAAAGGCTTATGTCTGCTAACGTATCAAAACTGTCTTAATAGAGTCAGTGTATGAAAGGCTGCTTTTGGCACGAAGCCGTCTATAAGGTTTGGTCACGCTCTGTATATAAAAAATGTAAGATTGAATTCACACTAATTCAACTGGGCATTGTTATTCGGTTTCCGCTATGGCGCTAGGCTGGGCTGCTCTCTTGATCTTGCTCCTGCTCTTTCGTTGTTGCGTCAGCCAAATTTATGACAGCTTGAATACGCTTGCGATGCTCGCTTCTATTGATACCACTGAGTAGGGCTTTGACTGCCGCAGTCATAATGTTGCTATCTTTTGCTACGCCAAAGCGTGTGCTCGTGTCATCAGTTCTTAGTTCTAAATAACACACAGCCGTCACCCCAGAGCCCTCACCGATAGCATGTTCGTGATAATCAACGATTTCTACTGGCGAGTTCAATACCTGCTTAATCGCATTCGATGCCGCATCAATTGGGCCATTACCCACGCCACTGATATTGACGCGCTCTCCATGCACTTTCAATTGAATGTCGATTTGCTGTTGATTACCCTCAATGGTGTTGATTTGGCATTGAACAAACTCCGCCCAATCTGGCTGGCGTAAATACGTTGTTTCAAACAAGCTGACGATATCCGAAGCGCTCATTTCCTTGCCGCTGGTATCATTGTGTTGTTGAACGATTTTACTGAATTCAATTTGAAGTTTTCGCGGTAACTGTAAACCGCCTTCGCGCTCAAGTAAGAAGCTCACGCCACCTTTACCAGATTGACTGTTTACCCTGACAACTGCGTCATAGCTACGGCCTAAATCGGCCGGATCAATCGGTAAATAAGGAACTTGCCATAGCCCATCTGATTTTTGCATCGCCAAGCCTTTTTTAATGGCGTCTTGGTGGGAGCCCGAAAACGCGGTAAATACCAATTCCCCTGCATAGGGGTGACGAGGGTGCACAGGCAACTGATTACATTCTTCGACTAAGTTACGAATTCTGTCGATATTCGAAAAGTCGAGCTCAGGGGCTACCCCTTGGGTGTATAAATTAATCGCAAGTGTGACTAAATCAACATTACCGGTACGTTCACCATTACCAAATAAACATCCTTCCACTCGGTCGGCTCCGGCCATCACGGCAAGCTCTGCTGCGGCCACTGCTGTGCCACGGTCATTGTGGGGATGCACACTCAATATAATGTGTTCTCGGCGGTTAAGGTGACGGTGCATCCATTCAATTTGATCAGCATAGGTATTCGGCGTATTCATTTCGACGGTGGCAGGTAAATTAATGATGATTTTGTTATCAGCGCTCGGTTGCCATACCTCTACCACTGCATCACATACCTCTTTGGCGAAGTCTATTTCTGTACTTGAGAATACTTCAGGCGAGTACTGATAGGTCCAGTTTACTTCTGGTGCTTGGGCCGTTAACTCTTTTACCCAGGCAGTGCCTTGGGTGGCAATGTGTTTTACACCTGCTTTATCGGTTTTATACACAATATCGCGAAATGCAGGGGCGACTGGGTTATACATGTGCAATATGGCTTGCTTCGCGCCGCGTAAACTGTCCACTGTTCTCTCGATTAAATCGAAGCGGGCTTGTACCAACACTTCAATGGTCACATCGTCCGGAATGTGATTTTCTTCAATCAACAAGCGCACAAAGTTGAAATCAATATCTGACGCTGAGGGAAACCCCACTTCAATTTGCTTAAAGCCAATAGCTACCAATTCTTTGAAAAAGCGTAGCTTTGTTTCAATCGACATTGGGTCGATCAATGCTTGGTTGCCATCACGAAGATCAGTGCTCATCCAAATAGGCGCTTGGGTTATATGATTATTCGGCCATTGGCGATCCGGCAAGCTAACCCCTTCAAAGCGTTGATATTTAGTATGTGGTTGACTGATCATTTTGGAACTCCGGCTAACAAGATAAACAAGGTATATAAGCCTAACCCAGAGCGAGGCGCAGATAATTGCTAAAATAGGTGTATTATATTTTCTTTGCGCAATAATATTGCTCAATAACTAATTTTATTAAACTTTAGCGCGTTAAAGGAATGTAACTGTGGAACTTGATAAATACGATCGTCATATTCTTGAAATAATTCAGCAGCGGGGAAGGGTATCGAACCAGGAGTTGGCCGATGCGATTAATTTATCACCTTCACCCTGTTTACGTCGGGTACGGCAATTAGAAGAAAGTGGCTTGATCGATGGCTACGTGGCGTTGGTAAACGCGCGTAAATTGGGCTTAAACTTGCTGTCTTTTATTCAGATTATCATGGATAAGCACACCCCAGAACGCTTCGCTACGTTTGAACAAAGTGTTATGGAATTTAGCGAGGTACTGGAATGTCATTTGATCACCGGCCAAGCCGCAGATTATGTGCTTAAGGTCATTGTTAAAGACATGGATGATTTTCAGCAATTCTTGCTGGATAAACTCACTCGTATTGACGGGGTCAGCGGTGTGCACTCTTCGTTTGTGCTTAAATCGCCGGTGAAGAAAACCTCATTGCCGGTGTAAATTCGCTCACGATGTTAGGTTAATAATTTGCCCTAATACACCCAGCCATTGACGCAATTGGTTGGCATGCCTAGCTCGTGAATTTCTGCGTAAATATCGTCAATGTAATCGGGATCAGCACCGTGTTCCTTGGCTTTATCGAGCCAATACGCAGCATGAGTCATATCCTGATGACAGGCATAATAGGTACCAAGCCATGTGCCAGCCCGGTGGTATCCCATTTGGGCTGATTGCTCAAACGCATTTAATGCTCTTGCCTTTTCATCCATTTTTAAGGATTTACCTAAGGCGTAATAGGCCTCAGGTTGATTAAATTCATCGATAGCGAATTGCCACATTGTTTGCGCTGTAGCACTGTCTTTACGAATAGACTGAGACAAGCTAAGTAATGAATACCGGTAGCTGCCGTGATCTAATGCCGACGCTAAGTCGCGGATCTCTTGGTAGGGCAAAGTTTTGTAGTCATTGATTTTTCTTTTGAACGCTTGGCGTATGTCGTGTTCGCTGCGAGTCACTTTAGGCAAGCCAAATAGCAGTTGATTTTGCTGTAAAAAGGTCAAGTTTTGCTTGTTCGACTCCGTTAAGTAATTAAACCAGTGGCTTAATGCCGTAGCATCACAGCCACCATGATCCGCGAGTACTTGATTAACCATTTGCGTGGCGAGTGTCTGGGTTTCTGCAGCTCCTTCCATCCAGTCAACAAATTCGCTGAAGCCGTAATCCATGTTTTTACGCAACAGGTAATCAACTTCTGGCAAAAATTTCGCGTCTTGTGTTATTTGTGTTTCACAACGCGTTTTCATTTCATCAAAGGCTACGTTAACTAACTCAATTTGCCCTACAACTTGCGCGTATTCCATGGCCAGGGTTTCCATCTTCGATGGCGATTTCGCATGCACATTCAGGGTGAAAATGAATAAAAATAAACTGGAAAAACTAAAGCGGAACATCAAAAAAAACTCTGCATTAAACAGGCTGAGACTGAGTGGATTTATATCGACACCGGCGGTGGTTAATTGGCTTTTGCCGGGTCATCATCAAAAAGAAGTTTTGCTCCCAAAAAGACCAACACACTGCCCGAAACGCCTTCCATCCAGCGCATGGCTGTGCTGCTAGCGAAAAAACGTTTAGCTGAACTAACAGCGCCAGCAAGACCGCATTGCCAGATCATGGCAATCGCAAAATGAATGGCTGCCATGCTCATCGCTTGTGCGAAAGGGGAGTGTTGTGGGTCAATAAATTGCGGTAAAAAGGCTAAATAAAACACCGCCGTTTTCGGATTTAACACGTTAGATAAAAAGCCCTCTTTTAACGAGCGAGTCAGGTTTGATATTTTTAGACCGGTTGCATTAATAGCAACGCTGGCATCACCTTTAAACGCGGCTTTTAAAGCGCTAATCCCCAACCAGATTAAATAACCTGCGCCAACCCATTTTACCGCCATAAAGAGCTCCGCCGATTGCAGTAAAATAGCGGATATTCCCACAGCTGAAAACGTCGCGTGCACAAATAAACCAAGACAAATCCCTAAACTGGTGACGACACCATCACGCCCACCAGAGCGGCTAGCATTTTTGATCACCAGCACGGTATCAATACCCGGTGTAAGGGTTAACAAGGTAATTGCCAATAAAAAGGCTTCAAAATTTAAAATGTGCATCGATTGATATTCACTGACAGTAAAGGTTATGAGATAAACGCCAAGGACATTTTTATATCATATTAGGCGCGGTATCCAAATTCGTATCGCCGTTTAATGTGTGGGCAGAGAGAAGGCTGGTGACTTATCGCTAATTGGCTAGGTGCTAGCAGATGAGGCGTAACTTAAGAGAATTGATTAGTCTGAATTCTGTGTATAAGGATGACTAATGACCTGATACCGTTGGGTATTAGCATCGAATCGATACCAAACACCTCTACTTTCAAAGTAATCTATATTCTGAAAGCGAGACTGTCTGTGCTGAACAGGGATGTCATTTACCCAGACGCCCATAGGTGCAGAAATCACTTCGTAGCCCTGAGGTGTATCGCGGTAAAACACACCCTGAGCGTAATAACGCTTTGAACCTATGTACGTGCGTTTATCTGGTATGCTCGAAATGATAGTGCCTATGGCAACGCCTATGCCTATAGCAATAGCTGCGGCTGCACCAGGGGGCCCGCTAGCATGTACTCTCAAGTTGCCTTGGCTCTGTCCGTGGCCGCTTGAATGGCGACCGTTAAATAAGCCACAAGATGTTAAAAGCAAGCAGCTACTTAACGCTAAAAAAGCGAAACGGTACTTCATATGTTTCGTAGATTGTTTAATAGAGTAAATCATAATAGCGCTTCCAAAGATGAGATAGATATTGGATACGCTAGACAGAAAATCGTTAGAGAGGAAAGAGTAAAGGTTATGTAAAGAGGAAGGTGAGCGTTTATCGTTAAAATAAGCACTCACACCGGCCTAAAGATAACTATGTTAAATTTTGCATAAAGCGCGCGAGTCTGTTTATGCCCTCGGTTAATTCACTTTCTGCTGAAGCGAAAGATAAACGCACATAGTGATCGCCTTGGTGTTCGCCAAAATCATTACCCGGTGTTAAGGCTACGTGGGCTTCTTGTAATGCTCGTTCGCAAAAGTCCATGGCACTGAGTCCTGTTGGGCGCACATCAATGTACACGTAAAATGCACCGTCTGGTTGCACAGGTACGTGTAAGCCGCATTGCGCTAGCCCAGCGATTATTAGTTCTTTACGTGATTTGAGCATCGCTCTGCGTGACTCACACACGGCAATAGAAGCGGGTGTAAAGCATTCAAGCGCAGCTTTTTGCGCTAAGGTTGACGGACAAATGTAATAGTTTTGCGCCATGCGCTCCATTACTGGTACAGCTTGTTTTGGTACTACGCACCAACCTAACCGCCATCCGGTCATACCGAAATACTTCGAGAAGCTATTGATAACAAGCGCCTCATCATCAAATGAAAGGGCGGTAACCGGCTTATAATCAGGCTCACCGTGATGCAAATTAAGGTAAATTTCATCAATGATTCGCCATGCCCCGCGGTCTTTGGCAAACTCACACATAGCTTGTAATTCATCGGGGGAAACCGCAGTACCCGTTGGGTTAGACGGAGTGGCTAACATCAAACCGCGCGTACCGCTGTGCCAGTGTTTTTCAAGCAAGTGCATATTCAACTGAAAGCGTGAATCGGCTGTGGTAGGCACTAATTGAACATTGCCGCCAAAACTTTTTATAAATTGTCGATTACAGGGGTAAGAAGGGTCCCCCATGATCACGTTATCACCGCCATCCACGAAGGCGGCAGATAACAGCAATAGCGCGGCTGACGCCCCAGCAGTGACAACCACGCGAGCAGGGTCTATATCGACATTGTGCGCCGTTTTATAAAAGCCAGCGATGGCTGCGCGTAGCTCTGGCAAGCCTAAAGCAGATGTGTAGGGTAGCGAGGTAGTGGTGGCTAAGCTTTGCATCGCTAGCAATACATCAGGCGGCGCACCAAAATCAGGCTCACCAATATTGAACTTAATTACGTGGTGCCCCTGGGCTTCTAACTCCGCCGCCTTTGCCCCAAACGCCATTGCAAAAAAAGGTGAGATAGCCTGCGCACGCTGTGAATATTTCAAATGATACAACCTGATTTATTAAACAAAATAGTAAAAATGTAAGCCGCCTATTCTGCCATTTTTACGGCTATAACGCAGCATTAAATACCTATTCAGAACGGCTAAATGCTTATCATAAAAACAGCGCTGATGGCACTTGTCAGGTCCATTGTCAGGTTAATTGTCAAGAGCAATAGCTGCCTTGCACCTATTGCGGTGTACAGGGGAGTAGATTTACTTTTATCGCACTTTTATCGCACTTTTGTGGCAATTGAAATGGGAGTATATCTACTCGTTAGTTTATTTCTTAAGACATCATAGTGATTTGCACCATGATCAAAAATTTCACATTTTTCTTGACCAGGAGGATATTACTGTGACAAATTAAAATGCAAATGATAACGATTACTATTTGCAGTAGATGTTCAAGTGAAACTAAAACCCATTATACCTTGCCTGATATTGTTCAATACCAGCGCTTACGCTCAGTCGCTAGTTGACCACAAAAATGGCAATAATCCCGTAGACAACGCCCCATTAGAACGAATGGTCGTGACAGGAACGCGCACCGAACTCGCTCAGTCTCAAAGCCCAGTGTCTATTGATGTGATCAGCGGCGCCCAATTACAGCAAGTCAGTCACGGTACGTTAGCAAGTGCACTGAACTTCATTCCTGGCGTGGTCACTAAGCGCAATGAGAAAGACGGTTACACAGTGCAAATGCAGGGCTTTGATGGGGATCATGTACTGGTACTCCTAGACAGCCAACCGCTTATATCGCCCACTGGCTCATCAGTAGATTTAGATCAAATCAGTGTATTAAACATTGAGCGAATCGAAGTGTTGCGCGGCGCGGCGTCTGTTCTTTATGGCAGCTCGGCCATGGGCGGTGTAATTAATGTCATCACGCGTAAGCAAAGTCAAAACAGCGGGAAATTTAGGTATCAAGCCAGCAGTTATGCCCAAAACGCGATTGATTCTAGTGATGTGGCAGGCTTGTACCAGTTAGACATTAAGCAAAATATTATGGGCTGGCAGGGAAGTGTTAGCGCGCAAAAAATTGACGATCCGGGCTTTGACTATGATGAAAATACGTTCGCACAAAGCGCCCCGAGTACAGATAAGTCTTTTGTAAATCTGGGCCTAGCTAAAGACTTCAGTGATATTCACTTGGCGTTGAAGACACGCTATTTCAGCGATGAAAAAATTAAACTTCGCTACGCTATTCCTGGTCAAGCCGGAGACATCAGTTATCTGTCTGATGTTGAACAGTGGCAATACGATGTTAACGTCAGTAAAAGCCAAGTATGGAAAGTGAATGGGCGCTATTTACAGCATGATGAAACCAGTGGCGATTCAAATGGTTTACGGGATGCTGAAATTACGTTGGCAGAAATAGACAGCCAATACCAATGGCAATTGGGTAGCACTGCGCTTGTTTCGGGCCTGATTCTTCATCGGGATGAGTTGTACCAAATAAAGCAGGGCAGTAGCCCAGATGTGTCCGGAACAATTGAGGTGGACGATCAAAGTCGCGATAGCGTTGAAGCGTATACTCAGGCCAGTTGGTTGTATGGCGATCACGAATTGGTGGCGGGCGTTCGTGTTCAGAATGACAGTGACTTTGGGGTACATTCTGCAGCACGGTTGAATGGTTTGTTCACACTCAACAATGATAAAAATGACCTGTGGCAATTACGGGTAGGAGCGGGGCAAAGTTATCGTGTGCCGACCTTAAAAGAGCGCTTTTATGTATTCGATCACAGTAACTTAGGTTATATGGTGCTGGGCAATGATGAACTTGACCCAGAGACCGCGCTAAGTGGCAACGTTGAGCTTAGTTACCATGGCAGTGTTACGCGATTGTTTGGTGCAAACAATACGCCAAATGCCTATCCCCGTTTATCGTTGCGGGCGAATATTCACTACGCTAAAGCGCAAGACTTCATTAACACGGTGACCGATGTTGAAGCATCTGCGCAAACCGGGCTGCTGATTTCTCGCTATGAAAATGTCGACCAAACCTATATGAAAGGTGCGGATCTGTCGCTCAAACTTAGCTGGCAAAAAGTGGATTATCAGCTGAGCTACAGTTACTTGCACGCCACAGATGGCGACGATAACTACTTAGCGGATCGTCCTACTCACCAAATCAAGTCCAATCTAAATTGGCAGCTTCCCTTTGATATTAACGCCTTAGCTTACGTTGTGTATGAAGCCAAAGAACACCCCAGTAGTACCCAAACAGGGGTGAAGAAAGACGATTGGCTCAGCGTAAATGTAAGCGTAAATCAACACATAAACGATCAATGGCAGTGGAACGCTGGCATCGACAACCTCTTCGATGAGCATCAAGACAGTGACGCTATCGCCCAAGGCTTACTCGACGTTAGGCCCCTTTCAAGCCAGCGGGTATTCGTCGGCGTTAGCTATCAATTCTATTAAAACACACTAAAGAAAAGGAAAAATCCATGAAAATCAGTTATCTCGCTAGTTTGAGTGCCGTAATGCTACTGACCGCCTGCGGTGGTTCAAGCTCAAGCAGCGACAGTGTAGAGCCGTCTCCTACTGAGCCCACCACGCCGGTAGTAGAAGAGGGCGCTATAGTCGGGCCGTTCAGCACAGGTACTACGTCAGAGCCAACACGTGTGTATTTTGATTTAGACACAGGAGCGGCGCTTGAGTTAACGGCTGAAGAAGCGGCTGAAAATAGCCTCTGGGATATCGCATTTCAGCGCACAAAGGTGTACTTGAATACCCATAGTGATAACAGTGTGGGCGCATTTTTCACTGATGTTAACAGTGATTTTTATGATGAAACGGGTGCAGCGGTCGTCGATAGCTTTTTGAATGCCGATGCAGACTCAGAGCTAGATGATTATCTTGCCATCAGTGCGACGGACATTCCCGAGGAAGCAAGTTTTGTCGGTGACAGCGAAGAAAGTGTGATTGGTGACAAGTTCTATGATTACGACATGACAACTCACGTGGTAACTGCCAACGACGACCGTTATTTTATCGTTGACTCAGATGACGCTTACACTAAATTTCGGGTCACGGATTTAACCACACAGGGGCGTACGCTATCGAGCATTACGTTTGGGGTAGCGATGCAAGACACTCTAGCAGGAGACACCGAGTTTGGAGCAGAATCAGCGCTGACTATCAACACCGCTGATTGCACAGATGATATATACATTGATTTTGGCTTAGACGCAGTGATGTCGGCCACGGATGCTTGGGATATCACATTAACGTGCACAACCGTTGATGATATTACCGGGGCCGAATTTGATATCCATATCGCTGAGGATGCTACAGCCTTGGTTGATGACGCCAATGCGTATGATGCAATAGACAGCGAAGCCGCACAGTATTATGGCTTTACCTCAGACGTTACCCAAGAATTGGCGTTTGATGCCAACCCTTGGTACCAGTACAACCTAAACGGTGGCCATTTGCTTTGGTCGCAATACGGCGTGTATTTAATCAAAACCAGCGACGCCACGTTCAAAATGCAGATCACCAGCTATTACGATGAAGCGGGAACCTCAGGCAATTACAGCTTCCGCTTTGATGAACTAGCAAGCGAGTAACGCGTTTATATCGACTTATTTTAGCGCAATAAAATCATGCCGGTTTGGGTGAGTGACTCAAAATCGGCATGGTTTAACGGCTAAAAGAACGTCATTGATTGATTGTTTATTGGAACAACTATGTACAAGTATCTTAGTTTTATTTTGTTTCTCACTACAACGTTTATACACGCACCGGTTCAAGCTGATGTTTCAGCAAGTACAAGTGACAAGGGGGCGGCGCAAAGTATGCGAATTATTGCCTCCGGTGGCAGCATAACTGAAGTCATTTACGCCTTAGACAAAGAGCAATATCTCGTGGCCACCGACAGCACAAGTTTGTATCCAGCTGAGGCCGCGGCTCTGCCTAAACTAGGGTATTTTCGCCAGCTTAGCACGGAAGGTATTCTGGGCTTTGCACCGACCCATTTATTTGGTGCACAGGCCACGGGCCCAGAAACGCTAGCAACGCAACTTGAGTCTGCTGGTATAAAGGTGCACATATTTACAGAGCAGCGTGATTTAAGCGGGTTGCAGCAGATGATCAGCGAAATGGGACAGCTGTTAGATACCCCAAACAAAGCGCAAGCATTAAATACTCAGATTGAACAGCAGGTTGCAAAACTGATGTATGAAGCACGCATACGCGCGCAAGACTCAAGGGAAAAGCAAGGTGCCATTACTGCACTATTTGTGATGTCTGATAGCGACAGAGGTTTAACCGTGGCTGGGGGAAATACAGTACCTCAATCTTTGTTTGATGATGCTGGCATTATCAACGCAGCAAAAGATTTGCCTGATTATAAAGTCATGGATAATGAGTCTATATTGGCCGCCAACCCAGATATTATTTTTGTTGCTAGCCATCGCGCTAAAGAGCCTGATGCCTTAGCTCGCTTGTGTCAGCATCCAGCACTTAAAGCGACTAACGCAGGGCGCAACTGCGTAATCAGTACGATGGAAAGCAGCAGTGCACTGGGATTATCGCCTCGCTACCCTGACGCTCTTAAACGAATTATTCAGAAAACGGCGGCATTTTATGCCCCCGAACTAGCACATGCACAGTAAAGCGTCGGCCGTCAATTTGCAGCTTAGTTTGAACGCGAGGCGTCAAAGGCACCTGCGCGGGTTTGTGTTCGGGTCAATACTCGCTGGCGTAATTCTTTTGGTGGGTATGCAATCTGGTAGTTTTGAGCAATCCGCAGGGATCTTAGCCGATGTCATATTGCAAAAAGTTCACCAACAGACGTTATCACAAGAACAGTATTTACAGTGGTACGTGTTTTCTGAATTGCGTGCACCGCGCATGGTCATGGCTATGTTTATCGGTGCACTATTGGCAATGTCTGGCTGCGCAATGCAAGGCTTGGTGCGAAACCCGCTAGCGGACCCAGGGCTGATAGGTATTTCAGGCGGGGCCGCCGCTGCAGCGGCTACTGCACTGGCATTAATTAATCAGTTTCCCGAACTTGAAGCGGGCGGGCAGTATTTGATTGCGTTTAGCGCCTTCATTGGCGCTTTGTTGGCCGTGTGGATTGTGTTGATCGTAGCGCGTACGCCAGCGGGTATGGCGATTTCTTCGTTGATCTTGGCAGGCGTTGCGGTGAATGCGCTAGCGGGCACGCATATTGGCGCTATTAGCTACATGGCAAACGATGATGCACTGCGACAAATTACTTACTGGACTATGGGGAGTTTAGGCGGGGTAACCTGGTCAAAAGTGCTGTTTTTAGGTGCCTTAAGCGTGCCAATCATTGGTCTGTATATGCACTTACGCCAGCCCCTTAATCTGTTTGCATTGGGGGAAAACGAAGCCCAATGTATGGGGCTTGAGGTGAATAAATACAAACGTTTTATTCTGTGGCTGGTGGCTTTTTCTGTGGCACTCGCTACTGCATTATGCGGAATAATCGGTTTTGTTGGTTTGGTCGTGCCGCATATTGCCCGCACATTATTCGGGGCGGATCACAAATACTTAATGCCTGCATGCGGTTTATTAGGAGCAATCTTAATGTTGGCTGCCGATACCGCCTCACGCGCGCTATTTCCGCCACTGGAAATACCCATAGGTATTGTTACCTCAGCCGTTGGTGCACCGTTCTTTTTATACCTGTTAGCCAAACAGAAAAGGGGAGGGGCAATTGCTTAACCGATATGCTTGAACTTGAAAAAATAGCCCTGTATCACGGCGAAACCCCGTTGCTCAACGGATTGGATATAACCTTAAAAGTTGGTGAGTTTGCCACCGTCATAGGTGAAAACGGTTGCGGAAAATCTACCTTATTGCGTTGCATTGCGGGTTTACATAGCCACTACAGTGGTCGTGTGGCCCTTAATGATCGGGAACTAAGCGGCTGGAACACCAAAACGTTAGCAACACAACGTGCTTTTGTTAATCAACATAACCAAGTGCAATTCGCGTTTTTGACTGAAGAAGTGCTGCAACTTGGGCGCATGAATCAAAGAGAAACCTTAGCGCAAAGCACTGAGCTAATTTGCCAAGTGGCAGAGCAACTTAGTATTGGCCATTTATTTGGCCGTGATGTACGTACTTTGTCTGGGGGAGAGCGTCAGCGAGTGTTTATCGCCAAAGCACTCGTGCAGCTGTTACCCAATGCGAATACAGCAAAGTACGAAGGTGCATTTGAAGGTAAATTGCTGCTGCTCGACGAGCCCACGTCAGCACTCGATTTTCGCTTTCAAAAAGCCATGATGGACGTTATCAAAAGCTACTGTCAGCAAGGGCTCAGTGTGATGTGTGTCAGTCATGACATGAATTTGGTACTACCGTACGCAAATCAAGTCATTTTGCTTGCCAATGGGCGTTGCCTTGCACAAGGCCAGGTGTGTGAGGTGATCAATGAGCAAAATCTGCAACTGTGTTTCGGGGTAACGCCGACATTAATTCCATAAGCCAACAGTGTGCCTTTTATTACCCACTGATGGTGTCAACCTATTGAATAAAGGAAGAAAAATGAAAATAGACCAATATATATTCGATGCTAAAACTCTTGTACGCCAACAGCATAGTGGGGTGTTGAGTACCCATTCACAATCTGTTGCCGGCTACCCGTTTGGTTCAGTGGTACCGTTTTACATGACCCCTGAAGGTAATCTAGTTACCTACATTAGCCAAATTGCCCAGCATACGCGCAATATTAAAGGCAATCCAAAAGTGTCAGTGACGATATTTGATACCTTACAAGATGATTCACAAGCGAATGGCCGAGTCACCTTTTTGGGCGACGCAGAGCTAGTAGAAGATGCGCATATAACTGAGCAGTACTTAGCTTTATTCCCTAGGGCCAAAGCTTATAAGAAAACCCATGACTTCTCGTTTTATCAAATTAAAGCTGAGCGCATTCGTTACATAGGCGGTTTCGGTAAGATCTTTTGGATCAACAAAGAAAACTGGCTTACGGGTTCAGCCGAGAGTGATTGGCAACAAGTCAGTAGCGGTATCATTGAGCACATGAACGAGGACCATCAAGAAGCGATGGCATTGATCGTTGAAGACCAATTCGGTATTCAGGCCGAGCAGTTGGTGATGCTTTCTGTTTTTTATGAGAGGGCGCACATACAGGCAGACGAAAAGATAGTTTATTTGCCCTTTGAAAAACCATGTTTGAATGCACAAGCTGTTCGTGAACAATTAGTTTCGGCTACCCATGGCGCAAGAGCAAACCTGTCGCCAGCAGTAGTGAACGAATAAAACGCTCTCGCCGTAAGTTATATTATTTATAAGCTTGGGGGTGTTCTCATATGTGAGCACTTATACGTGAGCACTTATACATGCTCAGTTATAGGAGCTCACATATATGAAATAACTTCAAAGCACAGTGTGTTTTTTTGACGTTACTTGCTCTAAGACTGTGCCCACACAATACGGCCAAATGTAATGAGTGCATTTGGCCGTATATCTTATTTATCAAACAAGCTTTTTTCTTTTGCACGGCGCTTAACAAGGTGAGCATTTACTTTTCCCGCAGCCTTGCGCCATACACTGAATTGGTCGCTAGCACCGGTGTAATCGCCTTTATTAAGCAAACGCAATAAGGTGGATTTGTACAAGTTACCCATGCCGATGTTGTAACCTAAGCAGACCAACGCACTAAATTGATTGTTGTTAACAGGCACTTTTACTAACTTGCTCATTTGCTCTTCTATTTTGAGTAAATCGTTTTTAAGGAATACTTCTGCTTGAGGGGCGTTAATTTCCATGCCTTGCTTAACCCCTGCTTTGTGACCATACCCGATTAACCAATGGCCTGCTGGGCCTCGATACGCTTTTAGGCGCACGCCTTCTGATTCTTTAATAATATCAATGCACGCTTGGTTAGTGTTTCTTTGCGCTGATGAAGTGAGCGGCGGGGTATCATGAGGTAAATCTGAGCTGGTTTTCTGGGTTGCACAACCACTAAGTAAGACCGTGGCTGAAAATATTAGCTGATAGAGTGAATGGATTTTCATAAATGTCCTTTTTAATAATGCTAGCGCTGAATATATGCTCCCTGCATTCGCTGCTCGCTAGCGATTGGTAGTATTCGCCTACTAAGTAAAACCGCTCCTTATTATTTTGCAAGTTTACTGTTTTTGAGCACAAAGTGATTGCGATTTTTAGTGTTAAACTGACCTCGTGTAGATGAATAGCGATGACATCGAAGCGCCTAAAATAACAATTCAAAAATCACTGTTGGACGCCGAAAATGATTTATATTTTACTTATTAATACCTTGCTGGTGGCGGCGGTGGTCATGCTGCATTATGCGTTTCTACATCGTATTGTGCGCTTCCTGCCTAAAATGAAAATTCGACATAGTTTTCGCATTGTTTTTGGTGTTTTCGGTGCACTTATCGCCCATATCTGCGAAATATGGATATTTGCATTGGCCTACTATGTTATGCATAAGCTTGAAGGGTGGGGCACTCTCGTTGGAAATTTCGAAGGCAGTTTGCTCGACTGTGCTTACTTTTCATTTACCGTGTATACCACGGTTGGCTTTGGGGACATTGAGCCGTTAGGGGCGTTACGTTATTTAACCGGAATTGAATCTTTGACAGGGTTAGTACTCATCACGTGGACAGCCTCTTTCTTATATTTTGAAATGCAACGTCATTGGCATAACGTGTAATGTAATGATGAATAGGCGAAAAACACCTATTTCGAATGCCTAGCAAGGACTAAAGTCTAATGGCGTATGGTTGAAGTAAAACTAAATTAACTAGAATAGATACATTTTGACGCAGATGCGCAAATTACATTGAACATCGTGAAGCGTACCAAAATAGTTGCCTCACCTGCTCCCGCTGGTAGCAATATTGTCTAACTCGGTTTAATCACTTACATATTTTAAGTGTTGCATTTCTTGTAGAGACTACTTTAGGTATTACGTATGACCAAGTTAACAGAAGCTATTTCAGTCAAGACCATAGACGTCCCGTTAAATAACAACAATTTTGTTAAATCTCTGCTAAATCACTTATCCGGTTCACTACAAGATGTTATTGGGCTTGAAGAAGCTGAAGGGTTTATCTCCATTGTTGGCAGTAAACTTGGTGAGCAAATAGATTTTCAATATCGAGAAGCGCTTAATGTTGAAAAGTTATCACGAACTCAGCTTACTGAGGTATTAATTGATCTCAAGGCTAGAATTGACGGTGACTTTTACGTACTTGAAGAGTTTCCCGATAAGATAGTGTTTGGCAACAAGCATTGCCCCTTTGGCTCTGATGTTTTCGATCGGCCGGCGCTATGTATGATGACGTCCAATGTATTTGGGGTGATTGCTGCCGAAAATACTGGTTATGCAAAAGTGTCGATAGATGAATCAATTGCCAGAAATCATGACCATTGTAAGGTTACTGTTTATCTTAGCCCAGATGATACAGCAGATGGGCGAGAGTATTATTGTAGTGATTAGTTTTTGAATAAAGACGTCGCTTTCAAAAGCATTTTAAATGCTTATTCCCTGCCTACCGCTATATGCAACAAACACGGTGAGTTGTTAGAGTGCAGTGGCTCATTTCAAAAGTTGTGGCCTAGTCATCTTAGCCGCAACGTTCGTGATATGTTTCTTGAGAGCACACGTTGGCAAAATGACTGGCGCATGGTTCGGCGTAACAAAATCATTGAATTAATTGAAACTCGGTTATGCGAACCTCTTCATCATCACATGTTGAGAACATCCAGATTAGGCGTACACGATGGAGAGTTACTCTTTTTAATCGAACTTCATCCGCGCAAAGAATTTACCGAGGGTTTTAAAAGCCTTGCCGGCTATTACCTACTCAGTCAGCGGCAAAAGCATCGGTCTCATATGATCAACTTACAAATGCAAAATGCGATCAAGGAGTCATACACTGACCCATTAACCAGGATTGCTAACAGGCGTGCATTTGACGAGCGAATTAAAGAAATCTGGCAGGACGCAATTTTGAGCCGTCATCCTGTGGTGCTGTTAAGTGTAGATATAGATCATTTTAAATTGATTAATGACAAGCTTGGGCACAGTCGCGGTGACGAAATACTCGTTCAAGTTGCACAGTGCCTAGATAAGTTGTTATCTCGTGGCCAAGATGTGGTCGCTAGAGTAGGGGGGGAGGAGTTTTCTATGATTTTGCCTGACACGCAGCCTGATGGTGGTCGATTAAAGGCGCTCTCTGCCGTTACGGCAATAGAAATGTTGCGCATTCCTCACCCTGCATCGCCAGTTGCAGAATTTGTCACTATCTCTTTGGGCTGTTCCTCATATGAACCTAGACCAGGTGACAATGTAAAGGAGCTGATTACTGCGGCTGACAAAGCCTTGTACTTTGCTAAAAAAGCAGGCCGCAACTGTGCAAGTTATACGGACGTTAAGAAACAAACTGTGTCTTTAATAACAGCATAAATCAACGTGCTGTGGGCAGTGTCGTAGCCTTTCGTTTTACTTCCGTCTTTTAGTCTATCGCTGAAAAATACCTTCCACTGTAAAGAGCACCTCCACTAAGATAGCTAGCGCTGGCGAATAACACACGCTGACGTGATAGATAGGGGAATATCACATGCCTACTATGGTATGTTGACGGCGCTAAGCCATATCCACTAACCTTTGGTTGGTAACAACAATGAGTCGCTAGCTTCACTAGATAGCCAATTTCACTTAGTAGGTAACTCAATGAGCAAAATAAAGCACAGTATGTGGTATCTAGGGCTAGTGTTGATGGCAAACTCTGTATTAAGCCAAGAGCAAAAACGCATGGGTGAAAATCATGGGCTCTTATCTGATCCCAAATGGCAGTTAATCGATGATTTTGAAGCCAAAGATAGTGTTGCTTCATGGATAAAAGCAGATACCAAAAATGAAACCAAGCCCTTTGTTGCCAAACCTCAAGTTACAAAACGACGTACTGAAAAACTCAAAGGTAACAGTAATAGCTACATGCTGAAAAAGGCTGCACAAGAGGGAGTAATAGGTAATCGCAAAGCACTGACCTTTAAAGCGCTACCGCAAATTGTTGAAGTGGGTGAAACCTACACCTTTTACACACGTATTAATGTGGCGGCTTTTCCCAACAACCATGCTTTTGGTCTAAGCAATATGGACCCAGAGGATATTAAAAAACACGATTACAATGCCTTTGAAGCTACTCTTAGAGTCACAGATAAACGTGAATCGAGCGGACTTAAAAATACCGGTGCACTCATGGTCAAAGTGCCAGGTGGTTATGCCAATGTTAAATATAATCTTGTGAACAATGAACGAGACGCCAAACCACTTGAGCCAGGGCAGTGGTATCAAATTTGGTATGTAGTGAACAACGCACCTAAGAAACAGGGTGGGCAAACCTATGACGTGTATTTACAAGGCGGCGAGGAGTTCCCCGAGCAGACGTTGGTGTATAAAAACGCATCATTTCGAATGCAACGTGAGTGGCCACTGACGTATTTTTTAATAAATTGTAATACCGGCCCACACGATAAGCCTTATGGCAATGGCGGCCTTAAATATGATGATATTTACATGACAAAAGGAATTGAGTTAACAAGCCCGAGTTAGGAAAATAGCGTGTGTAGGTAAACTGCAGCACTCACACAGTATCAGATTTTCCAGCTCGATAGATTGAACAGGCAAGACAGCTTTTTATAACCATAAATCGGAAGTAGGTTCGTTATATATTGAGTAGGCGCTTTCGGTGCCAAAGCGGTCATAGTGTTAATACCCCATCAATATAAACGACTCAAAGGACTTACTACGCCATTAGCGCCTTGCTAACAGAGACAGCCATCTTTAATGCTAACAGAGACAGCAATTCTAACAGAGACAGCCATCTTTAAAATCATATAAAAAACTCTGCTGCTTAGGGGAAAGTACCCTCAATATGCGTCAAAGTACTTTTGAACTGAATGATTGGGGATTTTTACTGGAATATTAAGCGTTGAGGGAGAAAACTGCGCGAACGGTCAATTTTTAGGCAAACGCCTACGTTACAAGAGATGCATTAGATGTGTTAGTTGCAATGTCTTACGCGCGTTTTAACGACGCTTTCGCTTTGGTCATTCCTCGCAGACGTTGATGATGGGTATGGCGTTTGAACGCATTCATCATTTGCTCCGCACCTGCGGCGTAGCAGAAATGTTTTTCGAACTCAGTGGTTAGCGTTATCTACTCTGCTCAAGGGCGCTAATGCATAAACTACTATTTTTCAGCAAGTAGTTGTTTAATCAGCCTTTTCAAAGCAAGTGGCTTAAGAGGTTTAGGCAAATAATGCATTTGCTCGTTAATGGCTAACTGGCGTATGTCTTCATCTTGACGTGCGGAGTTTAAAATCCCTGGTAAGTTTGCGTTGCTGGCAGTGGCAAGCGATTGTCTAATTGCTCGAGCCACATCTATTCCTGTTTCACCATTATCTAACTGATAATCTAGGATCATTAAATCAATAGGTTGGCTGAGTGCGTTTAACGCATCTTGGGTATTTTTGGCAGCAACAACATCTGCTCCCCAATCAACCAATAAACGGTGCAAGGCATCGAGAATATGTGGCTCATTGTCGACGATCAATACACGTTTGTGTTTAAGCGGTAAGCTTGCATCATTGCCTGCTTTTTTGATGGTGTTGTCTTTAACAATCTGCTTGGCCCCCATAGGGACTGTTATCTCAAAAGAAGTGCCTTTGTTTAAAGTGGAGTGCAGGGTAACGGGGTGATTTAACAGTGCGCTAATGCGCTCGACTATGGTTAATCCTAAGCCTAAACCTTGGGCGCTTGGGTTGTTGTCTAGCTGGTGAAATTCTAAAAATATTTCTTGCTGTTTGTCTTTCGCAATACCTGCGCCTGTATCGATAACGCAGATCCGCGCCGTGCCAGCTTGGCGTTTAACACCGACTAAAATACGCCCTTCATGGGTGTAGCGAATCGCATTAGAGAGCAAATTCTGGATAATACGCCTAAGTAGTTTAGGATCAGACTTTACTGAAATGCTGGTACTTACATAGGTTATGCGTAACCTTTTTTGCTGTGCGAGTACAGAAAACTCAGTGACCATGGGTCGTAATATACTGTCCAAGGGGAAGGTTTGTATATGCGTGCTCAATACACCAGACTCTAATCGTGTCATATCGAGTAACATCGATAAAAGCGACTCGGCGTTACTTAGAGAGTCAACTAGGTTGGCACTCATTTCAGCCATTTCCCCTGCAGGCGCTTTTTGCTTTAGCATGGCTGCAAATAATGATGCGGCATTAAACGGTTGCATTAAGTCATGCCCAGCAGCGGCCAAAAATTTGGTTTTACTTTCATTGGCGCTTTCTGCATCTCGGCGGGCTTTTTCAAGATTAATATTCGCTATTTGTAGTTGCTCAGTACGTTCTTGCACACGCGTTTCTAGGCCTGTTTTTGCTTGTTCTAGTTGTTGCTGTATGTTGATGTATTCTGTAATGTCACTGTAAGTTGTTACAAAGCCGCCTCCGGGTAAGGGGCGCCCATTTAATTCAATTACTTGGCCATTTTCTTGGTGGCGTACATATTTGTAAGCACTGCCTGATTGCATAAATGCAACGCGCTTCTCAATCTCCATTTCAATATTGCTTTGCCCGGTAATAGCGTTATGTCCAAATAGTCCTCGTTTGGCATTGAACTCTAATAATTGGTGAATCGACATGCCAACCTGAACAAAGCCACGCGGGTAGTTAAAAAGCTCAATATAACGCTGATTCCAGGCCAGCAAATTAAGATCTCTGTCGAGTACGACTATGCCTTGCTGAATGTTTTCTACTGATGATTGCAACAGCTCATGATTGAATTGAAACGTTTGGCTGGCTTCTTCGACCAACTCAACTAATTCTGATAGTTCTACATCCCGTTTCTCACCGATAGCAGACAGTAAAATACGCGCACTCGCGCTGCCAACTTGCCCTGCAAGTTCACTTTCAATCGTCGTTAAAAGTTTGGGGCTGGCATAACCACTAAGTTGTTCTGGGCTTAATTTGTCGAGTAGCGCTTGGTGTCGTTCTGAGCCCCACACTTTTTCAGTGATAGCGAGTAAGTTTGCGACTTTTACCGCATGACCAAAAGGTTGACTATTGTGGGTGATAGGGTCTTGCGTTGATGGTTGGCTACGTTTGTTTTGAATAAGAGACACCAACACGAAACACAGAATATTGACCCCTAAGCTATACACAAATCCCTGAGCCAGTTGTATATCAGTCGGAGTATCGTTGAAATAATAGCTGGCTGTAATGCTTGGCCATAACAACCAATAAACCCAACATAGTGCGCCACTTGCTAGGGCCAATTGCGCGGCTAAGGTGGTGCCACGTTTCCAGTATAAACCCAGTAAAAGAATCGGGAATGTCTGAGACAAGAGGGCTATCGCAATGACGCCGCTTTGCACCAAAGACGTAGATTGGCTGATATTGACGTGATAAAAATAGGCGACCCCGAGCACCACTAGCACGGTTGCTCGTCTAATTAACAAAATGCTGGCAGGCTTTAGGCGATGGCGCTGCTGTGTGCGTAATTGCAGTGTTAACCATAACGGTGTCGCGATGTTATTGGATATCATTATGCCCATGGCGAGCGTCGCCACTATGATCATGCTGGTTGCGGCAGCCAAGCCACCGATAAAGGCAATGATGGTAATCCAGGTATTTCCTGATGCAACGGGGAGGGCTAGGGCATAGGTGTCTGTGCTTATGTTGCCACCTGGAAATAGCATATGCCCAGCCAGCGCTATCGGTAAAACAAACAGCGTCATGCCCAGCAGGTAAAGGGGAAAGAGCCAACGGGCGGTGGTGATTTCTTTGTCACCGTTGTTTTCGATAAAGTTGATATGAAACTGCCGAGGCAGGCAAAACATCGAGCAAACGCCTAATAACATTTGACTCGCGTAAACCCACACGCCTGAATCAGCACTAATCGTTTGATTTGCTCTTGGGTCTAATTGCGCTTTTCCTAATAAGTCAAATACACCGTCGAATAAACTGTAACAAACAAACAGGCCCACTATCATTAAACCGACCAGCTTAACGATAGATTCAAAGGCGACCGTAAGCATTAGCCCTGGGTGTTTATCCGTTAAGTTTAAAGACCGAGTTCCAAATAATATCGCGAACAAAGCCATTAGAATTGCCACGTAAAAGCCCACGCTGTTTGGCCAAATATTATCAGCCCCCGTCACAACCCGAATACCACCCGTAACGGCGTCTAACTGCAGTGCAATGTAGGGCACGACGCCAATAAAGCACAGTAACGTCACCAGAGCAGCGAGAAAGTGTGATTTGTCGTAACGTAAACTAATAAAGTCGGCGAGGGAGCTAATGTTGTGTTGATGACATACATTAGCGACGCGGCGCAGCACAGGGTGAGCAAATAAAAATACGCAGATTATACCCATGTAAGTAGGAATAAATGCCCACCCATAATGTGCAGCCTGAGTAGTCGTGCCGAAAAACGCCCAAGAGGTACAGTGCACACCTAGAGCAAGACTGTAGATATAAGGGTGCTGTTGATTGGCTTTTGCTCGCTTATCTCCCCAAAACGCGAGCAAAAATAAAATCAGTAGATAGCCAACAACAATCGCCATTAAGCTTAAAACGCTAAACATAGACACCTAATATTATTTTTATATCAGTACTTTAGCTTGAAGCAAGCAAAGGTAAAAGTGTCTTTTACCTCGTTTTTGTTCATCAGCGACGCAAAATTTAGACACAATTTTTTTAAAACAATAAAAAATACCCTTGAAGAGCTTTAAAGCAACCCCATTAATAGCTGCAATCGAATTTAGCTTTAACGTGACACCTAAGAACGGAGTAAGAGATGAGTAACGAAGAACAAGCTCAAAAAGATGAGGCGCAGCCAATAAATGAAGAAGCCACTGAAACCCATGCTGAAGAAGTGGAAGAGGTGGTTGAAGAGTTAAGTGCTGAACAAACACGCATTCTTGAGCTTGAAGCAGCATTAGCGGCATCAGAAGCCACATTAGCTGCACAAAAAGACTCTGTTATGCGTGCCATCGCTGATGCCGATAATGTGCGTAAGCGTGCTGAAGGCGAAGTAGATAAGGCGCGTAAATTTGCTCTTGAAAAATTTGCCTCTGAGCTACTGCCTGTAGCAGACAACTTAGAACGTGCTCTACAAGTAGCAGACAAAGAAAATGAAGCGATTAAACCTGTGATTGAAGGGGTAGAAATCACTCTTAAATCATTCGTTAGCAGCATTGAAAAATTCGGAATGAAAGTTATCGATCCACAGGGCGAATCTTTTAATCCAGAACAGCATCAGGCTATGTCGATGCAAGAAAACGCAGAATTGCCAGCCAATACGGTCATGGCAGTGATGCAAAAAGGTTACGAATTGAATGGTCGTCTATTACGCCCAGCTATGGTTATGGTATCCCGCGCCCCTGAAGGCGGTGTCGATACACAAGCATAACTCGTAATCAGTTAAAAAAAATATTCACAAAATGGGGAATATTTTCATTCAGCTAATTGAAAACTGACGAAATAACCCCACAAAGTGTACAGGCATTATTAAACAAATTTTTGGAGAAAAACTAATGGGTAGAATCATTGGAATCGATTTGGGTACAACTAACTCATGTGTTGCTGTACTTGATGGTGAAAAAGCAAAAGTAATCGAAAACGCTGAAGGCGATCGCACAACTCCCTCGATCATTGCATACAGCCAAGACGGCGAAACATTGGTTGGTCAGCCGGCTAAACGTCAGGCGATTACTAACCCTAATAATACGTTGTTCGCAATTAAACGTCTTATCGGTCGTCGTTTTGAAGATAAAGAAGTTCAGCGTGATATTGACATCATGCCTTTCAAAATCATCAAAGCCGACAATGGCGATGCTTGGGTTCAAGCAAAAGATGAAAAATTAGCGCCACCGCAAATTTCAGCTGAAGTTTTGAAAAAAATGAAAAAAACAGCTGAAGATTACCTTGGTGAAGAAGTAACTGCAGCGGTTATTACCGTACCTGCATACTTTAACGATTCACAGCGTCAAGCAACTAAAGATGCTGGTCGTATCGCTGGTCTTGAAGTAAAACGTATTATCAATGAGCCAACTGCCGCTGCACTTGCATACGGCATGGACAAGAAAAAAGGTGATAGCGTTGTTGCGGTATACGATTTAGGTGGTGGTACGTTTGATATCTCTATCATTGAAATCGATGAAGCTGACGGCGAGCATACCTTTGAAGTACTTGCGACCAATGGTGACACGCACCTTGGTGGTGAAGATTTCGATAACCAAGTTATCAACTACTTGGTAGAAGAATTCAAGAAAGATTCAGGCATGGATTTACGCAAAGATCCATTAGCGATGCAACGTCTTAAAGAAGCGGGCGAAAAAGCGAAGATTGAATTGTCTTCAGCTCAGCAAACTGAAGTGAACTTGCCGTACATTACAGCTGATGCGTCTGGTCCTAAGCACTTAACCATCAAGCTTACTCGTGCAAAACTTGAATCACTTGTTGAGAAAATGGTTAAAGCGACCCTTGAGCCACTAAAACAAGCGCTTGCAGATGCTGACTTATCAGTAGGTGATATCAACGATATTATTCTTGTTGGTGGTCAAACGCGTATGCCGCTAGTACAAAAATACGTAACTGAATTCTTTGGCAAAGAGCCAAGAAAAGACGTAAACCCTGATGAAGCAGTTGCCGTTGGTGCAGCGATTCAAGGCGGTGTATTGTCTGGTGACGTTAAAGATGTATTGCTACTTGACGTGACGCCTTTGTCATTAGGTATCGAAACAATGGGCGGCGTTATGACTGCCTTGATCGAGAAGAACACGACTGTACCTACTAAGAAGTCTCAAACCTTCTCAACAGCTGAAGACAACCAGTCAGCGGTAACAGTACATGTACTTCAAGGTGAGCGTAAGCAAGCTGCAGGTAACAAGTCTCTTGGTCAATTTAACCTTGAAGGTATTCGTCCTGCACAGCGCGGTGCTCCTCAAATTGAGGTGACGTTCGACATCGATGCTGATGGTATCTTACATGTATCTGCTAAAGATAAAGACACCAACAAAGAGCAAAAAATCACTATTAAAGCGTCTTCTGGCTTGAGTGATGACGAAGTCGAAAAAATGGTACAAGACGCAGAAGCGAACAAAGAAGCTGATAAGCAGTTCGAAGAAATGGTTCAAGCACGTAACCAAGCTGACGGCCTAATTCACGGCACGCGTAAGCAAGTAGAAGAAGCCGGTGACGCGCTATCTGATGAAGATAAAGCGGAAATCGAAGCTGCTGTTGTCGCATTAGAAGAAGCGGTTAAAGCTGGTGAGAAAGAAGCTATCGAAGCCAAAACGCAAGAGCTCATTCAAGCCTCTGCGAAGTTGATGGAAGTGGCACAAGCACAACAGGCAGCAGCCGGTGGTGCTGAAGGTCAACCAGAAGACGCTTCTGCTAAGCAAGACGACGACGTTGTTGATGCCGAGTTTGAAGAAGTAAAAGACGACAAAAAATAATTTTTGTTGACTACATCAGCCCGAGCGTCTTGATGACGTAAGGGCAAGCTCGGGCGCATGGAGTTTTTTCATAGCGCCCGCGTTTGTTTCAAAACCTGGTATGGTCTAGGTCATTGTGCCTAAGACTAAAGGTAGTGAGATTGTAAGAGAAGAATAGGTGGTCAGCATCATTGACCACAAATATCAGGATAAACAAGCTATATGTCGAAGCGAGATTATTATGAAGTGTTGGGAGTCGATAAGTCGGCGTCCGAGCGCGATATAAAAAAGGCTTACAAACGCCTTGCCATGAAATATCACCCGGATAGAACCCAGGGTGACAAAGCTATGGAAGAGAAATTCAAAGAGGTTCAAGAAGCCTATGAAATTCTAACCGACTCGCAGAAACGTGCGGCGTATGACCAGTATGGCCACGCAGGCGTTGACCCGAATCGTGGACATGGCGGAGGTCATGGCGCTGGTGATTTTGGCGACATTTTTGGTGATGTATTTGGTGATATTTTCGGCGGTGGCCGTGGTGGCGGTCGTCAATCTCGTGCAGCCCGCGGTTCAGACTTACGTTATAACCTTGAACTTAGTTTAGAAGAGGCTGTACGTGGTAAAAGCGTTGAAATACGTGTACCAACTTTAGCTGAGTGTGAAACCTGTGACGGCTCTGGTGCCAAAAAAGGCTCAAGTGTTAAGACCTGTACTACATGTCATGGACAAGGCCAGGTACAGATGCGTCAGGGCTTCTTTGCTGTACAGCAAGCGTGTCCAACGTGTTCTGGCAAAGGTAAAATCATCACAGATCCTTGCCGTGAGTGTCATGGCCAGGGACGTGTTGAGAAAACCAAGACCTTGTCAGTTAAAGTACCAGCAGGCGTAGACACCGGTGATCGTATTCGTCTTTCAAATGAAGGCGAAGCAGGAGAGAACGGTGCACCAGCAGGTGATTTGTATGTGCAAGTACATGTTAAACAACATAAAATCTTTGAGCGCGATGGCAATAATTTATATTGCGAAGTGCCTCTTAGTTTCACACGTGCCGCTATCGGTGGGGAAATTGAAGTTCCTACTTTAGAAGGTAAAGTAAAACTTAAAGTCACACCTGAAACCCAGACTGGTAAAATGTTCCGTCTGCGTAATAAGGGTGTGAAATCGGTTCGTAGTGGCAGCGTCGGTGATTTGATCTGTAAAGTGGTTATTGAAACACCGGTTAATTTGAATAGCCGCCAGAAAGAATTACTTGAAGAGCTTGAAGAGTCGATGGGTACAGGTAAAGACACCGCCAAAAACCGCCCGAAAGAAAGTGGTTTTTTTGATGGTGTTAAAAAGTTTTTCGATGATTTAACGAACTAATCATCTGTTGAAAATCAAATGAAGCCGCTGTAAAGCGGCTTTTTTGTGTAACTTTGAAACACAACTACCATTCGAACTTGGCATAACTCAAAATTTAGATGTATGTAAGCTTGGCTTTTTGGTAGCCTAGTTCAGTTGCCTGTATTGTATTAATACCAATCCGCATTAATAAGTGACCGTCTCAGAATGCGTCCAGCGGTTTTTG
>OJBX01000175.1_pt1 | contig 43400 bp, 15 predicted proteins | sample 1590751 | NCBI WGS metagenome assembly OJBX01 (sample SAMN05416780, study PRJEB24817) | seawater metagenome | isolation source: Sea water | place: Canada:Atlantic | collected 2013-07
TCTACACGTAAGGAGTCGTCGGCAGCGTCAGATGTGTATAAGAGACAGGTACAAAGGCAAACATATCGGTGAGGTACTGGCGATGAATATCGACCAGGCGGTTGAGTTTTTTGAGGCGGTGCCCTCGGTTTATCATCCGCTGCGCCTGCTGCAGGATGTGGGCCTGGGTTACCTGACCCTGGGCCAGCAGAGCCCGACCCTGAGCGGCGGCGAAGCACAGCGTATCAAACTGGTCGCTGAGCTGGCCAAGGCCAAACCACATCTGAGCCTGCGCGGCAGCAAACCGCCCCATAAACTCTACGTGCTGGATGAACCCACCGTCGGGCTGCACATGGCTGATGTCGAGAAACTGCTGCGGGTGCTGCACCGGCTGGTGGACACGGGCAATACGGTGATTGTCATCGAACATAACCTGGATGTCATCGCCGAGGCGGACTGGGTCATCGATATTGGGCCTGAGGGCGGTGATGCGGGTGGCAAGCTGGTGGCTCAGGGGCCGCCGGCGAAGGTCGCCAAAAGCAAAAGGTCGCATACTGCCCGTTTCCTGGCTCCGATGTTGTAGGCGGATTTAGTATTACGCCTGATTTCCGGTCCCGGTGGTGGGAGGTGATGGATCTCAGAAAGCCCTCCGGATTCCGGCCCTACCGGCATGGGGTGGCGCCTTTCGGGGACGCCCGTGAACCCATCCATGGGGGGCTCGGATGCGACCGTCCAAGGGTCGCATACGCTCCGAAATTCGCCTCCCACACCCCGCGTCTCTACCTGCAAACATAACTCGAGTTGCTCGACCTCGATTTAGGGCACTTGGGTAGAGGCGGGGTAGGAGTATATTCAATGCCGGACCTTCGGAAGCCAGGGATGGCTGACGAAGAGCCCAACATGGATGTACTTGTGGGCGTGTCCGGCAGTGACATATACACATGGCCCGACTCGGAACGGCTTGCTAACCAATAATGATCCAAGACAGGTATGAAGCAGAGAACACATGAAATTTGAACTGAAGACAACAGACGGCGCCGCCCGGCGTGGCACACTGACATTCCCCCGCGGAGAGGTGCAGACGCCCGCGTTCATGCCCGTGGGCACCTACGGTACCGTCAAAGGCCTGACCCCCGAACAGATCAAAGGCACCGGCGCCGAGATTATTCTGGGCAACACCTTCCACCTGATGCTTCGCCCCGGCACCGACATTATCAAACAGCACGGCGATCTCCACGACTTCATGGGCTGGGACAAACCCATTCTGACCGACTCCGGTGGCTTCCAGGTGTTCAGCCTCGGTGACATGCGCAAGATCAGCGAAGAAGGCGTCAACTTCAGATCGCCTGTCGACGGCGCCAAAGTCTTTCTCGGCCCCGAATCCGCCATTCAGGTGCAGCAGGACCTGGGCGCCGACATCATCATGATCTTTGATGAATGCACTCCCTATCCCGCCACCGAGACCGAAGCCCGCGACTCCATGCAGCTGTCCCTGCGCTGGGCCGTGCGCTGCAAAGAAGCTCACGGTGATCACCGCGCTGCCCTGTTTGGCATTATTCAGGGTGGCATGTACCCAAATCTGCGCCAGGAGTCGCTCGACGGCCTGGTCGCGCTGGATTTCCCCGGTTACGCCATTGGCGGTCTGTCCGTGGGCGAGAGCAAAGAAGAGATGATCAGCGTGCTCGATTACGTTGGCCACCGCATGCCCGCGCACAAACCGCGTTATCTGATGGGCGTTGGCACGCCCACCGACATCGTTGACGCCGTGGCCCGCGGCATCGATATGTTTGACTGCGTGATGCCCACGCGCAATGCCCGCAACGGCTATCTGTTTACCAGTCAGGGGCTGCTCAAACTGCGCAATGCCCGCTTCAAAACCGATACCCGACCGCTGGATCCGGCCTGCGCGTGCTATACTTGTCAGCACTTCAGTCGCGCCTACCTGCATCATCTGGACAAATGCAAAGAGATGCTGGGCGCGCAATTGAACACGATTCATAATCTGCACTACTATCAGGACCTGATGCAGGGTTTGCGTCAGGCTCTGGAACAGGGTAGATTTACCGCCTTTACGGAGGCGTTTTACCGCGATCAGCGCGTGCTGGAGACACAGCCCGACGCCTGATTGGCAAGCGTTTCGTCGCATTTAAACCCGGAATAATTATTGACCCTTCAGCCGCAGCGGGCAACACCCGTCAGGCTTCATTGTTTGAGAGAGTTTTGTTATGGATTTTCTGATCAGCTCCGCCCATGCCCAGGACGCCGCAGCACCCGCTGGTGGCGCCATGTTCAACCTGTTGTTCATCGGTGGCATGTTCCTGCTGTTTTACCTGATCCTTTGGCGTCCTCAGGCCAAACGGGCAAAAGAGCATCGCGAACTTGTTGGCAGCCTGAGCAAAGGTGATGAAGTGCTGACCAGCGGCGGTATTCTGGGTCGCATCACAAAAGTGTCAGATGACTATGTCACTGTCGAAGTCTCGGAAGGTGTTGAGGTCAACCTGCAGAAGTCTGCTATTGGTGCCGCGCTTCCGAAAGGAACCATCAAGTCAATCTGACAGGCTTTACCCGACATGTTGAACAAATTTCCCTTATGGAAAAACATATTGGTGCTGGCGGTAATCGCACTGGCAGCACTGTATGCTGTGCCAAATCTGTTCCCCGATGACCCGGCTATTCAGATTTCCCACGAAAACAATGCCATTACCGAGTTGGATCTGGGCATGGCTACGGATGCCCTGCGCGCCGCCGATGTTGACTATTTTGGTGAAGAAGTCACTGACATCGGTGCCCTGATCCGGTTTGCTGACCTGGAACAACAGTTACGCGCCAAGACCGTCATCGAAGAAACCCTGCCTGATGGATACATCATCGCGTTGAATCTGGCTGCAACCACACCGCCGTGGCTACAGGGCCTGGGCGCAACCAAGATGAACCTGGGTCTGGATCTGCAGGGTGGGGTTCACTTTCTGATGGAAGTGGATATGGAAACTGCGCTGCGCCGGCGCATGGAAAACATACTCAGTACCATTCGGCAGGAATTGCGCTCGGAACGGATCCGGTCGCGTTCACTGGAACTGGTCGGGGAAAGTGAGCTTGAGCTGCGCTTTACTGACGAAGATTCTCGCAGTCAGGCGCGCAGCCTGATCCGCGATGGCTACTCTGATTTGCTGGTGCAATCACGTGAAAGTGGTGACGAATACCTGCTGCAATTGACCATGCTGCCGGAAAGCATCCAGCAGATGGAAGTTGATACCATTCGTGCCAACCAGACCACCATCCGGAATCGGGTCGACTCTCTTGGCGTCTCCGAACCGATTGTGCAGCAACAGGGCCCCAATCGCATCGTGGTGGAACTGCCAGGTGTGCAGGATACCGCGCAGGCAAAACGCATTTTGCAGCGTATCGCGACGCTGCAGTTTCATCTTGAAGCCAATGCGGGCGCGTCCTCTACCAGCTATGAGGTCTATGATTACCAGGGGCAGTCGATCCGTGTTGATAATGATGTGATCCTGCAGGGCGATCGCATCAGCAATGTGCGCTCGGCGCTGGACCAGTATGGTCAGCCCCAGGTGGTGATCAATCTGGATGCCCAGGGTGGTCAGCAGTTCAATCGCATCACGCGCGAGAACATTGGTCGGCCGATGGATATTCTGCTGATTGAAACCCGTACACGCACCGTGCTGGAGGAAGACGCTGACGGCAATACCGTCGAAGTTCAGGAAACCTACGAGGAGCGCCGGCTGATCAGTCACGCCGTTATTCGCGCTGCGTTAGGCCGTGAATTTGTCATCACCGGGCTCAGTGGCCAGGAAGCCAATGACCTGTCCTTGCTGATTCGTTCCGGTGCGCTGGCGGCGCCCATGTACTTTATTGAAGAACGGACTGTCGGGCCCAGCCTGGGTGCAGAGAATATTGCACAGGGTGCCGGAGCCGTTCTGCTGGGTTACCTGCTGGTAATGTCCTTCATGCTGTACTACTACCGTTTATTCGGGCTGGCGGCCAACCTGGCGCTGATGATGAATATTGTGTTGCTGGTAGCAATCATGTCGATCATCGGCGCCACGCTGACGTTGCCGGGTATTTTCGGCATTGTATTGACGATCGGTATGGCGGTAGACGCTAACGTACTGATATTTACGCGAATACGGGAAGAGATGACCGCCGGCCTGTCGCCGCAGAACGCGATTTCGTCGGGTTTTGATCGCGCCTTTTCGACCATTGTGGACGCCAACCTGACCACTTTCCTGGTGGCCATGGTCCTGTTCACGGTCGGCACCGGGCCGGTCAAGGGTTTTGCCGTCACCCTGATGGTGGGCATCATGACGTCGATGTTCTCCGCCATCATGATTACGCGGTTTATTGTCAACACGATCTACGGTGGACGGGCAGTCAAGAAGCTGTCAATCGGTCCATTCATCAAGGCCGCCTGAGGCCACTGATACAATATTTGCAAGGGCAGAGTTAGCATGGCACTGATTAAAGGCGATATCGATTTCATGAGCGCGCGCAAGCGACGCATCACGGGAATCATTTCTGCGGTAATGCTGGTGGTGGCGATCCTGTCGCTGGCCATCAATCGCTTCGAGTTCGGACTGGATTTCACCAGTGGTACGCTGATTGAAGTGGGTTACACACAATCGGTTAATCCGGAAACAATCCGTCAACAGCTGGTTGATGCCGGCTACGAAGAAGCCGTGGTGGTTACCTTTGGTTCCGATCGTGATGTGCTGGTGCGCCTGCCCGTGGAAGAGGGCGAAGACGAGGCCATGAACAATGAAGTCGCCTCGCTCGGTGATGAAGTTCTTGCCCTGTTGCAATCGAGCAGTGACACGCCGGTCGAAATGCGGCGTTCTGAGTTTGTCGGACCCAAAATTGGTGCTGAACTGGCCGAGCGAGGCGGGCTGGCGCTATTGGTAGCACTGGGCATTGTCATGCTCTACGTTGCTGTGCGTTTTCAGTACAAATTCGGTATCGCATCGGTGGCAGCGCTGGCGCATGACGTCATCGTAGTGCTGGGTGTGATTTCGCTGTTCCGACTGACCTTTGATCTTACGGTGCTGGCGGCATTGCTGGCCGTCATCGGTTACTCACTTAATGACACTATCGTGGTATTTGACCGCGCGCGTGAAAATTTCCGTATCATGCGTTCCACAGATTCAGAGCATATTCTGAACACAACGCTGAACCAGGTTATTTCCCGAACCTTTGTCACATCATTGACGACATTGATGGCGTTGATCGCGATGCTGGTCATGGGCGGCGAGGCAATCAGAGGGTTTGCGGTGTCGCTGATCGTGGGTGTTACCGTCGGTACCTATACATCACTGCATATCAGTTGCAATTTCCTGATCTACCTCGGCATTACCAAAGAAGATCTCGCTGTTCCCGTGAAGGAGGGCGAAGAGCTGGATTCCATGCCCTGAGGCGCTAACGCGTCAGTATTATCGCGGTGTGGACGCAGCTTGTGCTGAATGTGTAGCGGCCGCGCCCGCGATAACCCCGGTGAAACCCTGCGCCCAGATCTTCAGTCAGCTCAAATTCAAATGCACCATTTTTGTGCGAGCCCGGCACGTCTGGTGTGATAATCGCGGCGTGAAAATCAAAAAACCTGTTCACCAGCGGAAATAAACATTTGAACAGGCTTTCCTTGGCCGAAAACACCAGTGTCAGGTAGTGCGACGAAGATTCGAACGACTGCTGGCAACCCGCATTGCGTTCGTGACTGGTCAGAACCTGCTGCCTGACATTTGCTGCGCTGGCTGTTCCTATCCAGGTCTCTGAATCTATTCCTACGGCGCGAACCGCATCATGATATGCAACGACTGCCGCTGCGTAATCATGGGTGTGAGTGATCGAGCCAACCAGTCCCTGTGGCCAGATTGGTTCGCGGTTAGCACCTATTCCGACAGTGTTCGCAGGGTTGTTGCCAAGTTGCATGAGTGCTTCCCGGGCGCAGTAACGACCCGCGATGAATTCAGCTTTGCGTTTTTGCACTGCCTTGTGCAGGGATGCCGGCAAAACAAGACCTAAGTCGGAGACTGCTTCCGCCCGAAAGAGTTGTTTGTCGAAGTGGCAGCTTACCAGGCGACAGTCGCTTTCGATGCAAAATGGGGAGGGAATCAGGCTTATCATATTTTGGTTATTTAACGCTCGGAAGATTTAATTGTAAAGGTGATGCAGGTTGAATAATTGCAAACGTTTTCAGTCGAATGGGTTGCCTTGAACAATAACATGCCAGTAGAATGCTTGGGCGCGCTTACAGAAAAAAAACGAGTTTATTTCGCTGCAACCCCTGCCGTGATGACTCCAAAAAAACACGTCGAGTGAAACTATGAGTCTGGAGCAAGAACCGGCAGATCAGAATGGTCCTTCGTCAGTCGGCGACACTCTTTTGCGCTCACTAACGCGACTGTCGCCACCCCGATTCAAAAATCCATTCAAGTCCGGTTTGCTGAGCCTCGCCAGTCTCGACAGTCCTTCTGTTAAAGGCTTGCTTGGTATTGCTGTTCTCAGCGCGGCTTTCGGCACCGCTGTCGTGTATTTTCTCAATGCTGAATCCAAGCTGGTCGGTGAAAACCAGTACTCCGTTTTTGCCGCCATCGCGTTTCTGGTGATGCTGGTATGTTACCGTTTTTGTCAGCGCTTTCTGATTGCTCAGTCAAGCAGCGCTATCGAAGCTGCCTTGCACCAGTGGCGACAACGAATTGTTGCTAAAGTGACAAAATTGTCATTAAGAAACATCGAAGATTTTTCCGAAGAAGCAATAACGGATGGTCTGATAAAGAATTACGGACCGCTGTCGCAGGCGATTATTACCATAACCGCCGGTGTCGAGTGCCTGAGTCTGCTTATCTTCATGTATCTGTACGTGGCTTTCCTGTCGCCACTGGCGGCGTTGCTCACCGGTATAGTCGGTATTGCGACCGTACTGGGCTACCTCTCGGTTTCCGCCCGGCTGGGTGAAACCATGCAGCAATCGGCCATCTCCAATGCCAGCCTTGATCGGTCAATGGAGGCCGGGATCAGAGGTGCCAAGGAACTCAGGCTCAATACCAGCAAACGAAATGAGTTCCTCCAGGACGCCAAAGAGGCCTCTTCCGATCTTTATCAAAACCGTTCAGCCAGCGCTGCGCTGTTTGCCGAAGTTCTGGCATCTGGGACCACCGCCTCCTATCTGATGGCTGGAGCAGTTATTTTTGTTCTGCCAATCCTCAATCCTGGCGAAAAAGACGATGTATCCAGAATAGTCATGGCAGTTTTGTTCCTGATTGGCCCCATCGGTGGTGTGATCGGCAGTATTCAGCAATTCAATATTGCCCGCTTCTCAGTTCTGGGGATCATGAGATTTGAAGATGAAGTGGATGTCTGTCTGGCAAAAAACGAAGAGGCAGATGACACGGTAAATTCCAGCAGCCTGGAAGACTTCGGTGTTATAGAACTGGATCAGGTCAGATACAGTCATCGTTCGCCACAGGCGGCGGATGCGGAGAAAGCTTTCAGTGTTAAAGATCTGAATCTGTCTATCAAACGCAATTCGATTACTTTTATTACCGGCGGCAACGGTTCCGGCAAGACCACGATATTACGTCTGCTGGTCGGGCTCTACCCGCGAGAGCGAGGTGATATCAGGATTGATGATACGCCAGTAAACCGATTCCCGATGCAGAATTACCGGGACCTGTTTTCGAGTGTTTTTGCCGATTTTCATCTGTTCGCCAAACCTTATGCGCTGGATGCGGATGGGCTGGCAAGACTGGATGAATGGCTTAACAGACTGGGCGTTCGTGACAAGTTTCCAGCCGACCTGAGCACCGGATACGATACGCATGCCCTCTCGACCGGTCAGAAAAAGCGTCTGGCGCTGGCGTTGGCACTGGCAGAGGATCGGCCGGTGCTCATTCTCGATGAATGGGCGGCAGACCAGGATCCGCAGACCCGAAAATTTTTCTATCGGACCTTGTTGCCGGAATTCAGAGCCTCCGGGAAGACCCTGGTCGTTGTGACACACGATGACCGCTATTTCGACTGTGCAGATCATCACTATTATGTAGAAGAAGGAAGGATCACGCTCCATTCCGGCACTCAGGGCGAGGGAGATACCAGCCAGTGAAAAATTATTTTTCTCAACTGTTCAGACGATTCCGGTTTGGCTTCATTTTTACCGTACTGGTGTCGCTGTTTCTTCTGGTCATACTTTGGGACCGGATAGTACACACTGTTCCACCCGGGCATGGCGCCGTGGTGTGGCATAGAATCCAGTGGCCGGGCTCTCAGCACCTTCGTAGCTATCTGGTCGCCGAAGAGGGCGTGAAAACAACCTGGCCCTGGGACAGCTTCTATCTGTACGACCTGCGCCTGATGACGCACACTGAAACCTATAACGTGGTGTCGCAGGAAGGTTTGCATTTTGAAATGGATATGACTTTCAGGTGGAATGTGATGCCAAGCAATCTGGTTCTGCTGAACCAGACAGTGGGTAAGGATTATCTGCAAAGTATGCTGATTCCCGAGATAGGTTCGGTGCTAAGGGAGACAGTCGCGTACCACCTGGCAGAGGATCTATACACTGTAGACAGAAACGAAGTTCAGCAGCGCGTGTACAACGAAGTCACATCTGATTCCCTGCCTAATCATATTGGTTCAAGGACATCCGTGGCGCCAGGTGTTACTATTACGTTGCTGGATACTTTGATGACCAACATTCGGCTGCCGGAAAGTCTGAAAACCGCGATTGAGGGAAAACTGGCGGAATCAGAAATGGTGGCTCAGTACGAGTTTCGGGTGGAGCGGGAACGGCTTGAAAGCCAGCGCAAGCTCATTGAGGCCGAAGGAATCCGGAATTTCCAGGAAATGGTTTCGCCCGCCATTACAGATAGTTATCTGCAGTGGCGTGGCATCGAGGCGACACTGGAACTGGCCAAGTCCAATAACAGCAAAGTTGTGGTGATAGGAAACAGTGCCAATGGTTTGCCGTTGATACTGGACACACAGGAGGGCCGTCAGTTGCCCGGTGCAACTAGTATCAGCGACAGTGTCGTTGAATAAGTGTTAAGTCAAATGATGTAGTTGACTGACATGCTTCGACCCTCGGGATGAATCGAATACTCAACGCTTGGTAGATGTCCGTGATACAGAAAAATGCCAGTGAAATAGAGGGAAGTGAGCGAGTCAGGTTCAGTGTTCCGGAGAATCAGCTCGTGGCGTTGTTGCTGTCGCGTCGTTTGACGACACAGGCAGGGATAACCGCTCTCGACAAGCGTGGCAACGCCACGGTGCAGTCCTATGCCGAGCTCAACGTGCAGGCGGCAAGAATCTGCGCCGGACTGCAAAGTGCCGGATTGCGGCCAGGTGACAGGCTTGTACTGCAGCTTGTCGACGCCATGGATGTTCTGGTCAGCTTCTGGGGATGTATTCTGGCCGGTGTGATTCCGGTCGCGTTAAACGCCGCGCCCTTCTATAACCGCCCCAATGCTCAGGCTGACCGGCTGCTTTCAGCCATTGACCGCTTTCGTTGCGACAGTGTACTTGCATCGCCGGAGCTGTACGAACCCATCAACGCATTCCTTGCTACTGCAGGCAGCACCCTTACTGACTCTCGATCCACTCGTGTCGTCAATCTTGCGGATTGCCGCATCGCTACCACTGAGCCTGAATTTTTTACCCCACAGCCTGAGGATCCGGCTGCCATGTTTCTCACCTCGGGCAGCACAGGTGCAGCCAAGGGTATTGTGCAGAGCCATGCCGCCATGCTGGCGATGGCTGATGCCACCATTCAGATGAATGCTTTTACGGAAGATGATGTCACACTCAACTGGATGTCTCTGGATCATGCGGGTTCTCTGGTTTTTCTTGGCGTAATGCCATTGGCGTTGGGCGCAATGCAGGTACACGTGCCGATTGACTACGTGTTGAAAGAGCCGACGCGCTGGCTGGACCTGATTGAAGCGAAGCGGGCATCGATAACCTGGGCACCCAATTTTGTATTTGCATTACTACTTGATCGTCAACAACAGATCAGTGAGCGGAAGTGGGATTTATCCTGCATGCGCTTTATGGTTAATGCTGGCGAGGCGGTTGTCAGTGCCACCGCGAGACGTTTTCTGACCCTGTTACAGAAGTTCGGGTTGCCCGAAGATGCTCTCAGGCCAGCTTTCGGTATGGTTGAAACCTGTTCCGGCATCACCTGGTCACCTGGCTTCCGGTTACAGGAAACCGCCGACACTGACTCTTTTGTGTCACTTGGACCGGTGATTCCCGGGGCCGCCATGAAAATTGTGGATGAATCCGGTGCCGTTGTTGCCGAAGGCGTTGAAGGCAAGCTGTTACTTAAAGGTGCTTCAGTCTTTAATGGCTATGACGGTGAGGACGCGTTGAATGCAATCATGTTGGTGGATGGCTGGTTGGTAACCGGGGATCTCGCCTATATTAAGGCTGGCGAACTGTTTGTTACCGGCCGTGAGAAAGACATGGTCATCATCAATGGCAATAACCACTACTGTCATGAAATAGAAGCCATTGTTGGCAAGCTTCCAGCTGTTGCCAGTGATTGCGTCGCGGCCATTGGGGTTTGCGTTGACGGCGAGAATACTGAGAGCCTGGTTGTTTTCTACGCGCTATCGGATGACGCCGGTGGCGATACCGACAAGCTGGAAAAAACGCTGCGTTCCGACGTGACACGTGTGACGGGCATTGCCCCCAGAGCTGTGCATGCATTGCGTCCGGACGAGTTTCCGCGCACCGAGATTGGCAAGATAAAGCGTAATCTGATGAAGCGCCGTTACGAGAATGCTGAGTACGGCTCGCCTGTAAAAAAGACTGCGACTCTGCTCAGGGACGCCAACGAAGACCTCGACGATTCCGTTGCTTTCCGGGAAATGTTGGCAGGAATCACGGGTATCTGGCAGAGAGCACTGGGCCTGGAAAGTATCGGCCTTGATGAAACGTTCTTTGAGCTGGGGGGATCGTCGTTGCTGGCGATTCAGGTGCAACACGAACTGGAGCAGTTGCTGGCGCGGGAAGTGTCAATGGTGGAGCTGTTTGATACGCCCACTATTCGCTCGATGGCTGAACATTTTTCCGGTCGCGAGGTGCACGTAGAGAATGACGTTTCTGCGGACACTCAATATGGCTCCACGATGACGGGCGATATTGCCGTTATTGGTGTTGCGTGTCGGTTCCCGGGCGCGCATGGCCCTGAGGCTTTCTGGCGAATACTCGAGCAGGGTGAAGAGACTCTGAGTTTCTTCACTGCGGCTGAGGCGATCGCTGCCGGTGTGCCCGCTGCTCAGGCCAATGACCCGGCACAGGTTAACGCTGCCCCGGTCCTGGATGATATTGAAGGCTGTGATCTGGATTTCTGGAAGTACGCCAAACGCGAAGCAGAGCTGATGGACCCACAGCAACGTGTGTTTCTGGAGACTGCCTGGGAAGCGTTTGAAGACGCAGGTTACGTGCCCGGTGCTGCGCTGGGAAAAGTGGGTGTGTATGCGTCTGCCGCCACCAATACTTACCTGCAGAATAATGTTTATGCCAATAGAGCGTGGGTCGCCGACAATGGCGGTGAGCTATTCACTGTTAATTCAGTGCCCGGCTTCAACGTGATGGTAGCCAATGACAAGGACTATCTGCCGACAAGAGTGTCCTACAAGCTGGATCTCACTGGCCCCAGTATGGCGGTCCAGACCGCCTGCTCCAGCACGCTGGTGGCGGTGCACGAGGCCGCCCGTGCGCTTCGCGAAGGTGAGTGCGACATGGCGGTTGCTGGCGGCTGTGCCCTGATGTTGCCGCAACATGCCGGACATTATTATGAAGAAGGGATGATCAATTCGCCAGATGGTCATTGTCGCGCCTATGACAGTGAGGCCAGGGGCACGATATTCGGAAGTGGATCAGGGGCGGTACTACTAAAGCGATTCGATCAGGCAGTTGCTGACGGTGATGATATATATGCTGTGATCAAGGGCAGTGCCGTGGTTAACGATGGCGGACAGAAAATGGGATTCACGGCGCCCAGTATGATGGGTGAGTACCGGGCCATTTCCCAGGCGATCAAGAACGCCGGAATTGATGCCGACAGCATTGGTTTTGTTGAAGGACATGGCACCGGCACACCCATCGGTGATCCGATTGAAGTGCAGGCGCTGACCAAAGCGTTCCGGCACAGTACCCAGCGCAATGGTTATTGCGCACTGGGGTCAGTGAAAACCAATATCGGCCATATGGGAATAGCGTCCGGAATCGCCGGGTTCATCAAAACCGTACTGGCACTGAAACACAAGTCGTTGCCAGCGACGCTGCATTTCAGAACAGCCAATCCAGCCATTGGTTTTGACAACACACCGTTTTATGTCAGCAACAGCACGCGAACATGGGAAGCAGGAGAAACGCCGCGTCGTGCCAGCGTCAACTCTCTCGGTATTGGCGGTACCAATGTCCATGTCGTGCTGGAAGAAGCCCCCGCGCGAATCGAATCCAGCCAGTCGACGGTTGTGCATGTGCTCCCGGTTTCGGCGGGCAGCGATACGGCGCTCACGAGCAAAAAAATTGCGCTGGCTGATTTCATCGAACGTCACCCGGATGTCGCTTTAGCGGATATTGCATTCACTCATCAGCGCGGCCGACTTGCCATGGCATGTCGCCAGGCGTTTGTGGTCTCCAGTCGAGATGAATTGCTGTCGCGGTTGCGCGACAGACAGGCACCTGGTGCCACTGTTACCGGTAACAACCAGATTGTGTTCATGTTTACCGGTCAGGGCAGTCAGTATGCCGGCATGGGCCGGGATCTATATCATGCTCATCCGGCATTTCGTGACGCGCTGCTTGAATGCACTGCGCTGTTTGCTGCTCACCGGGAGCATTCAGTCCTTGATCTGATATTGTCTGCCGCAGACGATTCTGACGCAGAAGCCCTGTTGAGCGAGACACAATACACGCAGCCGGCGATTTTCTGCATTCAGGTAGCGTTGGTGCAGCTCTACCGGCAATTCGACATCAGACCAGACCTTATCATCGGGCATAGCATTGGCGAAGTTGCTGGCGTCTGGGCGGCAGGGGGCCTGAGCCTGGTTGATGCAGCCATGCTGGTTGAGGCGCGCAGCCGCCTGATGCAGGCAGTCACGCAGCAGGGTGCCATGGCGTCTGTCAAAGCGGATGCGGTGTCAGTTCGTCAGTTACTCGCGGACATGGACTCCGACTGCGAAATCGCGGGATGCAATTCGCCATTCGATACCACGATCACCGGAGACGCTGATTCGGTTGCCAGTGTCTGTGCCGCGCTGCGCAAACAGGGTTTTGCAGTGACGACATTGAAGGTGTCACATGCATTTCATTCGCGGCATATGGAAAGTGTGCAGCAGACTTTTGTCGCAGCCATAGAAAAGATCGATTTTCGCAAAACCCATATTCCGGTCATCGCCAACGTTGACGCGACAACGCTCGACCATAAGGCGCAAGGCGCTCAATACTGGAGCGCGCAGTTGCGTCAGCCCGTGCAGTTTACGCAGGGGCTGCAACAGGCCATGTCAGTAGGCGGCAAGCACTTTGTCGAAATCGGACCAGCAGCGATTCTCTGCAGTCTGGGGCGCGCGCTGGAAGGCTCATTATCCGGGCAGGAAACCTCGTCCCTGCATTGGATACCTTCACTGCGTAAAGGTCAGCAGGATGAACGTGTGTTTGCCGGAGCGCTGGCCAGCCTGTTTGTGCTGGGCTCGGCAGTCGACTGGTCGGGCTCTGCCGCGTTTGATGGCAGTCGGGTACATCTGCCAACATATCCATGGCAGCGGCAACGCTGCTGGATTGACCCGGATGCGAAACAGGCAGGCAGGGTTGTTATCGATCAGCTGTCGGCGCCTCCGCTAGTGCTTGCGCGTAGCGGCCAGCAGATTTATACGCTTGAATACGACACGGATTTCATGCCAGTGCTGGAGCAACATCGTGTATTTGGTGTTGTGGTGCCGCCGGCAGCGTTATACGTATCGCAGTTGTTACGAACAGCCGCTGATTTTTCAGGTCACCAGGTTGTTGAGATGAGCGATGTCAATTTTATTGCTCCCATGCGTCTCGCTGACGCAGTGACAGGGTCTGCCGCCGCAGGCAGAACAGTTCAGATTCAATACAGTATCGGTAACACGGCTACGCACATAGAGCTCAGCAGTCAGCCGGGTAACATGCGACTGTCTGCTCTGCTGGCACGTTCAGGCAATGGTTCCGCCAACGGAGCAGCCAAACCGGCTGCGTCAGTGCAGACCCACGTGGCAGCGGATCTGTTACACGGCTCCGTCAGTAAGCCAGTGACCATGGATATGGCAACGCTGCGAAAGCGCTGCAGTGACGCGCTGGACCCGGCAGTGATAGAAGCGCATATGACGTCGATGCAGGTGAGTCTGGGTGACTCGTTTTGTTGCTTCAACAGCATTTTTTGCGGCAGTAACGAAGCGCTGGCCTGCCTTGATGTGCCGGTGTCAGCGGCTGCCCGGGTTGCCCAGGGAGTACCAGCAGGATTGATCGACTGTCATTGGCAGACAATGCTGGCCGCCCTCCCTGAGATGCCGACAGCGACCATTGTGCCTGCACGTATAGACAGTCTGATGAGTTACACCGACAAACTGCCGGAGCAGGTGTGGGCGCACGCGCAGATACATCAACAGTCGCCGACTCTGATCATTGCATCTGTCACGCTGATGTCGGCGACCGGACAGGTGTTGCTGGAGAGTCGGGGTATCGAATTTCGCGTTGTTGCGGCCGAGACTTTCAGCCATGCCAACACGCGACTGATTGATGACGCTGTCCCCACCGTGTTTTCCCGACGCTGGCAGAGTCAGCCGTCTGTTGCAGGAATGCCGGCGCTGAAACCGGAGCGGATATGGCTGGCAGGCAATGACGAGGATGTCACACGGATTGCTGACTGGTTACTGGCTGTGGGCATTGGCGCGACACGGGTTGATGACCTGGAAGGTGTGCCCGAAAGTGAACTGACCACCTCCCTGCCGCTGCTTTATGTTGACAGCGTTACAGAGGGGAGTGGCATTGAATCCTGTGTTGCACTGAACCGGTTTATGGCGTCGCTGGTGCCCCATACAGATAGGGTAAGCCAGGTAATGGTGGTAACACGGCTGAGCGATGCTGTGGTGCCGACATCTGAAGCCACCGGATCATCGACTTCTGTATTGCCCGCCGCGCATCGAAGCGCGCTGTCTGTGCAAGCTGTGACCGCTGCGCATGAGCTGCCCGATCTGGTCATTCGTGCTGTGGAGATGGATCAGGAAACGGACAGTTACATTGCGCTATTGGCGTTGTTTTCAAATCCAGCAGAGTCCGGTCTCAGGCTCCGGATCAAGTCAGGCATTGTGCAAACTCTGAAGGCGGATGCGCTGGCGACTGGCGACGACGAAATAAACTTTGCGTCAGACACGGTGCAGGTAATTACCGGTGGTCTGGGCGGTCTTGGTCTTCTGACTGCGGAGTGGATGTTCAGTCGGGGTGCCCGCCATTTCCTGTTGGCGGGTCGTTCCCTGCCGTCACAGGAAGCCAGCGCGCGGCTAGCATTGCTGTCAACAAACGGCGCTAACATCGAAACCGATCAGTGTGATGTCAGTGAGTACTCGCAGGTTGTTGCGTTGGCTGACAAAGCCGCACGGATGGGGTCGGTGGAAACCCTCATTCATGCTGCCGGGGCGCGCCGTGATGGGCTGATTGGGTCTCTGCAGGACGCTGACATTATCGAGCTCGCGCAGGCCAAAGCGATTGCGGCAGAGAATCTGCATAACGCATTTGCCGGGCTCAAGCCAAAACAGTCTGTCTATTATTCCTCGATTGCAGCCTGGCTCGGTGCAGCCGGTCAGAGCAATTATTGTGCTGCCAATGCCGCGCTTGATAGCCTCGCCAGTCATTATACGGCCGCTGGCGCTCTTACTTTGAGTGTGGCATGGGGGGCATGGGAAAAGGTCGGCATGACGGCATCGCTTAATGACAGTCACTTGGCACGGCTAAGTAACGCTGGCTACGGCTTTATCAATACCGATGCCGGGTTTCGTGCGCTTGGTCGTTTTCTGGCGACAGCGGGAGCCAGTGAAGTGGCCATCCTGACCGCGGACTTTAACAGGCTGGCTGAAATGCCCGGTGGTGCAGCATTCTGGCCTGCCTCGCCGCCTGCAGGTAATGCACTTGCCAGTGTTGTCGTGCCGAATACGCCGCCTGTCGGCCCGGAGGTATCTGATTTTTCCGAACAGTTGCTGGCATCGGAAGACAGCACCGCAATTGCGTTAATGCAGGATTATCTTGCCCGTCTGGTTACTGAAATGACCAGCCCGACCCGTCACGGGCAGCTCGACTTTGATGCTGGTTTTCTGGACCTGGGTATTGATTCCCTGGCAGCGCTGGAGCTACGCAAAAAACTGGAGACAACGCTGGGTATTAAATTGAAGTCTACGCTGATTCTTGATTACCCCAACATCACCGTCATGGCGAAGGCTCTGCTTACGATGGTGCAGACTATTTGGCCGCGACAGGAAAGCGAAGCTGCCGGGGAGAACCAGCGCGAGACCAACACTAAGGCAGCGACTGACAGATCGGACCTGCTCAGACAACTGGCCAACGAAATAGATTTTCAGGAGTAGCTATGATCAACACACTGGGAGTAGTAGGCGCCGGCGTCATGGGGCGGGGTGTTGCTCAGGCAGCGGCGCAAAAAGGCATGCGTGTTGTGCTGATTGATATTGCCGAAGAAATACTCACGGCTGCGGACAGTGAAATACGTCAGGCACTTCGTTTTGCTGGCATGATGGACAAGAGCCGTGAATCGGAGCCGGCCGAAGAGGTCTGCCAGCGTATAGAGTTTGCGACCGACCTCAAGGCTCTGGCGAAGGTTGATTTCCTGGTCGAGAATGTCAGTGAAAAAGTGGCTGTCAAGCAGTCACTGTACCCGCAGCTGGACAGTATCTGCAAAAGCGATTGCGTCTTCGCCGTGAATACCTCGGCGATATCGATTACCCGCGCGGGCAGCTGGACAAAGCGTCCGGATAAAGTGCTGGGTATGCATTTCATGAATCCGGTACCGATGAAACCACTGGTCGAAGTCATCCGGGCACACCATACCAGTGACGCCACCATTGAAACCGCGAAACAGTTTTTGACCCAGCTCGGTAAGGAAGCGATCGTAGTTAACGATATGCCCGGATTCGTTTCCAACCGCATCCTGATGCTGACCGTCAACGAAGCGGTGTTTGTGGTGCAGGACCAGGTGTCAACGGCGCGTGATGTTGATCGCATTTTCAAGGGCTGTTTCGGACACAAGATGGGGCCATTGGCCACCGCTGATCTGATCGGGCTGGATACCATTCTGTTTTCACTCGACGTGCTATACGAAAGTTACAACGATCCCAAATTCCGGCCCGCGCCGCTATTACGAAAAATGGTGGACGCAGGCCTGTATGGCCGAAAATCCGGCGAAGGATTTTTTAAGTATCCGAATTTGCATCAGGCAGCAGCAAACAAAGCAATCAAAGCAGATAACGTGGCAGGGAAAAAGTGACAGATACCAACTACAGACAGGACATACGCAGTTTTCTGGAGAACTTCATCGGCGAGGAGGATTTTGCCGACGAGGACGATATTTTTGAACTGGGTCTGGTGAGTTCACTGATGGCCATGCAACTGGTTCTTTATGTGGAGAAAACTCTGGCTATTCGGGTGGAAAGCGAAGACCTTGACCTGGATAACTTTCGCAGTATTGCCCGAATGGATACATTCATGCGCGCCAGGTCAGTTCCTGCTAATGGATAATCTGGCTAATACAGAATTGCGTCAGCAACGCCGTCTACAGGTAGCGACGCAGCTGGCCCGGTTTTCGTCGGAAGATATCAAGGCCTGGGATCAGGCTGCGAGTACACCGGTAGAAGTGATAGCGGCACTGGCAGAGGCTGGCCTGTTGGGCACATTCATTGCTCCCGAGCATGGCGGCGATGGCTGGGATGCTGTGTCCTTCGGACAGTTGTGTGCTGAGCTGGGCCAATGCAGTATGTCGTTGCTAAGTATCGTCACGGTGCACAGCATGGTCATGGAGGCCATTCGCTTGTCGGGGACAGATCAGCAGCGTGCGCAGTGGCTGCCGGATTTGGCTTCAGGTCGGATAATTGGGGCGTTTGCCTTGACCGAACCGGAGTATGGCAGCGAGGCAACCGGTATCCAGACGACCTTGTCGAATCACGACGGTGGCTATCGGATCAATGGCCACAAGAAGTGGATATCTTACGCCCCTCGGGCGGATGTGCTGCTGGTGTTTGGCAAACTGGAAGATGGCAGCGCAGTTGCCTGCCTGCTGCCAGCCGATACCCCCGGTTTAACCATCAAACAGATGCCGGGCCTGCTGGGATTTCGTGCCGCCATGGTTGGCGAAATTGATATGGTTGACTGTGTTATTCCGACCGCCAACGTCATCGGGGGCAAAGGTGCCGGTATTTCCTATGTGGCGGCAGGTGCACTGGACCTGGGCCGGCTTGCCATCGCGTTTGGTGCACTCGGTGCAATCGAGGCCTGCCTGAGTGATTCAGTGACTTATGCCAGGAAGCGCAAACAGTTTGGGCAGTCTCTGGCCCGACACCAGCTCATTCAACAAATGCTGGCGGATATGATCACGTCTTACAAAGCGGCTGAACGCTTGTGCCTGCATGCCGCTGAGCTGCGGGCTGCGGGCGACCCGATGGCGACGATGGAAACAGCAACGGCGAAATATTTTACGTCCACTCAGGCCGTCTCGGTAGCTAATCAGGCGGTACAGATCCACGGCGCTGCCGGCTGCAGTGCCGACGAAAGTCGTACTGAACGTTTTTATCGCGACCTGAAGATCACGGAAATCATTGAGGGCAGCAATCAGATGCAGCAGATCATGATTGCACAGAATGGCATGGGCGAATTTGTTCAGTCCGCGCTCAGACGCAAACGTCTGCAGACAGGGGGCCAGACATGAGCGACAGCACTGCGCATCCGCGGATCAAGTGTGTGGTCTGGGATCTGGATAACACGATATGGGATGGTGTGCTGCTGGAAAGCGATACACTGCCGCAACTTCGGAGTCATGTGCGCGAACTCATTGAGGCCCTGGATCAGCGCGGTATTCTGCAGTCAGTTGCGTCCAAGAATGAGCCGGAACCAGCAATGGCTGCGCTGGCTGCGCATGGTCTCGACCAGTATTTCCTTTATTCACAGATAAACTGGAATGCAAAGTCTGACTCAATCGGAACCATTGCTGAGCGCTTGAACATTGGCCTTGATACTTTTGCTTTTATTGACGATCAGGCATTTGAGCGCGACGAAGTACTTTCCGTGCACCCGCAGGTGCGAGCATTCAGCGAGAACAGTCTGGCCAGTCTGTCAGGTCGCCCGGACTTTAATCCGCTGTACTTGACCGAGGACGCAAAAAATCGCAGGCAGATGTATCAGAAAGAAGAGCTGAGAACAAAGGCGCAGGATGACTTCAAGGGTCCACAGGACGCCTTCCTGCGAACGCTGGACCTGAAGCTGCAACTGAAACGAGCCAGTAAGGAAGACCTGCACAGGGCCGAAGAATTGACAGTGCGTACCAATCAACTGAATACAACTGGGGTGACATACTCCGCCAGTCAGCTTGGTGAACTGTTGGCGTCTGAACAGCACCAGGTCATCGTCGCGGAACTGACGGACAAATACGGATCTTATGGGGCGATTGGTTTGCTGCTGATATCAGAGCAACCGGGGCAGTGGTGTGTTGACCTGTTCCTGATGTCGTGCCGTGTGATGTCCCGCGGTGTGGGCGGGGTCATACTTACCGCGCTGCGAATGGTTTGTCGCAACCAGGGGCTCAAACTCGCAGCCCAGTTTCGGGAAACGGATCGAAACCGTCTTATGCTGATTACTTATCGTTTCGCCGGGTTCCAGCATGATGGTGACTTATTGCTGAACGACCTCAGCAAGATTCCGGCACTGCCTGACTATATGCAACTAAGCATTGATGACGCGATGCACTGGAGACTGCCGTGACCAGCAATAACACAGTAGACGACGAAATCATCGGTAAAGCGCTGGCAGAAATCCGTCGGTTGAAGGCAGAGAATGCTGAGTTGCGAGCTGGCGCTGCGGCGACCTCACCAAGGCAGACAACCGGCGCCGAACCCGAACCTATCGCTGTCATTGGATTTTCCTGCCGTACACCGGGTGAGGGCAATACGCCGGAGGCGTTCTGGAAGATTCTGGAACAGGGTGAGTGTACGATTGGCGAAATCCCGTCTTATCGCTGGCCGGTGGACAAATATTACGATGCAAACCCGGACGCACCGGGCAAGATGCGCTGTCGGTATGGTTCTTTTCTGGGCCCGGTGGAGAATTTTGATTGTCGGCTTTTTGGTATTTCGCCGGTTGAAGCCAGTTTCATGGACCCGCAACAGCGCCTGCTGCTGGAACTGGCCTGGGAGGCGCTGGAAGACGCCAATATGAATATGGAGGCGTTAAAGGGCTCGGCGACCGGTGTATTTGTTGGACAGAGTGGCTTCGATTTTGCTGCTCAGCACATGAGAGAAGAAAGTCTGTGTGAAATTACGCCCTACGTAGGTACCGGTTGCGCTTCCAGTCCGGCAGCCGGACGCATTTCCTATACCTTCGACTTCAAGGGTCCTTCGTATGTTGTCGATACGGCGTGTTCGTCATCACTGGTGGCACTGCACAACGCGTGTCAGAGCCTGCGTCAGGGAGAATCGACATTGGCACTGGTGGGCGCTGCCAACCTGATCCTTGGTCCTGGCATGAGTATCAATTTCGACAAGGTCGGCATGTTGTGCGAGGACGGCATCGTCAAGACCTTTGACAAGGACGCTCATGGCGTCGTGCGCGCTGAAGGCGGCGGCATGGTTGTGCTCAAACGCCTGGACGCTGCGCTGCGCGATGGCGACCGCATCGACGGCCTGATACTCGGCTCGTCCATCAGTCAGGATGGCGCCAGTTCCAGTTTGATGGCGCCCAGTGGCGCATCGCAGGAGTCAGTGATGCGGGCCGCACTCAAAGCCGCCAGAATTGGCGCTGACGCTGTCGATGTTGTCGAGGCCCACGGTACTGCTACGGCCCTTGGCGACCCGACAGAATTGAACGCATTGCTTGACGTATATTGTCAGTCGCCTCGCGCGAATCCTCTGCTGGTCGGATCTGTGAAGACAAATTTCGGGCACATGGAGGCGTCCGCCGGCATTGTTGGTTTTATCAAGCTGCTGCTGGCATTGCGCCACGAATACCTGCCACGTCACCTGAATTACACTGAAGGTCATCCGGACATTGACTGGTCCAGTCAGGCCATTGAAGTATGTGCGCAGGGCCGATCCTGGCAGCGGGGCGAGCGCAGACGCGTTGCCGGTCTTAGTGGTTTCGGTTTTTCCGGTACCAATGCCCATGTGATTCTGGCGGAGGCTCCTGACGTCTCGACAGCCGGCGAGATAAAGGCGACACCTGCAACTGCCAGCGAATGTCAGGCAATGCCGGACCGACGTCAGTTGTTACTGATGAGTGCAGCCTCTCCGGCCTCTTTGCAGGACAGCGCGAAGGCACTCGCCGACTGGATGGAAACCCACCCCGACCTCAGCCTGGCGCAGGTTTGCCACACCTGGGCCACGCGCAGAAAGCGACACGTTAACCGACTCGCCCTGGTCAGCGATAATCGCGAGCAAGTTGTTGAGCGGTTGCGCCGATTCGCCGAAGCCGGCAAGGTCAGGGGCGGCGCCAGTGGCACCGTGCATTCACGGTCCGGACGATTGGCAGTTGCCATGGTCTGTGGCGGTCATGGCGCGCAATATCACGGCATGTCAGCGTCGCTGTATCAGGACGAACCGGTTTTCAGAGAAGCATTTGATCGCGCCGTCGTTATTGCCAATCAATATTGCGACGGTGATCTGCGCGCACTGTTACATGAGTCGGTGATCCCGGAGAAGGACAAAAAAACCAGGACAGGCGTCCTTGCTGGTGCCAGTGTCACTGGTGAGTTGAGTCAGACACTGCAGGCGCAACTGGCAATCTTCTGTGTGCAGTATGGTCTTGCGCAGCAATGGATAGCCTGGGGCGTGATGCCGAAGGCGTTGCTGGGGCATAGCCTGGGAGAATACACGGCTGCCTGTCTCGCCGACGTTTTTTCTTTGCAGGACGCGGTCAAGCTGATCGCTGAACGCGCACGACTGATGGAAGCACATACCCCACAGGGTGCCATGTTGACCGCCTTTCACGATGAATCAGCGGTAAAGTCTATTGTTGCCGATTTTGCGGATGCAGATATTGCCGCAGTCAATGGGCCAGGCATCATTCTGGTGTCAGGAACAGCAGCAAGTATCAACGATATTGCCCGGCTTATCGATGAGGCCGGTGGTCGTACCAGCAATGTGCCCATCGACCGGGCGTTTCATTCGCCTCTGGTTGATTCGGTGCTGCCACACTTTCGCAAGGTGCTGGAGACAGTGAAATTCTCTCCCGCCCGGATCCCGCTGATTTCCAACCTCACTGGCGCCGTGGCTGGTGCTGAAATCACAACGGTCGATTATTGGTTACGGCACTCCCGTGAGCCGGTTCAGTTCATGATGGGCATGCAGACCCTGCACGCCGGCAAATACGACGCGTTTGTAGACCTAAGCCCCGAGCCCGTCATGATGGGGCTGGATCTCTGTTATCAGGAAATCCGCGAGAAAGCCGGTTCCAGGAGCATCTGGGTGCCGAGCATCAGGCAGGGTGCGAACGATCAGCAACGAATGCTGGAATCACTGGGCAAACTGTATTGTCTGGGACTCAATCCGGCTCGTGAGGTACCGACTGAAGCGCCGGCACGCCTGCCGACCTATCGCTTTGATCGTCAGCGATGCTGGTCTGCAGCCGCAGAGCGGGGGCAGCAGGTGTCTGTAGTCGGCACCCGCTCAATTGCTGATCCACTTGCCGCGCCACTTGTCGATCCAGCACCCGGCACTGGTGCTACATCAGAGCGGGGCACTGATAGCGACGCAGGTTTACACCGGGTGATGCTGGAGCATATGGCTGTCGTGGATCAGTATCTGGCCCTGACGGAAAGTAACAAGACCGGCTAAAGAATCGGTTTTACTGAATTGAATAGACGATCGTGGCACGACTCTGAGTACGATGTTTGAACACTGAACTGGTAGCTGACACTATGCCCAACACACAATCAACACTGGACACCATCGCTGAGATTATCGAATCGATCAGTGGTGTCAGTCGCAGCGACCTGGGGCCGGATACCGACCTGCTGGATCTTGGACTCGATTCGCTGATGTTCGTCCGCATCGGGCGGGTGCTTGAAAGTCAGTATCGCGTCGATATTTCCATGAAACGTTTTTATGATGAGTTGTCCAATCTGCGGGCACTGGCAGATTACCTGAGCATACACGGGCAGCCCCAGGCATTGGAGCAGGGTTCTGAACAGCCCCCGGTAGCGGATACCGAGTCTGACCCTGCGCTATCGCAACAGTCATTAGCAGCGCAGACCGTCGCCCGGTCAGTGACAGCACCCGTGTCAGCCACTGCGTCAATCAGTACAACATTCGACCCGGCCAAGGCTGCTGATATCAATACAGTGATGTCAGCCCATATGGCGTTGATGCGTCGCTACCTGAATGGGGTCGCCGCGGGCGCCACGAACGTGCCGGAGGGGGGGGCGCCGAATGCCATGGGTAAGTCTGTTGCCGCGGCTCAATCCCCGGCTTCACAATCGGGTCAGGAACACAGTGACGCGCTAGATACACGGAAAAAGTTCAGCGGCATTGAGACGCAGAAGGCGTCCTTGACTGAACAGCAACAAACATTTGTGACCGAGCTGGTGACACGGCTTTCGCAACGTTGTCAGCTCAGCAAACAGATGGCAGATGAAGGCAAGACCTGGCTTGCTGACTGGAAATATTCTCTGCAGTTCAAACAGGATTTGAAAGAGCTGCGCTTCCCGGTGGTATGTGCCACGGCATCGGGCTCCCGTTTCACCGATGTTGACGGTAACGAGTATGTTGATATTGCGATGGGAATGGGGGTGCATTATTTTGGTCACTCACCTGCGTTTATTGACAGGGCAGTACAGGCACAACTGACACAGAATCTGGCACTCGGGCCGCAGTCGCGGTTGGCGCCTGATGTGGCCCGCAGAGTGTGCGCCATGACGGGCCATCAGCGAGCTGCGTTTTTTGTCACCGGATCTGATGCGGTCATGTTGGCACTGCGTCTGGTGCGTGCGGCTCGGGCACGCGATAAAGTCGTGATGTTTGCGGGTGCCTATCATGGTATTTGCAGCGATGTATTGGCAGCTCAGGGAGAAAACGGCGCCGTGCCCATGTCGCCGGGGCTGACACAGGGTATGGTCAGTGATCTGGTGGTGCTGGATTATGATGCGCCCGAATCCCTTGATCACATCAGAGCGATGGGTGATCAATTGGCGGGCGTATTGGTCGAGCCGGTACAGAGCCGCAACCCGGCGCTGCAACCACAGCGTTTCCTGCGTCAGTTGCGCGCGCTGTGTACCGAGCTGGACATACCTCTGATCTTTGATGAAATGGTCAATGGCTTTCGTCAGGCTGCCGGGGGCATGCAGGAATGGTTCGGTGTAAAGTCTGATCTGTCTACCTACGGCAAGATCATTGGTGGTGGTTATCCGTTGAGTGTCATCGCGGGCCATGCAGACCTGATGCAATGGATAGATGGCGGTGTCTGGCGCTATGGCGATGACAGTGCCCCGCTGGCGGATTCCATTGCAACCGGGGGGACCCACAACAAACATCCGGTCGCGTTGGCTGCCGCATCCGCCGTTCTTGATCACATCGAAGGCAATCCGGGTCTGTTCGACACCAGCCGGATGCGGATGATTCAACTGGCAGACCGTATCAATGTCTGGTTCGAACGTAATGCCGTGCCGCTAAGGCTTACCTACTTCGGCACGCAGTTTAAATTTGAAAGTTTTGCTTCGTCACTGGAATTGGAACTGTTTTTCTACCTGCTGCTGGAAAAGGGCATCTATACCTGGGAATTGCATGTAGCCAATTTGTCGACAGAGCATACTCAGTCTGATGCAGACCAGTTGTTTGCGGCCGTCGCTTATGCCGTGGAATCGCTACGCGCCGGTGGCTTCGGGTTTCGTGCGGAAAAATTGCGGCGACAGTATGTGCCGATGTCTTCGGTGCAGAAACGACTCTATGCAATAACGCAACGCGACGGCGCCGAGAAACCCTATCATCTTGCCGGCGCCTGGCGACTGCAGGGAAGTGTGGATGCCGCCCGCCTGGAAGATTGCATTCATCAGGTCATCATTCGCCATGAATCTCTGCGTACGGCCTTTGTTGTGGTTGATGGCGAGTTCTATCAGCGCATCGTGGCTGAGCCGCGTTTCTTTCTTGATAGAATTGAGCTGAAACAATCAGCGACACTGACGTCCACGGTAGATGCCCTGCTGGATGACTACATCCAGCCTTTTAATCTGCTGGAGCCACCCTTATTGCGAGTCGGCCTGGCGACTGAAGAAGACGGCAGCCACCTGCTGCTGATGGACGTGCATCATATTGTGGCTGACGGTTTGTCGATGAATGTGGTGTTACAGGAAATTCTCGCACTCTACGATGACGTACGGCTTGAACCTGTACGCAGCCAGGCTCGCCATGTGCACGATACGGTTGATCAATACCTGGTGGGTGAGCAGTCAAATCAAGATGCCAGATTCTGGTGCGACGCGCTGTCTCCCTATATCGGGACACAGGATCAATTCGACCTGTCTCCGGATTATGACAGACCTCCGGTTACCAGCTTTGCCGGTAAGCGCATCGCGCTGAAACTGGAGCCCGACGCTACTGCGGCGTTACACCAGTTCTGTTCGAAAGCCCGTATTTCGACCTTTGGTGCCCTGTTCGCGGTTTTTGTCGCCTGGACCTGGCGTTATACGCGTCAGCAACATTTCATTGTTGGCTTGCCTGCGTCAGGACGACCGGATGCCGCCGCCGATAATGCGGTCGGCATGTTTGTTAACACGCTGGCGTTTCCGGCCGATGTTGACGAGTCGGACAGCGTGACAGACTTCCTGAAACAGGTGCGTGACAGACTGTTTGACGTGCAACAGCATAGTGATTATCCGTTTAGTGCAGTGTTAAATGATTTGAAGGTGAGTCATGGCACTAATCGAAATCCCTTGTTTGATGTCATGTTCTCCTATGAGAATGCCGGATCGCGGACTATTAAAACCCGGTCCTTCGCAGGCGAAACGCTATGCCAGTACGAAGGCGCCGGCATGTTCGACATCAGTATGGACCTGATAGAGGCTGAAAACAGTATCCTGATCAATTGCGCCTACGCAGAGAGCCTGTTCAGTGACGCAACCATGAGCACCCGGTTAACTGAATACCTGCGCTTGCTGGAAACACTGGTAACCGGTCAGGCCGAAACGCTCCTTGACTGGGTGCAGGCAGCCAGCAAGGTGCCGGGGACCGCTGACTCATTGGCAGTCGTCGAGAACAAACTGGCGGCAAAGGAGCCATTGCCGGAAACAATCTGGAGTCAATGGCTTTGGCAACTTGCCGCGGGAAAACATGATATTGCCCTGATCGAGGGCGAGCTCGAACTGACCTATGCAGAGGTTGATGAACAGGTCAGGAAGACCGCATTCACGTTGTTTAACCTGTACGGTGTCAGGCCGGGCGACCGGGTTGTGGTGAACCTGGATGCTTCCGTCGATTTGATGGTTGCCATGCTGGCGCTGTTCTCCATGGGCGCGGTTTATGTGCCGGTGACTCCGGATACACCACTGAAACGCTTGCGACAGATTGTACAGAAATGCGGTGCTCGTCATCTGCTTTACGCTACAGGACACGTCATTGTTGCAGAGCTTGATGGCGATGATGCTGTAGAATGCATTGCCATGGACGACATTGACAGTGCCGCGCTGCCAACAACGCAGCACCAGACACTGTTGCCGCCGCAAGTCGATGATCCGGCCTATGTTATTTTCACTTCTGGTAGCACCGGTGAACCCAAAGGCGTGGAAATTCTGCATTCGGGTATTGGCAATGCAGTTGCCTGGCGAATTCGAAGTTATCGTCTGAGCCCTGCTGATACAACATTGCAGATGCCCAGTCCGAGCTTTGATGCATCACTGATAGACATCCTGAGCGCACTGCTCAGCGGTGGCAAGCTGATCATTCTTGATACCGCGTCCAAGCGATCTGTTGAACGCATCAGGGAAACCATTGAAAAATATCGGGTCAGTGCCATGCTACTGACGCCCACGCTCTATCGTGTATTGCTTGACCAGATTGCGCCGAATATGGCTTCGCTCAGATTTGTTACGCTGGCCGGTGAGAAATTGCCAGTTGACCTGATGCAGGCCCATTTTGTCAGTGCGCCCGCGGTGGAACTATGGAATGAATACGGGCCTACAGAGTGCAGTGTTGTAGTCAGCGCAGCCCGAATGATGCCTGATGATGAACGTGTCACTATTGGCCGGCCGATATTTAATACCCGGGTTCATATTCTTGACGAGCGCGAACGGCCAGCACCAACGGGTGTGTGGGGACGACTCTGGGTCAGCGGTATCGGCCTGGCAAAAGGTTATGTCGGGGATGACGCAGCAACACAAAGTAAATTCCGCTGCCTGCCGGCAGTGGAAAATATGCGTTGCTATGACACAGGCGATGTCGTTCGTATTCTGGACACCGGCGAACTGCAATTCAGAGGCCGTGACGATAGCCAGGTTAAGGTTAATGGTTATCGCATCGAACTGGAAGACGTGGAAGCCGCGCTACGTAGCGAGCTAAAGCTGAGTGAAGTTGCCACCAGGGTCGTCGACAACGGCACCAGCGCAAGCCTGCATGGATGGATTGTTGCTGACGCAGAGCCCTCCGGTTGGCGTGATGCATTGCAAGCGAAGTTGCCTGCCTGGATGGTGCCGGTAAGCCTTCACCTCGTCGACACCTTGCCAGCGCTTGCCAGTGGCAAACTGAACCGCGAGGCATTGAACCTGCCTGAGGGAGCCGTGACAGAAAAAGGTACACCCGCGGCAACTGATGTTTTACCCGGCAGCAACCACCTGGGGCTATTACTACAACACTGTCAGGAGATTCTGGCGCGCCCGGGCCTTAAACCAAGCGACAACTATTTTAATATCGGCGGTGACTCGATTCAGGCCATCGTATTGGCATCAAGGTTGAATGAGGCGGGCTTTGTTCTTGATGTAAACGATCTGTTTCGTACCCCGGTATTGTCGGAGCTCGCACGCAGAATCAGGTCGAAAGACAGCAGGACGGTGAACGTGTTGCCGTCAGCCGAGAATATTCTGCCGACGCCTATGCAGAGCTGGTTCTATGCCAATTGCAATGGTAATCCGGATGCCTTCACCCAGGCTGCCTGGCTGGACTTGCCGGCGGCCATGACACTGACACAGTTGACCCTGCTATGCCGACACTGGGCAAGTCAGCATTCGGTATTTCAGGAAACCTGCGCCCTGGTTGCGCGGGGACAGGGCAAGCAGACCGATGTTTTGCCAATAGAAGCGCTAGTACATTGTAGCGGAAATGACAGTGGCGACGTCACTGATCTGGATGCTGTTGCAGTATCGGCACGAGCGGAAATCAGTCTGCACAACGGCCCCCTGATGAAGGTTGTGTTGCTGTCGGGCCAGACCCAGACAAAAAACCGGGAAAAAGACCGGAAAAAGGCCCAGACCCAGCGCTCGCTTGTTGTATTTCATCATTTCATAGTCGACGCCGTTTCCTGGCAGGTGTTGCAGTCTCAATGGGCACTGTTGTGGCAGGACATGGTCGCTGACAACCCCTTACGCACACTGCCCGAAGGTGCCACGCTGCGCCAGTTTGCCAGTGCTCTGCACAGTGACGAGGCCCGGCACAAAGCACTGCTGGAAGCGCCTTTCTGGCAGTCACAGGTGGCGAACGTCAGGCGTGCCTTTGCTGTTGCACCGACGGGCAATGCCAGTCGACAGTTCAACAAGCGATTGAGCCAGACCTTGAGTCTCGCGCCGGACGTAGCAGAAACGTTGTTGGTGACCGGGCATCGCATTTTCCGCAGCAGAGGCAGTGACCTGTTGCTGGCAGCATTCACTGATGCTGTCGCCAATGTGTGCGACCTTGATACTGTCACGGTGTTGATGGAGTCAAATGGCCGTGCACAGACTTACACGGATGCTGATTTTTCATCGACACTGGGCTGGCTGACGTCGGCCTACCCTCTGACTGTCGAAACGTCTGGCTCGGTCACTGGTGCAGACTGGACGTGGAAAATTGAACGTGTCCGTGACAGAGTGCGAAGGGTGCCTGAGCAGGGAGTGGGTTACGGTGTGCTCAGGTATGTCGTTGAACAAGAAGCCCTGACAGCAACGACACCAGAGTTTGCGTTCAATTATCTGGGGCGCTTCAGTCATCAACCGGGAACGGAATTTGCTATTCTGGAGGACAGTCCTGCAGGAGACCAGCTGGGCGAGCTTGGTCTGATGCCTGCGCTGGAACTGGTCTGTTTTGCAGATGACGCTGGCCTGCATGTATCCATGTCGGCAGACTCCGGGTGCGTCGACGCGAAGCTGCTGAAGCGGGTACTGATGACATTCCAGCAGCGATCACATGAGCTTGCCGATTATTGCAATTCTCTGGATGCTGTGGTGCTTCCTGCCCCCATAGACTTTGTTGAGTCTGACTGGCAGTTGGAGTCTTATCTTGGACTGTTGAAGACCAACGCTATTGATCGCCAGGATGTCGCCAGTATCGTGCCGGTGACAGCGATGCAGAGCGGGCTGATATACCACGCCAGAAGCCGTCCCACAGACCTGGCCTATCTGGAACAGGTGGACTTCAGGCTGCAGGGTGTTGAGGCGACTAAACTGGCAGCGGCGTTCCAGTCTTTGCTCGATGACTTTCCCTTGCTACGGGCGTCGTTTATCGTTGGCAGTGAGGGTCGAACGGCTCAGCTGATCCGGAATGAGGTTAAATTGCCGGTTCTGATTCACGACATCAGTGACCAGGATCCCGATACACAGCAACAAACAATTGATGCGGCATGTGATGCGGACAGGGAACAGCAGTTCGATATTTCGCAGCCGCCCTTGATGCGAGTGCAGATATTTAGTTTGGATAAACCCAAAAAGCGTTCTAAAACAACACAAAAACGAAATCAGAAGCAACGTTCGGGGCAATCCGGCAGTGTTCATGTTATCTGGACACATCATCATCTCATCATGGATGGTTGGTGCATCGGCATTCTGTTTGAACGCTTAATGGCAAGTTACCTCGAGCCACACTCCGTTATCGCGGATGTATCGGCAATGGATAACGATCGGCTGAATCAACGCTACTTCCACTGGCTGGCCAGTCAGGACCGAAACAGTGCACTAGCATACTGGTCGACATTGCTTGCCGGCGTCGAACGGCCGACCCGATTGCGCGCCTGGCCGGGTCCGGTCACTGCAACGCTGCCGGAAGGCCAGACTGGTGACAGGGAAGTCACGGATTACCAGCTTCGGCAGCATACTGTGCAGTTGCCGGCGGACCTGACATCAGCCATGCAGGCCTGGGGCGCTTCACGGAATGCTACCCTGAGCAGTGTCATCAGGTTGACCTGGGCGGTGTTGCTGGCCAGGTTTAGCAACAGCACCGATGTTGTTTATGGCACTGTTGTTTCCGGAAGACCACCTGAGGTTGCGGGTATTGACCGGGCAGTCGGGCTTTTCATTAATACAGTGCCTGTGCGCTTCAAGCTGGATGCTGCGCTCACTGCCAATGATGCTCTGGCATTGGTGCAGGAGCAGGCGAATAACAGTCGTAGCCATGAATACCTCAGTCTGGCCGATATCAAGGAGGCCGCCGCCGATTTGCAGGCGCGTGAGCCGCTGTTTGATCACCTGATCGTGTTGGAAAATTATCCCATGGATGCTTCGTTGCGTGGTGCATCAGGAGCGCCCGAAAGCGACAACAGCATCAGTATTTCCGATATCCGGGCGTTTGAGCGCACCGATCTGCCACTGAATCTGGTCATTGTGCCGTCGGGTGAGTCTCTTGAAGCCACCTTCCTTTTTGATTTTAGCGTTTACCCCTGCTCACAGATTGAACATCTTGCTGAACATTTTGTACATCTTTCGCGGGTGCTGGAACAACGTTCCGGGCAAGCCCTGAGTAGCATTGATCTGTTGACTGAGGCAGATCGTGGCTGGTTGTTTGAACAATGGAACCAGCGACTGTCGAACTATCCTTCGGAACAGACACTCTACGACCTGTACTGCGATACCGTCGATAATTTCGGCGACCGCACTGCCATACATGATGAGGTGGGCAGTATCAGCCATGCTGATTTGCAGGCGCGGGTGCAATCGGTGGCGGCGGGTCTGCTGCAGAATGACGCGTTTGTACCCGGTTGCCGTGTTGCACTCTGGCTGCCCCGCAATCGCGACATGATTGTCGGCATGTTGGCAGTGCTGGCAGCAGGTGGCAGTTACGTTGCTCTGGATCCTGTATACCCTGAGGTGCGGCTTCGTTTTATTGTGCAGGACAGCTCGGCAGCGTTGGTGCTGACGGCTGCCGGCATGGCCGAGGTGACATTAGGTTCGCCAATGGCAGACATTGCTGCGCTTGCGGACACGGCATCCGATTCTGCGGGAAGACCAAATCTGCCTACAGTCGGGCAGGAAAGCGCGGCTTACGTCATCTATACCTCCGGTTCAACTGGCCAGCCTAAAGGTTGCCAGATTTCGCATCAGAACGTTGTTCGCCTGCTGCGCAATGATGACTTTGATTTCGATTTTGATCACAACGATATCTGGACAGCGGCCCATTCATTCTGCTTTGATTTTTCTGTGTGGGAGATGTACGGTGCCCTGCTGAATGGTGGCGCGCTAGTGATACCGTCGGCAGATGATGTGCGAAATATTGAAACGTTTGTCGACCTGGTAGCGCGGCACAAGGTCACGGTATTAAATCAGACGCCGGCGGCTTTTTATCAATTTTCCAGAGTGGCCCTGAAGCGGTCAGTGCGGGAATTAGACGCGCTGCGAATGGTCATTTTTGGTGGCGACTCGCTCGTCAGCAGCCGTCTGGCGTCTTGGGTCGACACATTCCCGACCAGCCGCGTGAAACTGATCAACATGTATGGCATAACGGAAACCACAGTGCATGTGACCTATCGGGAAGTAGACGAAGCTGACATCAGCAGTGGCTTGCGACTCAATCTGGTCGGCCGCCCGCTGCCGGAAACCGGCGTCTGGATTGTTGACGGCAATGGCAGCCTGCAACCGCCGGGCGTTGCCGGTGAAATCGTGATCAGTGGCAGTGGCGTAGGCATGGGTTATCTTAATCGCGATGAATTGAACGCCCGCAAGTTTTCGGTTCTGGAAGCTGCTGGTGGCGAACGCTGTTACTGGTCGGGTGATGTCGGTTATATCAGTGTTGAGCATGGTCTGGTGTATCTCGGACGCAGTGATCAGCAGGTTCAGGTGCGCGGATTCCGCGTCGAATGCGAAGAAATTGCTCGCTCTCATGAAGAGCACCAGAGTGTTTCGGAGGCTCTGGTTGTGCCGGTAGAAAACATACATGGCACAGAACTGGTCGCCTACCTGATTGGTGATGAAACGGCTGCGCCTGCGCACTGGCGCCCCTGGCTGGCGACTCGACTGCCAGAATACATGATTCCTTCGTATACGGTCTGGTTGGATGCGCTGCCGCTGACGGCTAACGGCAAGGTTGACCGAAATGCGTTACCCGATCCGGTTAGTATCGTGCCATCACCTGACGATGGTGTGTCAGATGAGATCGAAACAAAGATCATCAGTGCCTGGCGACAGGTGCTTGCACATGAGCATATTGGACCCCAGAGCAACTTCTTTGATGTCGGCGGGCACAGCCTTAAAGCGCTGACACTGGTCGATGTGCTACAAACCCAGTTTGGTTTGACACTGGCCGTTGCGGATGTGTTTGAGCTACCGACACCACGCCAGCAGGCTGTGTTGTGTGAACGTGCTGTTCCGGGCGAGTCATCATCCGACGACGACCTGGGGGCTTTTCTTGAGGATGTAGGGCTCGATGAGCTTGAAGCGTTGATCTCGGGTGTATCCGACCAGCGACAGGATAGTTGAGCGTGGAAAACAAAGCAGCCATTGAAGCTCGCCTGCGGAATTTGTCGCCGGAACAGCGCAATGCGTTGATGCAACAAATTTCCAGACGACGCCAGCAGCAGGAAATTCCACTGGCGGCCGGATCGAGTTACCCATTGAGCCAGGCACAGCATCGACTCTGGATGTTGTCCCAGTTGGGGGATGAGGCCAGTGCCGCCTACAATATTGCGGCGGCATTTGTGTTTGACAAAGTACTGGATCCGGAGCGGCTTCAGCGTGCCTGGCGTCGGCTGCTTGCCAGGCATGAGGTGCTCGGGTCGGCATTTTCGCAAGAAAATAACCAGTTACAACAAAAGCCCCGCGAACCGGGTGACTGGACGATGCAGACGCGAAAGCTGGCGGCAGACCGTGACCTCGAATCTCAGTTATTGCATCTGGCCGACACCGAGGCAGCGAAGCCATTTGATCTTCAACATGACTGGTTGTTACGGGTCATTTATAGCCAGCCAGAGAAAGGGGTGGATTCGGCTACACTTCCAGCACATGAATCCGGAATTGTTGTGGTGATTCATCATATCGTGTGTGACGGCCTGTCGATTACCGGCATGATTCGCGAGTTGGCGCACTACTACCAGGAAACCACAGGCCTTGCTGATCAGCCACAACCCACTCGCGCGCAGGCAGAGCCAGTGCGGCAGTACCGAGATTTCATTGCGTATGAATCCGGAATGGACAACAGCAAAGCCCTGGCATATTGGCGGAGTGTATTTGCAACACCACCGCAGACACTGGACAGGCTACTCGACAGGCCGAGGCACGTTGTTCAGGACTTTAATGGCGACTCAGTTGCTTTGACCCTGCCAAGGGCAGACACCGCGGCGTTTGAGGCGTTATGCCATGCTCACAATGCAACCCTGTATATGGGGCTGGTAGCACTGGTACAGCTGCTGTTGGCGCGGTTTGCCCAAGTGCATGAAGTAACGCTGGGTACACCCGTCGCAGGCAGGCCGGGCTCGCAATTTGACGACGTTGTAGGGCCGTTTGTCAACACCATCGCATTGCGTCAGGGCATTGATCTCAAGCAGAATTTTCCGGAACTGTTGCTGCAGGTTCGTCGCCGGGTACTGGACGGTTTTCAACATCAGGGCCTGGCATTCGATGCATTGGTCACCAATCTTGGTTTCGCAAAAGATCCCAGTCGTTCGCCACTTTATGACGCCATGATAGGCTTCAGCTCTGCTGACGACCTGACATTGAGTTTTGACAACAGTACCGGCCGTTCGCTGCGCATTCCAACCCGGTTCAGTAAAGTGGACCTGACCTTTCATTTCGAGAAACAGACAGACGGTACGCTGCAGCTTGAGCTGGAATATGCCAGTGCAGTGCTGTCGGAGGCGAGTGTTCGCTGTTTAAGTGAAACATGGCGCTTACTGGCCTCGACACTGCCGCAGCAACAAAGCCTGGAATTATCAGCCCTGCCGCTGCAGAGTGATAAAGAACGTCGCCGGCTGGTTGAAGATGTCAATGCCACGGCGCGACCCTATCCGCAAGAGTCCAGTCTGGTTGACGAGTTTCGCAATGTGGTACGACATCACCCCGAAAAGACCGCGGTGCATGCGGGCGGGGTCAAGCTGAGCTACCGCACTCTGGATGACCTGTCCGAACGCCTCAGCCAACGTCTGTTAAGGCATTCAGCGCATCAACCTGGTTGCCGCGTTGCCCTGATGCTGGAAAAAGACGAACGTGCTCTGGTAGTCATGCTTGCCATTCTGAAAAGCGGTGCTGTCTACGTACCACTTGCTGCGAATACACCGTTGGAGCGAGTATCCCAGGTGGTGGCGAGCGGCGAGGTGACGCTACTGTTTGCTGAAACAGATCGTCTGAGTGAGCTCAAGGCGCTGGACGTGATGCTGATTGATACCGATGAGCAGCTGTCAGCTGATGCTGGCGTCACAACTTCTGTGCCAGAATCAGCGGGCGCCGAGACGTCGCACCAGCTGACGGGGGCAGACCCCGCGCCAGCCTATCTGATGTTTACCTCTGGCTCTACCGGCAAACCCAAGGGTACACTGATCGGACAGCGTTCAGTGCTTCGGCTGGTATGCAACACCGACTATCACCAGATACAGCCGGGTGAGCGCGTATTGCTGACCGGGTCCCTTGCTTTTGACGCAGCAACATTCGAAATCTGGGGGCCACTGCTCAATGCCGGTTGTGTCTGCATCCCGACGGGAACCACGCTATTGGAGGTGCACGAGTTCTCCGCGCTGGTGAATCACTATCAGGTTGATACCGCGTTTCTGACTACCGGGCTGTTTAATCAGCTGGTCGACAATAGTCCGGCAGCATTTGCCCGGTTGCAGACGGTGCTGACCGGTGGCGAAAAAGTGTCTGTCGGGCATATCAGAAAATTAATGCAGATGCATCCGGCATTGAACCTGTTGCATGTCTATGGGCCGACCGAAAATACCACCTTTTCCAGCTGGCATCGTATTAACGAAGATGATCTGAATCAGGCGACCATACCCATTGGTCGCCCCATCGCCAACAGTCGACTTTACTTGCTCGATCAGAATCTGCAGCCGGTGCCGGTCGGTGTGCCTGGGGAAATCTACTGTGGCGGTGACGGTGTTGCGCTTGGTTATATTGACCAGGGCAATGGCGATGCAGTCAGCCAGTCAGATGCTTTTCTGGCTGACCCGTTTCTGCCTGCCGGGGAAGGGCGACTGTACCGCACCCGGGATCTGGCGAAGTGGAACCACAAGCGTGAGCTGGTGTTTCTGGGCCGGAACGACCGACAGATCAAGATACGCGGTTTCCGTGTTGAACTCAGCGAAGTGGAGTTTCATCTGCGTACTCTGCCCGATGTTACTGATGCCTTTGTTCAGGCACGAGGTGATGCCGGCAGTAGTGAGCTGGTGGCATGGCTTGTTGTGTCTGCTGACACTCGCCTGTCCGTTGCAGGGGTTCGTGATGCCCTCAAGGACAGTGTGCCAAATTATATGCTGCCCGCAAAAGTAGTGGGTGTGGCGCGACTGCCGCTTAATGCCAGCGGCAAAGTGGACGTGAATGCCTTGCCGATGCCGGAGAGTGCGGATGTTGACCACGCCACAACAGTCGAGGCCGGTAAGGAACAATTACACGGACAGGCCGAACTGGATATGGCAACGATGTACGCCAGTGTTCTGGGTCTGTCATCGAATGCCATTGGCCGCGATGTCAATTTCTTCTCCCTGGGTGGAGACTCCATACGTGCCATTCAACTGGTCTCGTTGGCGCGATCAGAAGGCTATCACTTCACATTGAAGGATATTTTTGCCTCGGAAACGCTTGCCGGGCTGGCTGCATCGGCAGCAAGGACAGCCACTGCCGTGATTGAGCCGGTGTTGCCGGTCGCACCATTGAGCCCGACTCTGCATTGGTGGCTGGAGCAATGCGGCAACGCGGCCGATCACTTTAATCTGTCCAGCGTATTCAGGGTCTCAACGCCGATAGACATGAAAGCGTTGCGCGCGACGCTGGATGTGCTGCTGGAACTGCATCCGGCATTACGACTGACACTCGATCCGGCGTCGCAGCAACAACACCTGAGCGCTGATGGCCGTTATGTGCTACTGGAGGCTGAAGGTGGACAGTCGCGCCTGCACTGTTGGCAACAATTGCAAAAGTCCATCAGCCTGAAAGAGGGTGTTCTGCTGGCGGTCGGAGTAGCAACTGAGGCCGGGGAGTCCTATCTGGCGGTGGTGGTTCATCATATTGCTGCCGATGAGGTATCAGGTCGCCTGTTCACTGAGAATCTGCAGCGTGTGTACCATACGCATCTTGAAGGCGCTGCAATGGCTCAGCGTGACAGCGCCTCCACGGGCGGTGTGCAACAGCCAATGCAGGAAGCGCTTGCCGTTACCAATTGGGCCGAGCAACTGAAAGCGACTGTAGCGCGTGGTGCAATGCAACAGGACCTCGGCCATTGGCAGGAAACCGTCAGACGTGGACGCGAGGTGCTTGCGCAGCAACAGCATCTGTTTGCTGATCCCCGGCAAACTCGTGGTCATTCAGTGCAGATGTTGCCGCGCGAAGAATCGCAAAGCGTGATGCAACTGGCGTCAACGCTGCTGCGTATGAAGCCGCAGGAATTTGTGCTGGCAGCGTTTGTTCAGGCCTGGCGAAGCGTGCTGGACAATGCAGACTGTCTGGTGTCCCTGGAAGGCCACGGCAGAGAGCAACTGGAGGGCCTGGGCAACTGCAGTTCCACTGTGGGCTGGTTCACATCATTGTACCCGTTTGTAGTCGCCGGTTCGCCCGAGCCAGGATTCAATTTGTACCGGGAAATAAAGGATTCTCTCCGGGCGCTGCCCGCCCGCGGCTTTAGTTATTTGCCGCTGCGATACTACTCAGGTCAGCAAACACAACAGAGCCTCACGCTCAGTCCGCAACTAAGCTTTAATTATCTCGGCGAGAGCATTGCTGCTGAGGAGGCATGGCTACAACCGGCCGCCGAGCAGGCGGGTGATGATCATGGCGCTACGGTGACTGAACCTTTTAAGCTGGATGCTCTGGCACGGATCAGCAATGGTCAGTTCGAACTGACCCTCCGAGGGCAGACACCGCTTCCTGCTCTTAGTCTGGATGCACTGGCAGGCGCCTGGATGAACGAGCTGGTCACGCTTAACCAGCGCCTGCGATCGGTGACCAGCGGTGCTACGGCCGATTATCACCTGTTGTCGCGCAGTGATTGCCTGGTTGCGTTCAAGTCCCTCGCCGAGCTTGACGCCACAATGTCAGAACTGAGTCTGCCCTCAATGGGTGTGGACGAAATATTACCATTGACTGGCATGCAGGCAGGGATGTGGTTGCATTGTGCTACTCACCCCACAGCCTATCAGGATCAGGTTTGTCTGCGCTTACAGCAGTCAATTGACGAAATACAGTTTGCCTTGGCACTACAGGCCCTGGTCGCTGAGACTCAGGCTCTACGAACAGGATTTGTTCAGACCCGTCGCGGCGATTTGCTGCAGATTGTTCTGAAACAACGCGAAAATAATTATCAGTTTGTTGATGCTGAGGCATGGCATGAGCCTATAGAGGCAGGGCTAGAACAGTTGCGCACCCGTTTGCGTGGTGCGCGGCGCGACCTGCTGCGTGATGCTCTGTTCAGTCTGACACTGGTGCGTATCAATGCCGGCTGCTTTGAATTGATCATTGATTTTCATCACATTGCGATTGATGGCTGGACCAGTGCCTTGCTGCTGCAGCGTCTGGAGGCGCTGTATTTCGGCGACGCTGATCGGGGAGACAGTAATGCCGCGCGCGGTATGCGTACGTGGTTTGAATGGCAGGAGCAGCTACCCGGCGATCAGGCAAGAGACTATTGGCAGGGGTTTCTGGGAGATTATCAGCGTCGCAGCGAAGTGCCTGCGCATTTGCCCAGAGTACCGGCCTCCGATCCGCAGCCAATGTTTGTTGAAAACCGTATCGGAGCGGCTTTGCATACCACATTGCTGAATTGGTGTGCACAACAGGGCGTCACACTCAATGCCGTGGTGCAGGCGCTGTGGGGCGTATTTCTGGGTCGTCTGACGGGGAGTGACGATATTGTTTTCGGTGCCACTGTTTCCGGACGCGATCGCGATCTGGAGGGTGTGGAGAATATAGCCGGAATGCTGATCAACACCTTGCCGGTTCGTGTCTGTCCAGGACAATCAGATTGTTTTGATGAATTGGTGCGCGAGACCGCACAGCAGTTTGCTGACAGTATGATGCACGGTCATCTGTCCCTGGCTGAATTACAGACGCTGACGCCGGCCAGAACAGGACTGGTTACGCATGCCCTGGTATTCGAGAATTACCCTGATAATGATGCCGCCGCAGCTAGATGGCAGTGGCAGCCGCAGGAAATATTCGATCCGATGCATTTTGAGTTTGGCTTGATAGTAGCGCCGCTTGCCGATGACCTCAGTTTTCGTATTGTTGCAGATGGCAGCCTCTATTTACGAGACAGACTGGAACAAATGGGCACCGATTTATGCACGTTGCTGAGTCAATTGCTTGATAACAAACATTCCTACGCAGCGTTGACTGGCCCAAAAGTAAACGGCTGGACAGTGTCTGCAAATTTTAGCGCGGACAGTCTCGTCGGTCTGCTTGAGTACCATGAACATATCGGTGGTGACTCGCGCTCGGTAACGCTATTGCCATACGACCAGAGTGTACAGGACCTGATCAATCCCGGGTCCAGGCTCAGGAGCATGTCGGCGAAAAACCATGTTATCTTATGGCGTCCTCCCGTTGATTCTGAGGGTTGCGTTGATGAATGCAGCGCACATGAACAACTCGCTGAACTGGTCTCTGCAATTTCGGCGTATGCGATTGATTTTACTGACAGTTATCTTATTTTTGTGCCGTGTCCGTGGTCGGAAAATGACTGGGCGCTGTATCGCGAGTTTGCCAGCTTCGTAAAAGGGGCATTGAGCACGTTGCGAAATGCGGAAGTACTCAAGCTGGAAAATTTTGCTGAAACCTATGGCTTGCAACAGCCCTGCCATCCACCCGAGCTGATTTTTGGCGATATTCCCTATACCGAGGAATTTTTTGCTGCTCTTGCCAATCGTCTGGTACGAACGTGTGATCTGCGCAACCGGCCCCCGGTCAAAGTTTATGTGGTTGATGCGGACGACACACTGTGGGGCGGCATTGTGGGTGAGGACGGTCCCCTGGGTGTTCGTCTGGAATCTGTCCACGTCGATCTGCAGAAGAAGCTGATACAGGCACGAGCAGCGGGTGCCCTCATCTGTCTGGCAACCAAGAATAATGAAGACGATGTTCGAGCTGTTTTTGAGCAGCGCGACATGCCCTTGCGCTGGAACCATCTGACCAGGGTGCGTGCTGGCTGGGGGCTGAAGTCGGAAAGTATTCAGGCGCTGAGCGAAGACCTGTCCCTGGGGCTCGACAGTTTTGTGTTTATCGATGACAGCCCACTGGAGTGCGAGCAGGTTCAATCCGCTTGCCCGGGCGTGTTGGTCATTCAGCTACCTGAAGCAGCAGAGCGCGAACCCTTTCTCAATCATCACTGGTTGCTCGATGTCCGCGCTGCTACGCGTGAAGATGCTGTACGTTCGCAGATGTATGAAGAGGAACTGCAACGTGTGGATGTGCGAAAGTCTGCCGGCAGTTATGCTGAGTTCATTGCCTCACTGGATATCCGTATTGATATCAGCCAGCCCGAACCTGCGGACATGCCGAGACTGGCGCAGCTGTCGCAGCGTACCAACCAATTCAATACAACCGGTGTGCGTTATTCAGAGACGCAGTTGCATGCGCTGTTGCAGGACCCGGACACCGATATCCGCTGTGTCAGAGTAACCGACAAATACGGTGATTACGGCCTCGCTGGCAGTATTCTGATCCGACGCGAGTCCGGGCTCTGGGTGGTGTCTGCGTTCATGCTCAGCTGCCGCGTGCTAGGGCGTGGTGTAGAACATGCGATCCTGCGCCAGCTGGCGCAGGAGGCTGAAGCCAATGGTGCCGACAGACTTCAGGTGGACTTCACTAAACTGGCAAAAAATGCGCCTGCGCTCCAATTCCTGACGGATGTTGTCAGTGCCTCTGGTGATCAGGCACAGGCATTGTCACCGGAGGCATCAAAACGTCAATTTGTGTTGCCAGTGGCGGACAGTGGTAAATGGCAGCTAACTGCCAGTATAGCGAACAGCGAGGCGGGCGCTGGGGGGCATGCTGTTCGACCACAGCCGGGAGAGCTGACAGGTGATCAAGCCAGCCTCCAGGCGTCCGTCAGAGCATCAGCCTATTATCGTTATCTGGCCAGCACGCTGAGTTCCGGCTCGGCTATCATGCAAGAACTTCAGCGAAATCAGACAATACACAAAACTGGCAGTGCGGGTGGAAATGTGGGCTCGCGCACACCGCCGCAGACGTCTACCGAAGTGCTGCTGGCTGGCTTTTTTGTTGAGTTGCTGGGGCCAGCGGATGTTTGCCGGGAAGATTCGTTTCACGATCTGGGCGGGCACAGCCTTAAGGCCATGATGCTGTTATCGCGCATTGCTGCCAGCGTTGGCCTGATGCTGGATTTTCAGGACCTGTACGAACATCCAACGCTGGCTTCACTGGCCTCCCGGATCGATGAAAATACGAGTAATGTGGCTCCGGCCAATCCCGCGTCAACGGCGCTGCGGGCTTTGCCTGCCGCTGATAGTTACCCACTGTCGACCGGGCAGTCACGTTTATGGCTTGTAGACAGAATTCGCGGCGATGGACCCTCGCCTTTTCACATGCACGCCACGCTGACAGTGTCCGGGCGGCTGGACCGGCAGGTGCTGGACAAAGCTCTGACATCGCTGTTTTATCGGCACGAAGCGTTGCGAACCTGTTTCCGTGAAAATGCCCGGGGTGACGTGCGACAGGTCGTCGTTTCTGTCAACGAACTGAATACGCGTGCTCACTGGTTTGATGAAGTGATCGCAGATGCGGAATTGAGTGAAAAAGCACAACATCAAAGCGCATTAAATTTCGACCTTGCAACGGCGCCGTTAATCCGGGTAGCAGTCGGTGAACTGGTGTCAGGGTGCCACGTTGTACTTATCACCATGCATCACATTATCAGTGACGGCTGGTCCATCGGTATTTTCTCACGTGAACTCACCAGGCTCTATGAACATTTCAGTCAGGCCAGTGTGTCAGACACAGAGTCAACGCCCCCAATAGCCGACGCCGTACAATTCCGTGATTTTGCCGTCTGGCAGCGTGAGTGGCTGCTGTCTGAGGCGGGCGAGCGTGCGACCCGGTTCTGGCGTCAGCACTTCGCACACCCAGTGACGGCTCTGCAATTGCCTGCAGCCGCGCCGCGACCGGCGCTGAAACAAAGTATGGGGGGCTCGGTCAGCATCGACATTGACGCGACACTCTGGACGGGCTTCAAGCGCTCGTTGTCGGGTCTTGGGGTCAGCGACTTCACGGGGCTGTTTGCTGCATTACAGCTGGTACTCGCCAGGCTTTCAGGTCAGCAGGATTTCTGTATTGGAACCGCCGTTGCAGGCAGGCGACATCCGCAACTGGAATCGGTGATCGGGTTTTTTGTTAACATTCTACCGCTCAGAGCTACTCTGAATTTTGATGCATCGGTGTCGGATTTCTTGCAGTCGGTGGCTGCTGAAGTGAACGATTGCCTGTCGCATCAGGATGTGCCCTTCGACACCATTGTTGCCGGGCTCGATTTGCCCCGGGATCCGGGCAGGAGTCCGCTGTTTGATGTATTGCTGGTCATGCAGAACACTGAAATCGATGAGCTGAGATTTTGTGAACATATCGCAAACGTCTATCCGGTAGCGTCAACCACCAGCCAGTATGATCTTGGTATCAATGCTTTCCCAGGGGCAGACGGGACGTTGAAATTGCTTGCTGAATACGACAGCGTGATCTACTCAGCTGCTAATATTGAATTGATTTTACGTTGTCTTCGACAGGCTATGACAGCGCTCTCTGATGCACGCACAGAGGCACTGGCGGACCTTCCCTGGTTACATCACAGTGATATTTCCCGCGTACTGGGTTTTGAAGGTGAGCCGGGTTCGGAGGGCAATGCGGGTATTGAAGCTAAGCGAGTGGGAGCACCTGCGGTCTCGCTTCCTGCTATATTCAGGCGTTCAGTTGCAGATGCAAATGGCCGAATCCGGGATGGAAAGGAAGACTGGTCGTTCTGTGATCTTGAGAGGCAAATGGAGAGGCTGGCCGGCTCGCTGCGCCAATATCTGGCTGTTTTGCCGCCGAACAGAAAGCAGGCCCATGTTGGTGTGATCGGAAAGCGCAGCGTACACAGCATCGCTGCCATGCTCGGGACAATGGCGGCGGGCGCGGTCTATATACCGCTGGATCTGGGCAACCCGGTGGATAGACTACGTCTGATTGTCCAGGAAGCTGCAGTTGACCTTTTGCTGAGTACCGACGATGACGGTAACGCATTGGCTTGTGAGCTACTGAGTGAAACCGCTCAGGCTGGAATCGGGCACCTGACGTATGACGACATGATCATCGGCAGCGAAACAGCCAACGACCTGGCAGATGCGGCTGAGTTCAGGCCAGTCGCAGGCGATATCGCCTATATGATTTTTACTTCCGGTTCCACGGGAAAACCCAAAGGTGTTGAGGTGTCCCATGCTGCTTTCGCGGCCATGATAACGCAGCAGATACCGGCATTCGGGATAACGTCCGCCGATGTTTGCGGGCAATTCGCGGCGCTGTCTTTTGATGCATCGTTGTCTGAGATTTTTCTGGCACTGGGCACAGGCTGTCTCTTATACACATCTCCGAGCCCACGAGACAGGCAGAAATCTCG
>OJBX01000176.1_pt1 | contig 43199 bp, 31 predicted proteins | sample 1590751 | NCBI WGS metagenome assembly OJBX01 (sample SAMN05416780, study PRJEB24817) | seawater metagenome | isolation source: Sea water | place: Canada:Atlantic | collected 2013-07
ACGAGATTTCTGCCTGTCTCGTGGGCTCGGAGATGTGTATAAGAGACAGATAACAAATTCAACAACCGGTCACGCGCCAGCAGGTACGCTGGTGAGAAACGTGGATGCTCCCCCATGGCGGCCAGCTCTTCCTCAAGCTCATCTTCGTCCGGCGCCACGCCCAGCGCTGTCAGCAGATCCGGCAGCAGCGTCACCACCGCTTCCTGGGGACTTTCCTGCAACAGACGACCAAGCGCCTCACGCAGCAGGCGCGCCCTGATGTCCATACGCTCACCATAGCGCCCCATCCAGAACAGGCTCTCGGCGACCCGACAGGGCAGATCCTTGCCATCCCGGGTGACCAGTATCGGTCCCTGCGCCTGCCGTAACATGCTGACATGTGGTTGCGGTGCCGACGCCAGTACCCAGATATCCTTGACCACGCGACTTTTCATCATCGCAGTACCGGGTTCACCGACCCAGGCCAGGCCACCGGGCATGATCCGGAAGGCATGCTCTCTGACCGGTTTATGGATGTCTTCAGCTTCGATAGAGGAGAAGAAACGTAGGGTTGCTGTCTGTCGCTCAACTGTCTTGCTGGACGGATCGAAGCCCGGCGTGACAGCGGCCTGCAGAGGTTTCTGAGCAGTGAAAAGATGCGGTCGCAATTGCAGGTCGGAACGCAACGCCGCCACAGACTCCAGCCCCATCTGGTCAACATGAAAAACCTTGCCCGGCCGTGTGATATCGCGCAGCACCCATTCATCCATCGCGGCACGAACCAGATCAAGCGACGACTGGTCGCCGCACCACAGTGCCTCACGCCCACGCAGCATCAGCGATTCTCCCAGCAGCCGCTGACACAGCGCGGGCAGAAACGCCGCCAACGCCGGATGTTCCAGCACGCCCGCACCCAGCGCGTTTACAATATGTACTTGACCGCTGCGTGCAGCCTGCATCAAACCCGGTACACCCAGCAGTGAGTCGGGGCGCAGTTCCAGCGGGTCGCACCAGGGGTCATTGATCTGGCGCATGATCACATCCACCTGATGCAGACCACCCAGCGTGCGCACCGCAACCTGGCCGTCTCGCACAACCAGATCATCGCCTTCGACCAGCGGAAAATTCATGTAGTTGGCGAGCCAGGCGTGCTCAAAATAACCCGGACTGCCTGGTCCTGGCGTCCACAACACTATGTTGGGCTCCTGACGTTGCGTGCTGGCAAGACTGGCCAGGCAGCGGTGCTGCGCCTGCAGAAAACCCGCCAATCGCTTTATCGGTGCATCGCGATAGAGACCCGGCAATGCTCTTGCCAGGGTGATCCGGTTTTCCAGTGCATATCCGACTCCGGCCGGCGACTGAGTCCAGTCCGCCAATACCTGCCATTGCCCGTCATTGTCGCGAATGACATCAGTTCCATGAAAAATCAGCAGCGGTCGACCGACCTGTGACGGCGAATCGACAGCGGAAAACAGAAATCCGGGATGGGTGTAGACCAGTTCGGGGGGCAACAGACCTTCATTGATAACCTTGCGCTCGCCATAAAGATCATCCAGCAACATCGCCAATAACCGGCTGCGCTGACGCAGGCCACACTCCAGATAGGACCAGTCGTCGACACTGATAACATAGGGCAGGCAATCCAGGCGCCAGGAGCGCAGCTGGCCAGGATCATCCTCATACGGGTTGAAGGTGACACCGTTTTCATGCAACAGGCTTTGCGCTTCTTCGCTGCGGGCGCTCAGGGTATCCGGCCCCATAGCCGAAAATTCCGCCAGCAAGGCCTGCCAGTGAGCCCGCGGCTGCTGGTTCGGGCTCAGCAGTTCGTCCTGACCATCGTGGCCGGGATAATCATTGAGCAGGTCGTTCAAGGCAGGATCGTTAATGCCCGAAGGCTGCATATCGTGTACCGCATTCTGGTTCAATTCTGGACTGGGCTAATTCTGGACAGGCGAATTATAAACCAGTCGCGGCGATGCCGGCACGTCTTAGATCCAGTGTATGCGGATAATCCTGCCCCGGTGCCTGCGCAATATGCTCTACCCTGCCCTGGCTATGGCCGTGCTCCCAGAATCTCGCCATACGGCGTGCCTCAGCCTCATTGGCATTAACGGGAAAGGTTTCATAATTGCGCCCCGCCGGATGCACAACATGGTATGTACATCCCCCCATTGAGCGTTGATGCCAGGTATCGATCAGATCGAAGGTCAGCGGCGCATGCACTTTAATGCGCGGATGCAGGGCCGACGGTGGCTGCCAGGCCCGATAACGCACGGCCGCGACGGCTTCGCCAGGCACACCCGTCGCCTGCAGCGGCACTCTGTAACCGTTGCAGGTCAGGACATGGCGTGATGGATTAAAGTCACTCAATTTGACTTCCAGACGCTCAACTGAAGAATCCACGTAACGCGCAGTGCCGCCACCACTGGCCTCTTCCCCAAGCACATGCCACGGCTCAATGGCCTGACGCAACCGGAGCTGCGCACCCTCATAGCGCACCTCACCGATCATCGGAAAGCGGAATTCCAGGAAGGCAGCAAACCAGGCCGGATCAAAATCGAAACCGTGCGCACGCAGGTCTGCCAGTACATCGGTCAGATCCTGCCAGATGAAATGCGGCATCATCCATTTGTCGTGCAGTGCGGTTCCCCAGCGTACCAATGGCTTGCGATAGGGTTCCTTGAAAAAACGTGCGACCAGAGCACGAATCAGCAGCTGTTGCATCAGGCTCATCTCGGGGTGCGGCGGCATTTCAAACCCGCGCAACTCAAGCAGACCCAGACGACCGGTGGCTGAATCCGGAGAATACATTTTGTCGACACAGAATTCGGCACGATGGGTATTGCCGGTAATATCGGTTAGCAGGTTTCGTACCAGCCGATCAACCAGCCAGGGTTCATTGACCTCCCCCTCTGGCATCTGCGACAGGGCGATTTCCAGTTCGTACAGGGCTTCATGACGTGCTTCATCGACACGCGGCGCCTGACTGGTGGGGCCGATAAACATACCCGAGAACAGATACGACAGGCTGGGATGATGCTGCCAGAAAGTCAGCATGCTGGCTAACAGGTCCGGGCGGCGCAGGAAGGGTGATTCCTCGGGCGTGCGGCCGCCAAGCGTGACATGGTTGCCACCGCCGGTGCCGGTGTGACGACCATCCAGCATGAACTTTTCAGTGCCCAGGCGAGTCAGCCGGGCCTCTTCGTAAAGTATGCGGGTATTACTGACCAGATCCGGCCACGTTCCAGCGGGCATGACGTTCACTTCGATGACGCCCGGGTCCGGCGTGATCATGAATTTATCGAGGCGTGGGTCAGAGGGCGGCGGGTATCCCTCGATACAGACCGGCATTCGCAAAGCAGCAGCGGTATGTTCCACCACCGCCAGCAAGCTCAGGTAATCCTCCAGCAACGGCAATGGCGGCAGGAATATAAACAATTTACCTTCCCGCGCCTCAATACACAGCGCAGTACCAATAACCCCTTCATCTGCGCTGTCGACCAGCTGTTCCTGCCAGTTCTGGCCAACACTGTGATGATGGTGCCCCGGCGTGCCAGCTGCTTCTGTCGGCACATGATTATACATACGGGCCACTTCCCCGGCCTGGGCATGCAGATCCTCCAGGTCGGGCAACTCGGCAAACGGGGAACGAGGCTGAATCTCTTCGCGTTTCCTGATTGGCAACGACGACAGTGGCAGCCGCAGCCCCATTGGCGAATCACCCGGAATAAGGAACAGGTGGTCACGTTTGACGGGCCAGTGCCCGGTCATCCAACGCTCTTTTTCTCGCGTCAATGGCAGGGTCAGACCCACCGGTTTGTCCAGGCCTCGCTCCAGTACTCGCGACAGACGTGCGCGGTTAAGATCATTACTCAGGTCTTCGGCATGCAGATCCAGGTCGGCAGGTTGCTGTTGTTCCAGCCACAGGTAGTAATACGCATCTTCATAACAGGGGATCAGAAAACGACTGGGCACTTTGAGTGAGGTAACCAGGGCGTTGGCAAAGCCCCTGGCCTCTTTTTCACCATAACCATAGTCTTTGTCGATGTCAGCCAGCCACTGATCATCGCGCCACATCGGTTTGCCATCACGGCGCCAGTAACAGGCGAGTGCCCAGCGTGGCAGAACCTCGCCCGGATACCACTTGCCCTGCTGATACTGCAGCAATGAGTTCGGTGCGTAGTGTGGTCGCAGGCGTCGCATCAACTGCTCAGAGAGCTTGCGCTTGGTTGGCCCCTGCGCCGCGATGGTCCATTCTGGTGCATCCATATCATCGATTGACACAAAGGTGGGCTCACCGCCCATGGTCAGCCGCACGTCCAGCGCTTTCAGTTGTGCATCGACGTCCTGTCCCAGCGCATCAATGGCAGACCATTGTGCCTGCGTATAAGGCCTGGTGACACGCGGATCTTCATGCACTCGCGTCACACTCATCTCGAAATCAAACTCGACCTCGGTCGGCTCGGTGGCGCCGGTAATGGGCGCAGCACCGGCAGGGTCAGGTGTCGCCGCCAGCGGCAAATGCCCTTCGCCCGCGAACAGCCCCGACGTCGGGTCCAGGCCGATCCAGCCGGCCCCGGGGATGAACACTTCGCACCAGGCATGAAGATCGGTAAAGTCCCTGTCGGTGCCTGACGGGCCGTCCAACGCTTTAACATCGGCTGTCAGCTGCACCAGATAGCCCGACACAAAACGTGACGCCAGGCCCAGGCGACGCAGGATGTGAACCAATAGCCAGGTAGAGTCGCGGCATGAACCGCGCGCCAGCGCCAGTGTTTCCTGAGGTGACTGTACCCCCGGCTCCATACGAATCAGGTATTCGATGTCCTGCGCCAGGCGCTGGTTCAGGCCCACCAGGAATCCCGTTATATCGGTTTTCTCGCGTTTTACGCTGCTTAGCCACTTGTCCAGCAGTGGCCACTTCTGGCTGCTTTCAAGATAGGGTGCCAGTTCCTTTTGCAGCACTGGCGTATAGTTAAACGGGAAGTGCTCTGCATACTCTTCAACAAAGAAATCAAACGGGTTGACGACGGTCATGGGAGCGACCAGTTCAACCTCAATGTGCAGACTTGACAGTTTCTCCGGGAACACCAGGCGCGCTATATGGTTGCCAAACGGGTCCTGCTGCCAGTTGAGAAAGTACTCACCACCGGAGATCTTCAAACTGTAGGCATCTATCGGCGTGCGACAATGTGGCGCCGGTTTCAGGCGTATCTGGTGCGGCCCGACTTCAATGGGTCGGTCAAAGTCGTACCGGGTGGAATGTTTCAATGCTACACGGATGGTCATGAGAGGCTCATCTTCGAATGAAGTATACCCAAGAGAATAGCAACGCCTGTGCCAAAAGCAAGGTATGATAATTTTATGACCAAACTGTTGTCAGCCTGCGCAAGCCGTGAAAAGATAGAACTCATGGCCGACTCTACACCGCAGTTGCGGTTAAACCTGGTATACAGATTGCTTCAACGGGTTCACACTGATCAAGACACTGAGCAACAATGAGGGTGAATGAGCAACATCAATTGGGAAGAATATAAAGCTACCGGCTTCTACGATGAACTGATTGCGGCCGACGGCAAACCCCGCCCTGAAGCCGAGCTGTTGTGCCAGTATCTGGCAAACCTCGATTCCCGTGAGTTGCAGGAACACAAAACTGCCGCCGAAGTCGCCATCCAGCTAATGGGCATTACCTTTACCGTTTACACCGAAGGCACAATGATTGACCGCGCCTGGCCGTTTGATATTGTGCCCCGTATCATTCCTCTTAAAGAGTGGCAGAAAACCGAGGCCGGCCTGAAGCAACGGGTGCAGGCGCTTAACATGTTCATTGATGATCTTTATCACGATCAGAAAATCATCAAGGACGGCATTTTCCCCAAAGAGCTACTGCAACACTCGGTAAACTTCCGGCCTCAGTGTGTCGGCATCAAAACCCCGCATAATATCTGGGCGCATATTTGTGGCTCTGACCTGGTCCGCGACAACGATGGCACGCTCTACGTGCTGGAAGACAATTTACGGGTACCGTCCGGCGTGTCGTACATGCTGGAAAATCGCAACGTCACCAAACGGGTATTGCCCGAGCTGTTTGCTTCCGGCCAGATTCAGCCGGTAGACGACTACACTTCCCAACTCTACGAGATGCTCGCATCGATGTCGCCACGACCCGGCGATGACCCGTCCATCGTGATTCTGACACCCGGCATCTACAATTCCGCCTATTACGAACACGCCTATCTCGCCCAACAGATGGGCGTGCAACTGGTCGAGGGCTCGGACCTGGTGGTGGGCGACGATGACTGCGTGTACATGCGCATGGTGGACGGTCTGGCCCGGGTGGATGTCATTTACCGCCGCGTTGACGACATGTTTCTGGACCCGGAGGTGTTTAATCCGGAATCGACTCTGGGTTGCCGCGGCCTGATGCGCGCATGGCGCAAGGGCAACGTGGCACTGGCCAATGCACCGGGTGCTGGTGTAGCCGACGACAAAGTGGTGTACGCGTTCGTCCCCAAGATCATCAAATACTATCTGGACCAGGAGGCGCTGCTGCCCAATGTTCCCAGCTATCTTTGCATGTTTGAGGACGATCGCAACTATGTGCTCGATAACCTTGATAAACTGGTAGTAAAACCGGCCAATGAGTCGGGTGGCTACGGCATGATGATCGGCCCACATGTCAGCAAAAAAGAACGTAAAAAATTCGCTGAACTGATCAAGGCTGACCCGCGAAACTACATGGCGCAACCAACACTGGCGTTGTCCACTTCGCCGACATTGATAGACCATGGCATGGAGTCTCGCCACGTCGATCTTCGACCCTTTATTCTTTCAGGGGAGTCAACTTTCGTCACCACCGGCGGCCTGACCCGCGTGGCACTGACGAAAGGCTCACTGGTAGTGAATTCGTCCCAGGGCGGTGGCAGCAAAGACACCTGGATTGTCGACGTGGCGGGAAACTGAGATGCTTTCACGAGTTGCAGAAAACATATACTGGCTGGCCCGCTATATCGAGCGTGCTGAAGATACCGCACGACTGCTGAGCGTAAACAGCAACCTGATGCTCGACCTGCCCCGCGCTACACAGCTCGGCTGGGCAGAGATCATCGCCATTACCGGTCACGGTGAACTGTTTGACGAACTCTACCCACATCGCGACGAAGCCAGCGTGCTGTCTTTCATCTGCAGTGACCGGCGTTATTCCGGCTCCATTATCAGCTCCCTGTCCGCTGCCCGGGAAAACCTGCGCACAACACGCGACGTCATTCCACGCGAAATCTGGGAAGAGATCAATCAGCTTTATCTGGGCGTTCGTGAAATGGTCGACTCCGGCGTCACGCCGCGCAAGCGCGATGCATTTCTGCGCCGTGTCATTCGTAGCTGCCAAACAGTCAACGGCCTGATCGAAGGCTCCTTGAGTTATACCCAGGTGCGCACGTTTCTTATGCTCGGACGCCAGCTTGAGCGCGCCGATATGACGACCCGTATTATCGACGTGCGTTCCGCCAACCTGCTACCACGTAGTCCGGGTGAATTGACCCCTTTTGAAAACCTGCAGTGGATGAGCGTGCTTAAATCGCTCACCGGTTATCAGATGTACCGCCAGCATGTACGCTTACGCATTCGCGGCCCTGATGTACTCAGTTTTTTGCTACAGAACCGCAATTTTCCCCGTGCCGTTGCCTGCAGTCTCGAACGACTGGCCAATGCCCTGTCGACTTTGCCGCGCAATGAAACCGCACTCAATGAAGTGGAAACCTGCCGCACACACCTGGCCGAAGCTGCTATCTCGGTGCTTGCTGCCGAGCCTGATCGCCTTCATGCATTCGTCGATGAAATTCAGATCGACTTCACTGATTTGCACGAAGCCATACGAAAAACCTATTTTGATGGTCCGGCGGAGCTCACTCAGGAGCAAAAGCAGTAGTTGATGAAAGTCCTCGGCAAATCATACAGCCATGTACACCATTGTCAGTGTGGACAGTTATTGTTTTTCGACAATTCTGTCTGCCTGGTCTGTGGTGCCGCTGTTGCCTACCATCCTGAACTGGGGCAGGTAACAAGCCTGGAACCGGCCAAGCACTCGGATGCAGATTCAGAGCTGTGGCATATTCATGGTGAACCCGCCAGTATCCGACGCCGCTACAGTCGTTGTGCCAATCTTAACTCACCGGCATTGTGCAACTGGCTGATCACCGATGTGCGCACGGGCAATCTTTGTACCGCCTGCGCACTCAATATTACCATCCCGGACCTGAGCCATTCCGATAACGCCGACTACTGGCAAGCCTGCGAAGGTGCCAAACGCCAGCTGGTCGCGCAACTCATCATGCTCGGCCTGTCAGTGCATAACCGAACAATCGACCCCTATCGCGGCCTGGGCTTTGAGCTGTTGCGCTGGCAACGGGGAGAACCCCCGGTGATGACCGGGCATAAAGACGGTATTATCACCCTCGACATTATGGAAGCCGACCCTGCACATCGGGAGCAACTGCGGCAGCAGATGCACGAGCCCTACCGTACCCTGCTTGGCCATTTCCGACACGAATCAGGTCACTATTACTGGGATTTACTGGTACGAGACACGGCCTGGCTGAAACCCTGTCGCGAGTTCTTTGGCGACGAGCGACTGAATTACAGTGAAGCACTGCAACAACACTACCAGAGCGGCCCGTCTCCGGATTGGCAGTCAACTTATATCAGCAGTTACGCCGCCTCTCACCCCTGGGAAGACTGGGCTGAAACCTGGGCGCACTACCTGCACATGTCCGATACGCTGAGCGCGGCTGAGCAGTTCGGGATTGCCGTTGATACGCTGAGTTTCCGTACCGATCCATTTACCGAAACCGACCTCGAAGATTGCCCGTTTCAATGCCGTGACAAACAGTCAACCTCGCGCTTTCTGGACAACGTCAATCAGTGGGTAAGACTGAGCAGTGTGCTCAACGTGCTGTCGCGCAGCATGGGCCAGCCTGACAGCTACCCCTTTGTATTGACACTGGCAAGCCTGCGCAAGATGTATATGGTGCATACTGTCATTGCGCAGACCAGCCCAAACGGCAGATAAAGCTTGTGCAATCCATAACCAGATTGGCACAATGAACTTCGATGGCAGTAATCAACGCTGAATAGCGCCAAACACCTTGCCCGGAGGCTCAAACACCATGACTCCCTGTCGTTCCCTGGTCTCTTTATTAACCACGGTCACGATTATCGCGATGCTGAATTCGAGCGTGGCCCAGGCACAGGGGCCTGATGCGCCGCCCTCAGACAACGCAAGACCCATCGATCTGGCTATTGTCGGCCCGATGGTGGGAACCAGTTTCTATGTCGGCATGCAGTTTATCGCTGGCGTCAATGCAGCCATCAGCACATTGACCGATGGCACGCTACTGGGACGGCCGGTTCGTATTACAGAATACGATGACCGCTGCCGGCAGGCGATCGCTGAGAAGCTGTCTCTTGAGATAGTACAACAGCCACCTCACGTAATAATCGGTCACTCCTGCTCAGCCACGACCATTGCCGCTGCGCCGGTGTATGCCGCCCATGACATTCTACAAATCACACCATCCTCTACCGCGCCGGCGGTCACTGAAATGGGGATTTCCAGCATTTTCCGCATGATAGGACGCGATGACGCTCAGGGTCAGATGGCCGCTGACTGGCTTGCGACCCATCATTCTGGCGAAAAACTGGGTTTCTTTCGCTCATTTAATGATTACTCTATGGGTCTGACCAACTCCGCCATCGCAGAATTGAGCAACCATGGAATTGAACCCACTCTTGTTGTGCAAAGCGCCGCTTCTGCAACATCCTATCTTAACGAAATCATGCAATTCATGGCAGCAGACATTGATGTTGTGTACCTGGTTGGCGGTGCGCTGGACAGCGGCGTTTTTGTCCGCCAGGCCCGGCAGGTGGCCGCGCCGTTTAACATTATCAGCAGCGATACGCTGGTGTCGTCAATATTCATGGAAACGGCAGGCGCGGCGGCTGACGGCATCCCGTTCACCTCCCCTGCTGACGTCACACGACTGGCTGATGAAGATCTGAACGGAAGCGCAGTCGCAGCCATCAAGTCACTGGGATTTGATGCCGAGGGGTACACCTTATTGGCCTATGCTGCCACTGAGGTCTGGCTAGAAGGCGTTCGCCGGGCACAAAGCCTGCAGGCCGAAGCGGTCGCCAACGCCATTCGTGCAGAACCTCTGAACACCGTTCTGGGCACCATTAGCTTTGAAGCCAATGGCGACATCAGCACGCCCTACCCGGCGTTTTCCTGGTTCAACTGGCAGGCGGGGCAACGTGTTCCTCTCGACTGATTCGCCGCTGCGCAAGCGGGTGGCTGCGCTGGGCATACGCGCCAGCTTTTTGCTGGGCATCACCGCGATGGCCGTCTTCATGATTCTGGTCACGGCCATTGCTTTATTGACGTCGACCCTGATGACGCGCGGCGTTGGCGACATTCTGGATAACCGACTGCCGTCAACACTTGCCAGCGTCAATGCCGAAAAGGCCGTTGACACACTGGCCGCAGCCGGCTCCCTACTCGTTTCCGTACGCAGCAGCCAGGCACGAGAAACAGCATTTGCGCGAGTTGCGCGGGCACAGTCAGACCTGCAATTGGCCCTGGATGACCTGGTCGTCACACAGGGAGCCGATTCCGCGGCGGAAGTCATTCGGCTGAGTCACGCCCTTAACCTGAATCTGGAGAACTTGCGTGCACTGGCGGACCAGAGGCTGAGCCTGATCGACGAGCAGATTGCTGCACGAGGGAGGTTGTTGAGCATTCTGCAGGCATTCCAGCAGAACCTGACCCATCGCATCAGAATACTGGAAGGAGACAGTGACGTCATTCGTCTGCTCGGTAGCCGATCAGAACCTCCTACGCAACAGATTGCTGCACTGGCCACCGACACGGCTCCTCTCATACCACTCGCCAGCTTCTACGCCGATATCGAGTCGGTCGGCGGCCGGTTGCTGGCAGCCGGACAAGATCCCAGTGCAACAACCTTGGCATTGTCGGAGCAGGTGGTCGAAGCCACCCTGAGCAACGCGCGGGAAACACTGCAAAAGTTGTCGTCGGACCATGCATCGGCCCTGCAGTCGCAATTTCTGGAAATGCAGGAATTGAGTACTGGCTCCGAAGGTATTATAGAGCTCAGGCGCAGCGAGCTGACGCTTCTGGAAACAGGGGAAAATTGGAACCAGGATAACCAGCGTATCATCAATCAGGTCAACGCCGAGGTAGACAGCCTGGTCAACCAGGAACTGGCTGAAATAGACAATGCTGGAGAGGCTGTGGCCTGGACCGGCCAGGTTTTTCTGATACTGCTATTAGGCATCACGATCACCGGACTATTGGGCCTTGCCGCTTTTTTCTATTTTCATGTGATTCGCCATCTTATCGACCGGATAAGCACGCTAAGCAATGCCATGCAAATGATTGCAGCCGGACACTACGATGTTGCGCTGCCGCCTGAGGGCAACGACGAACTGGGCAGACTGGGCCGCGCCGTGCACACATTCCGCGATGTCGGCCAGAGCACTGCGATACGGGAACAACAGTTACAGATACTGAATGCCGAACTGGAAAAACTGTCCATCTCCGACGCGCTGACTGGCCTGGCCAACAGACGTTGCTTTGATGATGTCCTGAATGACGAATGGGAACGTGCGATGCGTTCACAACAACCTTTGGCAGTATTGATGCTTGATGTTGACAATTTCAAGCGCTACAACGATCGTTATGGCCATCTCGCCGGCGATCAGTGCCTGAAACATATAGCAACTGTACTGAAAGATCGCGTCTATCGAAGCACTGATCTGGCAGCGCGTTATGGTGGCGAAGAGTTTGTAGTCATACTGGAAAACTGTGTAGCCGATGACGCTGTCAATATCGCGCAGCAGATTCGCATCGCCGTTGCCAACCTGAAGATTACTCACGACGCAGCCATAGAACAGGTGGTGACTGTCAGTATCGGTGCGGCAGCCATGGTGCCGTCATATACCGAAGATATGACTCAGGAAAAACCCAGCGACACCTTGTTGCGGATGGCAGACAATGCTCTCTATCGGGCCAAGGTAGCAGGACGAAACCGGGTAGAACTCGGCACCTGAGCCGGGGACACACATATTCAGCGGTCTTGACTGACATAGCCCCCACGGTCAGGGCACAGCCCGCCTACATCCACCGGCCCTGGAAATTAGCCGTTATCGACATCAAGTGGTCTTGCAACGCCTCAACCTGACGGCACGGCAACCAGGCAATACGTTCCCGACCGGCAGCACTGTAAACCAGCAGTGCTGACATACCCCAAAGTCGCAACCAGGGCCCTTGCCGGACGCGCAAGGTCTGCATTTTGCAGGCAGGAATCCAACGCTGCTGTTGACCGAACAGACCATATCTAAGTGCGAGCCAGTCATCATTAACAAAATAGGCTCTTCGGCGCCAGCGCCCCCACACCAGCAGCGCAATCAGACTGGCCCCGACCGCCACCGTCAGCAGGGTCCAGAAAACATCACCACTGGTCGCCAGTCCCGCTATGATGGCGGTCATCGAGGTGAAAATAAACCAGGGCAGTGCCATACTCATGGGATGAAAAGACTGCCAGACCGGCTCGGACAAACGCAGGGTCTGCCAGAGCTGGCTCTCTCGGTCATGATCAAGCACCGGAATAAAAAACGTTTTCGCCTGTTTCATTGTGTCGGGTCGTCCTGACTGATCAATGCGCAGCGATTTTCGCTTGAGCAGACGCGCGACCAGGCCCTGGCTCCATACCAGACGCTGCAAGCGAATGTATTGAAAACTACGGCTGACGATAGTCAGCAGCCCGGCACGGGTCTGATATCGTTGCCCGGCCACCGTCAGCGTAAAACCGTGGTAACGAATAATGGCAATCAACACGGACAGGCCAATAACGATGGCCAGTATCAGCATCAGTGCGGCACTCCATAACGACACATTCTGCAGCACACTGCCACCATTAAGCGTAGCGTAACTGAGACCTTCCAGCCGAGGCAACAGCCACTCATCAACCAGATCGAACTGCGACAATAAATAGCCCGCGACGGGAAATACCAGTAGCACAGGGTTGTGAATCAGACCAAATCGGGCGAGCTCACGTGCCGGCAACACCATTTCAAGATTCGCCGTTGATGAGGCAGATGTTTCTCCATTGAACGTCTCCCGGTCAGCATGAGGTACCCGCCTGTGTTGCATCATGGCCTGTTTGAGTGATTCGGCATGGGTATGGGTCAGGCCTGCCAACTCCACTTCCCGACCCTGTGATCCCGCGCTTTCCACACCCAACACAGCCTGACTGAAAGGCCGGAAGTACCAGGGCTGGCGGATATCAGCCTGCTGAATACGCTCGTACTCCAGAGTCAGTTGCCGGCGCTTGAAGATACCCTCGCGCAGATGCAGTGTGTCCTCGGTGGCGCAATATCGAAAGAACCACCATGACGCCGCCGCATGCGCCACAATCAGTACCGGCAGACCCACAGCAATCGCCCACAGCAGAGTCGTACGAAGTTGCTCGCCCCCGGTGACAATAACAACCAGCAACGGCAGCAGATTGAGGGCATGTCGCGCAAACAGCACCAGTGTGCGCCCGATAAAATAAATCAGCGCCCAAAGAGAGACACGCTCAAAGCTGGCCATCTGCTGCCTCCGCTGCACCAGGCTGCGATTCGATTTTCTGTAGCAGGCCGTCACGAATATCTTCTGCGCGAGGTAGTGGCAACCCTGGCACCGTCAGATCGGAGGTTTTACCACCCGCGGTATAAATGACCAGCCGTGCAACTTTCAGCCAACGTTCCAGCGGCCCCTGAGTGATTTCAACATGTTGTATGCGGTTAAGGGTGACTACCGTCTGCGTACGCCAAAGTGCACCGGTGCGAAAATACACTGCCCTGGGCTGCACAACGTATCCGGTCAGCCGGTATCGTTTATTGACCCAAACTGTCATCAGCGTTATCGCCAGCAGCAGAACGATCATGGCAGCGAACGCGCCATGCCACGGTGCAACTGCCGGAATTGCGATACTCAGAAGCACGCACAGAATCAGAAGCAGTACGGTATCAATCAGGATGACCACTCGCAGCAGGGTTTTATAGGCAGGGTCCACGGGAAGATATTCCATTAACTGTCACTCGTCCTTTGCTATTTTTTTAAACATATTACGTGATGACCGCAGCGGCCCGCCGCAAAACCTTTGAAAAGGTTGGTATGACACGAGAGCAATCCGTGTTTGCCGCTTTCGACTTCTGGGTCAAGGCCGCGCTAGATCCGGACAAACTCGCCAGTGCCAGATGGTAATCAGGGCTGATTCCGTATGGTAAAGCCGTGTTCAATAGTCGGTTTGACGATATTGAAGTAAGGTGACAAATCAAAATCACCCGGCACATAGTGAGTAAAGTGACGTGCCACTTTCACCTGTTCGCCCTGCTTGTCTTCAACCCGTATCCAGTCCGGCAAAATAGGGTAGCCCACCTCCAGGTAGGCCTCGGCAATCAACGTTGAACAAATCGCCCGTGTCGGCTCGCCGCTACCGAAGGTGATCATGTCGCGGCGGTACCTGACCGGCACCGCAGGGCTTTGTACCAGATAGCGCGCCAGATCAAAAATGTTCTTCAGGTCGTAAACATGCCCCAGCCTGGCCCGGGCAAACTCAATAATGTTATGCCTGTCGGCATCACTCAGACCAATCGGCCGGCATATACGCAGGTTGTACTGTTCATATTTACGCAGAGCGACCTGCGTCACCCCATTATTGATGTCAGCCTCAATCAGGTTGGGTACATCAGGGTCAGGCTGACTCCCACCCACATACAGGCAGGCATGCGACCAGGTAGACTGTGTCAGGTATTTGATGGCGGTACTGATATGACTGTTACCATCCACCAGCACAATATCTGCCGGCTGCAAGGTCTGCATGATTTCCTGTAATGGCAAGCGGCTCAAGCGTTCATAGCCAGGACGTGGCTTGCTGAGATAGGCAGCAAGACGGCGGCCTATCGCGCGGGAAATCGAATTCATATTAACGGTATCTCTGGCAAAAGGTGGCTCAGACGTTTTGTCTCACCCGGGCAGGGTAGCATTATCGGAATGGAAACAGAAAAAGGTCTGCGTATCCTTTTTTGCCTTGTACATCGCCTGATCTGCGAGAATAAGCAGCTTTTCAAGATCATCTTCATTTTCCGGGTAAAGACTGATACCAATACTGACACCCACGCTGACCTGATGCGACTGACCTGAGACCAGCGTGCTGATATCAATAGGGGCGGTAATGACCTCTTTGAGTTTCTCCGCCACTTTGACGGCGAACTGAGCATCCTTGATATCGGTGAGTAACAGCACGAACTCGTCGCCACCCAGGCGGCAGACAAGATCACTGGCGCGCAGAACCGATCGAATGCGCTCTGCCAGCGTCACCAACACGCTGTCACCAGCATCGTGTCCCCAACTATCATTTATTTCCTTGAACAGATCAATGTCAACGAACATGATCGCGGCATTGGTTTGCTCACGCGCAGCGCTGTGCAAAGCCTGCTCACCCAGCGACATAAAAAGGCGCCGGTTCGGCAGTCCGGTCAGATAATCATTGTAGGCAATCTGTCGAATTTCTTCTTCTGCCTGTTGCCGCCGTATTACTTCTTCCTGCAGATTGGTATTGGCGCGCGTCAACTCCAGTGTGCGATCACTGACCATCGTCTCCAGCACCTGATTACGACGACTGACAGTAATGGTCTTATAGCGGTAAAGCATTAGCAACACCGCAATCAGCGCTATTGTCAGCGCCACCTGAAAAGCGGCCGTCTGCCAAAATGCCGGAGCGATATAGATTGCCAGCGATGCTCGCTGCGTGCTCCAGTTGCCATCGCTGTTGCTGCCTCTGACTTCAAACTCGTAGCGACCAGGCTGCAGATTTGTATAACTGGCATAACGACGGCCCTCCGATGGAATCCAGTCACTGTCAACACCAGACAAACGGTATTCATACTGATTGCGTTCTGGCGCAGAAAAATCAAGCGCAGCAAATTCGAATGACAGATAATTTTCAAAATGGCTCAGTTCAACCAGATCACTGTCGCTGCTTATTGCACGATCCTGATTTAGCACGCTGAACTGGGTCACAACCACGGGTGGGTTATAGCGACTCTCTTCAATCGCGCCCGGGTCAAACACGTTGAAACCATTGACCCCACCAAAGTACATTTCTCCGGAATCCGCGCGGTAATACGCACCGTTGTTAAATTCCTCACCCTGCAGACCATCATTAATGCCAAAATTGGCAAAGGTGTCGGTTTCAGGGTCGAACCGAGAGATACCCTTGTTTGTGCTCATCCACAGCCGGTCATTGTTATCTGACAGAATGCCGTAAATAACATCATTGGGCAGACCGTCAGCGACAGAGTAGCGATGAAACGTACCGGTCTCAAAGTCAAGCCGGCTGAGGCCACTGCGTGACCCAAACCAGACGGCGCCCTGCCTGTCTTCAAATATGGAAAAAACCGAATCGTTGCTGAGTGAATTTTCGTTTGCTGTGTCGTGCCTGAAATGAATGAACTCCCCGGTCTCGACATCCAGCCGACTGACGCCGGTTGTCATGGTACTGAACCAGATTCTGCCAGCACGATCTTCATAAAGCGCCGTGATTCGGTCACCGGGTATGGAGCCGGAATCATCCGGGTCATGACGATAGCGGGTAAAGCGCCCCGTTTCCGGGTCAAGCCTGTTGAGTGCATCGCGTGCGCCAACCCAGACACTGCCTCGCCGGTCGATCATTACCCGCCAGACCACATCATTGCTTAGACTCGACGGATTACCGGGCTGGTGATGATAGTTGGTAAAGGTCTTAGTCACCGGGTCGAAACGTGACAAACCACCGTGCGTCGCCAGCCATAGGTGCCCCTGCGCATCCATATCCAGCGCACGCACAATATTGTGCGGAATTCCCTGCTCATCATCAGGGTCATAAGCGTAATGGACAAAATTTCTTGTATCCAGATCCAGTACATTGAGGCCACCCTGAGTGCCAATATAAAGGGTACGACCTGCTTTCAAGAATGCACGTACTGTGTCTTCACTGAGGCTGTTATCACTCCACCACTCATGATGGTAATGACGAAAGCGGGCCTGCTTGGCATCATACTTGTTCACGCCGCCGACATGCGTGCCGAACCACATGATGCCGCTGCTATCTTCCAGCGCTGTTAACATGTGATCATCATTGAGTGTGTTATCAACGCCCGGCTGGTAAGGCAAGGGACTGAAAACTCCGGTTTCACGATCAAAGAGGTCCAGCCCGCCGCCCAGATAGTGCCCAACCCACAATCGTCCCTGACTGTCTTCATACACCGAGCGTAGCGAATTGGAGCTGATACTGCCGGCGACATCGGGGTGGTGCATGTAACGCGTGAATGTTCCGGTTTGTGGATCCAGCGAATTCAATCCGCCTGAATTTGTGCCTATCCAGACGGTACCCCCGGCGTCCACCAGCAACGAGGTCAGATCGTCGCTCGACAGGCTGTTGGCATTATCCGGCTCATGGAAATACCGACGCACGTTGCCGGTACTGACATCAAGCCGGTTCAGCCCTGCATCCTCGGTCGCCACCCATAAATAACCGTTGTTATCTCCGACCAACGCGTTCACACGATCACTGCTCAGCGTGTCGGGATTGTCAGGATCATGGTGGAAATGTGTAAAGCGACCTGTCTCACGGTCCAGTTGATTAAGACCGCCGCGAGACGTACCAACCCAGAAATTGCCGGCATCGTCTTCAAACAGTGCTGTCACAGTGGGATGGCTGAGGCTGTCAGGGTCATCGGCATCATGGTTGTATTGCACAAAACGACCACTTGCTCGCTGTAGACGATTGAGCCCGTTGTCTGTGCCCGCCCACAAAGTGCCTGCACGGTCTTCATATAAAGACCACACAGTGCTGCTGGACAGTGACGCTTGCGCAGTGGGGATGCCGGTGTCGTCAGTCTGATGGCGATACACCAGAAAATTGTAGCCATCGTAACGGTTCAGTCCATCCTGCGTCGCGAACCACAGGTAACCCTCTGTATCCTGAACAATGGCATGCACCGAGTTCTGAGACAGACCATCGGCAACCGTCAGGTGCTCAAAATAAATATCATCCGTCTGCGCTCGCGCCAATAACGCAAAACCCAGGAATAAACACAGGATAAAAAGCCTGACTGATTGAATGGCAGTATGGCCCTTCATGAAATACTTGCTCTCATTAAACCTTATTGTTACGTTGCAGACAGTCACAGGGTTTCTATTATGCTAACTGATCTGGCACATTTACAATGCCCTTATTGCTGGGAATCGATCGAGGTTGTTGTTGACTGCTCTGTCGATGAACAGGAATATACCGAGGACTGCAGTGTTTGCTGTCGCCCCATCATCATATCCGTGTTCGCCCAGGACGGCGAGCTGCAGACAGTCGAAGCGCGCTCGGAGGACGATTAACGCGCTACAGCTGCCTTCCTGCTACTGCCGGTTCTGGTAGGTTATCTGCCCGCCAACGACTGTCATCACTGGCTGCGCCGTCAGAATTGCCTGTGGCTCCACCGTCATCAAATCACGGTCAAAAACCGTGAAATCCGCATATTTACCAATTTCAATCGAACCGCGAATATCTTCCTGAAACGCCCCGTGAGCCGGCCAGAGGGTAAACATTTTTAACGCGGTTGCGCGCGACACTGCCAGCTCCGGATGCCAGCCGGGGCCATCAGTACCGTCCAGACGCTTACGCGTGATGGCGGCATAAAACTCGATACGCGGATCACCTGCTTCCACGGGGGCATCGGACCCACCCAGAATCATCAGACCCTGGTCGACCAGTTGCTGCCACGGATAGGCGTAGCCGAGCCGGTCAGCACCGAGCCGATCCGGTGCAAAGTTGAGGTCACCAATACCGTGACTGGGCTGCATCGATGGCAACACACCCAGCTCCACAAAGCGCTGCTGATCACTGGGCGGTATGATCTGGGCATGCTCCATGCGCCAGCGCAGGTCTTCACTGGCCCATTCATTGCGTGGCACTGCATTGTAGGCCTCGTCATACCAGTCCAGCAGCGTGCGCACAGCGCGATCGCCGATCACATGCGTTTCAATCTGTATGCCCTGGCGCAGGGCCGCATGCAGCACCGGCACCAACTCTTCTTTGGTGGTGCGGTTCATGAACCCGTTGTGGTCCGCGTCTGAATAGTTGTTGATGAGAGCAGCGCCGCGCGACCCCAGTGTGCCATCAATAAACACCTTGATGCCGCGCACATCAAACAGGTCGTCCGCCGTGGTCTGCCGGCCGCGTGACAGCATTTCACTGGCCTCAGCTATCGGGATGGCGGCATACACTCTGTGCGCCATGTCACCCTCGGCGTGAATTTCCTGTAGCAGGTCAACCAGACGGTAGGACATGCCAGCATCCTGCGTCTGGGTCCAGCCCAGGGCCGCATTCGCCTGCAACCCACGCAGCAGATTGTCCTTAAGATACGCATCTGTTTCCGGCGGCAGAATATCCCGGAATACATTCATGGCATTGGCCAGTACATAACCGGTCGGATTGCCATCGAGATCACGCTCAAAACGCCCACCTTCAGGATCCGGCGTATCTCGCGTCACGCCTGCCAGCTCAAGCGCCCGCGAATTGACCAGTGCAGACACCCCGTCGGCGCGCGGCATGTACAACGGTTTGTTGGCGGTAAAAGCATCGACGTCCGATTTATCCAGAAAACGCTGCTGGTCGGTCCACTCGCGTTCAATCCAGCCCCGGCCCAACACCCACTCGCCCTCGGGGATGGTGTCGGCCCAGTTTTCGATGGTCTGTACAGTCTCCTGCAGAGTCGCAATGCCGAACAGGCTCAGGGTTTTGGTACGACGCCCAATGCCTTCCAGATGCTGGTGGCTATCCGTAAAACCAGCGTAAACGGTATTGCCTGCCATATCGATGACATTGGCCGACCCGCACATGTAACGCCTGGCATCGGTGTTGCTACCAACAAACACGATACGACCGTCTTTGCTGGCCACCGCATCAGCCGTCCACTGGGCGTCATTGGCGGTATAAACCGTGGTATTGTGTAATACCAGGTCTGCCGCATCACATTGTTCATCACTGCTGGCGACAATTGCACTGGCCGGTGGGGAGTTGTCACTGCAGGCGACCAGCAGGCTGGCACAGCTAAGCAGGCTGGCAGCAAAAGCAAGTTTGTTCATTGAAGTGGTTCCGTTTTATTGAGTTGCATCGGAGTATACCCGCCTTTGGCTTTGTCGCAACGCCGAGTGACCTCTCAGCACCTGTGAGCCCCACGCAATTGCGGGTACAATACGCGCTTTCAGTCGCCTGCCTGAACCGTCGACCGGGTTTTCCAGCCCGGTTTACCAATCTGGCTGGCTGTCCTAAAGGATTGCGGAGCGCTTCGCCTTGAAACAGATTGTCCTGATCAATATTACCGGTCCCGACCGTCCCGGATTGACCGCCGCTATCACCGGTATACTGGCCCGGTCTGATGTCAGCATTCTGGACATTGGCCAGGCTGTCATTCATGACACCCTGTCGTTTGGCATACTGGTCGCCATTGATGCCGAGCACGAGAAGGCACAGGTGCTGGATGATGTCCGCGCACGGGCCTCGCAGCTCGATCAACAGGTGCGCTTCACTCCTGTCAGCGCTGATGACTATGATCAGTGGGTAACCGGACAGGGCAAGTCCCGGCATATTGTCACCCTGTTGGCGCGCCGAATAACCGCCGACCATATCGCTCGCGTCAGCTCGATTACGGCCCGGCACGGGCTCAATATTGACCACATTGACCGGTTGTCCGGGCGCATGGCGCTGGGCCTGGACGGCGATCAGGGTAAAGGTTGTATCGAATTTTCCGTCCGCGGCGAACCGGAAGACCCCGAAGCACTTCGCGCCGAGTTTCTGACCATTGCCCAGGAGCTCAATGTTGATATCGCCTTCCAGCAGGACAATATCTTCCGTCGCAACCGCCGCCTGGTGGTTTTTGACATGGATTCGACGTTGATTGATGCTGAAGTCATTGATGAGCTGGCCAAGGCCGCTGGCGTTGGTGAGCAGGTGTCGGCCATTACCGAGCGCGCCATGCGCGGCGAACTGGACTTTCAGGCCAGTTTCAGGGAACGCATGGCGTTGCTCAAAGACTTGCCTGAAACCACGCTGGAAGCCATTGATGCGCAACTGCGACTGACCGAAGGTGCCGAGACCCTGATCAGTCAGCTACGACGACTGGGCTACAAAACTGCCATACTGTCAGGCGGTTTCACGTTTTTCGCTGAACGTCTGCAGAAAAAGCTCGGCATTGACTATGTTTACGCCAACCAGTTGCTGATCGAGGATGGCCGGGTCACGGGCGCTGTACAGGAGCCCATAGTGGACGGTCAACGCAAAGCCGACCTGCTGCGCGAGCTGGCGCACCGGGAAGGCATCAGCCTGGAACAGACCATTGCTGTCGGCGATGGCGCCAACGACCTGCCCATGCTGTCCATTGCCGGACTGGGTGTGGCGTTCCGTGCCAAGCCTCTGGTGAAAAAATCAGCCAAGCAGGCAATCTCAACACTGGGGCTCGATGGTATCCTGTACCTGCTTGGCTTCCGAGATCGGGATGGCTTCTGAATTTAATCAGTTTCCGCCTGAACTGACCTGAACTGACTTTACAAGCGCCGTCGACAGCGATAACGTTAGGTTTAAATGTTTCTATTCGATTCAGACCATTATCAGGAGCCTGAATATGTTAAAGGCACGTCAACACGTTGCAAAATCCACGCTGCTAGGGCTTTCCCTGGCCATGGCATCAACTCTGGTGATTGCTCAGGACGCTGAGCGCCCCGACCTTGGCGGCCTGTGGACTAATGCGTCACTGACCAGCCTGAACCGGCCGCAAGGCGTCGACAAACTGGTGGTCACACCGGAAGAGGCACAGACGATTGTCAACAATACCTCGGTAGCCGGCCTGCCCATCAATGAGGTTGAAGCGCCGGACTCAAGCACCGGCGAGGCGCCTCCCGCTGGCAGTTTCGACTTTGGTCTGCGCGGCTACAATGATTTCTGGATTGATCCCGGTTCCAATCTGGCCCTGGTTAAGGGCGAGTTCCGCACCTCGTACGTCATTGACCCTGAAAACGGCCGCGTTCCGCGTCTGGAGACACCGAAAGTGCAAATAGCCCGAAGCTTCGGAGCACGATATGTCACCGGCCAGGGCAATGCTGACGGACCCGAAGCACTGCCATTGGCCGAGCGTTGTTTTCTGGGCTTTGGCAATACCGCGGGCCCCGGCATGATGGGCACACTGTATAACAGCACCTATCAGTTTGTGCAGACTGAAGATTACCTCACCATATTGGTGGAAATGAATCATGATGCCCGCATCATACCGCTGTACGACAGTGCCGAAGAGGCGCGCGCCAATACGCGCCCGATGGAATTGAAGCAATGGTTCGGCGACTCCCGGGGCTGGTACGAAGACGGCTGGCTGGTCGTGGAAACAGTCAACATCAATCCTCAGCAGATAGCCGAGAGCTCTGTCCCGATTACCACAGACGGCGTCATCACCGAGCGTTTCATGCGCTACTCCGATACTGAGATCGTGTATCAGTTCACTGTCGATGATGACAATCTGTACAGCCAGCCCTGGACGGCAGAGCTGAGCTACCACGCTACCGAAGGCCCGATGTACGAATATGCCTGCCATGAAGGCAACTACGCCATGCCTGGTATCCTTGCCGGTGCCCGACGTGCCGAAGCGGAGGCCGCTGGCGAGCTTTAATACACTGATCAATCGGCAGGCAACGAACTGGGCCCGTCCATTTCAGGTGGGGCAGGGTTCAGAACGTTGTCTGCACGCGCAGCGTAAGTCGCCGGTAACGGCTGCTGCACGAATCCTCGATTTCACTGATACGACCACTGATGGTGGTACCATCGTAACGCCGACGCTCCCGGCAGCGAGACTGATTCAGAGTATTGTTTGACTCCAACCGGACCGTGATGTCATCTAACACCACTTTTGACACGAACAGGTCCAGAGACGGTTGCTGGTCGTTCCGACTGACAGTGGTGATATCGATATCGTACTCGCCGCCATCGAACGGATAGTCATACTCCAGGCCATAGTTGAGATTCAGGCTGGTGACATCATGGCGAAACTCCAATGATGCTTCACCACGACGGCTGATTCGTTGCTGATTGCCCAGAAACGGGTCAGTAATACGTGAGTCAAACAGATTGAGCTCTCCCGTCACAATGGCGTCGGGCAAATTGAAATAGGTCAACCGGGTACTGAAGTCATTGATGACGCCCCAGCGTTCGGCGTCACCTACGTTTCCAACGGCAGAAATAGGTTGCGACGCATCCGTTGTTGCATTGATCGTGCCGATATAATCCTCGATATCCTGATAAAAGAATCGTGTATTCAACACACCGTTGTCATTGGGCAAACGGTACTCAAAGCCGAGCTCGTATCTTGTTTCACGCTCCGGTTCCAACTCGGGGTTGCCGGCATCGGCATCCTGATCGCGATCAGAATTGTTGGCAGTGGCAGCAAAATTGGCAAAACTGAGCTGCGACACATCCTTCTCGACAGTGGCGCGAATCTGAAATGACTCAGTGAGGTCGAAGCGGTAGTCCAGCGATGGTCGAACAAAATCAAATTGCCGGCTGTTGTCGACCACCCCGGTCTGGGAGATTTCCGAGGTTTCGTAGACCACACTGCTCTCCAGCGTCATGCGGTCATTGATAGTCCAGTTATGAAACACAAAGCCTTCGTACCGTATCTCCTGTACAGAGGTACCAGGATTGGATATGTCCAGCAGCGGCGACAACCCGCCGTAGCGTTCTGACGCCGGCGCACTGCCGCCTGAGCTGCCAATAAACAGGCTTGAATCCAACTGGGTATCCGCACGCTCCACGCCAAGTCGCAGATCCTGACCAGCGCCTATGGGAAAACTGTAATTACCCTGAACAATGCGCTCGCGAGTGCGTTGATTGGATTCCAGATAGAGTACTTTGGCACGTTGGCTACTTGCCGCGGCATCTGCAGAGACATCAAAACGTTCACGCACTGAGTCACGGGTCTGATCGTTGGCAATGAATAACAATTGCAGCCGATGGTCATTGGCAAAGCTGTATTCGTAGTCGCCGCCGACTTCCCAGTTAAAATGGTCGTTGGCAATTTCTTCCTCTTCTGCAACGTTCGTACTTTCATCGCCATCGAATACAACAAAATCACGACGAATGCGTCGGGGGTAACCGGAGTCCCCGTACAGCGCATTCAGCTGCATCCGATGCGCACCAGTGCGGTAGCCAAGATTGGTACTTAGTTCCAGCTCGTCCTGATCGCGGACGTTGCTTTCAAACAACGAACCAACCGTTTGACCGGCAACATTACGCTGAATTTCCGAACTTTCGCGATTCTCGTAATTGGGGCGAGCCTCAATACCAATCAGCGCCTGAAAATTGCCAATCTGGCGACTGTGAGACATTTCTGCGCCTACTTCGAATTCATCATCATGATTCAGGCGGGCGATCAGTTCCGCCGACGTACTGGCCCTGTTGGCGACATCAGTCAGCACAATATTGACTACCTGCCCGGCGCCGCGTACCGCAAGATCGCCCGATGTACCACGGATGATTTCAATTCGCAGCACTTCCTGCGCGGGAATGCGGCTGAGTTGATCGCGGGGGGAATTGTCTTTACCGGCCAGGCGCTGGCCATTGATCAGCAGATCGCCACCAGTGCCCAAACCACGCCCGCCGCCACCGCCACCGCCGACAGAGACGCCGGGGATTCGGTCGAGCATGTCATTGGCAGAGACCGGGCTGTAAGGCTCAAAGAAAGCGGCCGGATAAACCACGGTAGAGTCATCGACGTCGTCAACGTCTTCGCTGGCCTGAGTCCGGACCGCCGCCTGCCCGGCGCTGCCATTGTCGTTGTTGGCGTTGGCTGACTGTTGTGTGTCTGCCGCCAGCGCATTCGAGGATGCCAGCGCCAGCAGAATCGCTGCATGGACCCCGAGACCTGGACCTTCAATGAGCGATCTCATTATAATCTCCGCACAAACATGTATTCACTGCAGCCCTGAATGACAGCGGCTCGCTTCTAATTTTTTTACTTAACCACATGAGGAACATAACAAATTCCGAATAATCAGTCATCCGCCGGGAATGTGTTAACGTAACTGCCATGAACGATTCGAATCGCTTTGTGGGTCTCCATTGTTACGACCCACAGGCGCGGACGGATTTTTTTTGCCAAACCCATAGTTAAATTTGAATTTTCTGCTACTTTAGCGCAGTCAAATACGGATATACGGTTCAAACGGAGTGAATCATGCAGTTAACACTATCCGCGCCCCTCTTGAATACAAAACCCGCTGTCGTCATTCCAGTCATGCTGACCATGTTGATGTTATCGATTTGTAGCGCGTGGGCATCAGCGCAGGACGAACGTTTTTCCCGCAGCGTAGTTGTTGAAGCGGCCCGCACGCTTGCCGAAACCCGGTTCCAGCCGTTGCAGGAAGTGCCTGAAGAGCTCCTGTCACTGAATTACGACCAGTATCGCAGTATCCGCTACCGCAAGGGCGCCGCCGTCTGGGGAGACACGCCCACCCGTTTCTCGATCGAATTCTTTGCGCCTGGCAGTCTTTATGACACGGGTGTTGATATCTCGATCGTCGAAAATGGTCAGGCGTTGCCCATTCCGCTTGATGAAGATGCGTTCGAAGGCGTATCCGATGAAATTGGTGAAATCCTGACGTCCATCTCCAAGGTCGCAGGATTCCGGCTGCACTATGCCTTCAATGAAAACTACCAGGATGAGTTTGTGGTGTTTCAGGGCGCCAGCTACTTCCGGGCCGTGTCACAGGGACAGTCCTATGGCCTGTCGGCGCGCGGACTGGCGATTGATGTGGCAGAACCCACTGGAGAAGAATTCCCCATATTCAGGGAATTCTGGATTGAACGCCCCTCATCGCGGGCTGACAGTATTGTGGTTCATGCGCTGCTTGACAGCCCAAGGGTGGCAGGTGCCTACCGCTTCGGCATTTACCCCGGCGCGCCTACTCGCATGGACGTGGAAGCGACGCTGTTTGCCCGCCAGGAGCTTCGACACATTGGTATCGGCGCACTCACCTCAATGTATACCTTTGGCAGCATGGATGCCTCTGACCGCCCGGACTATCGCAGCGCCGTGCATGACTCCAATGGTCTGGCCATCGTCAATGGCATGGGCGAATACATCTGGCGTCCCTTGAATAACCCGCGCGGCCTGCAGATCAGTGCGTTCATGGATATTAATCCGCAGGGGTTCGGGCTGATGCAACGACACCGGGCACTTGAAGAATACCAGGATCTGGAAGCGGACTACCACCGACGCCCGTCAGCCTGGATCCGACCCACGGGCAATTGGGGTGAAGGTCATGTGGTGCTGGCGGAAATACCCACGCCCAATGAATTTAATGACAATATTGTTGCTTATTGGCGGCCGGCAACCCCGTTAAAACCAGGGGAACCCTTTCAGTTTGCCTATCACATGAGCTGGCCGGATCAACGACCTCTGCCGCAAGGTTTTGGCCGCGTCGTACGCAGCGCCTATGGCCTGAAACTGGCAGAACCCTATCCCCAGATGGTCATTGACTACAGCGACCTGGCATCAGACATTAATCTGGAGGAGGTGACCTTCGACGTGACATTGTCTGCGGGAAGTCTGGTGGAAACCGTTGTTCAGCCGAATCATCGCGATGGCGTTCGCCTCATCATCACCTTTGACCCAGAAGGTGCCAGACTCAGCGAAATCCGGGCCAAGCCCACCTATCAGGATAAGGCGATTGGAGAAACCTGGCTCTATCGCTGGACAGGAAACTGATCTCGTGACCAACCAGGCTAAATTTGCACTTCCCCCGGAGCAGCCACTTGTCATGCCGCGTCAACGCCAGCATGCGCCAGGCCGCGCTCTTCGTAGCGGCGTGTCCGCGTTTCGTGTATGGACCTGGTGCATGCGCCTGCTGCTGACGCTGACAACTGTGACGCTAGCCAGCTATGGTATCTACGAAATGTATGCCGTCCTGAACCGGAGTATTACGGTACTGCAGTGGGTGTTTCTGGCCCTTTTCTCCATTAACTTCGCCTGGATCAGTTTTGCCGGCGCTCAGGCCCTTTTCGGTTTTTTGCTGTTGATGGCCCGTGATCTGCGCGGCCGCCGCCAGCGCCACGACCAACTCCCGGTTATTCAGACCGCGGTTCTGGTGCCGGTTTATAATGAAGAACCGGTCAGGGTGGCTGCCGCCATTGCCGCCATGGCAAACAGCCTTGCTGAATCGGCGCCAGGAAAATTCTCTTTTTTTATTCTGAGCGACAGCAACAACGCATCCGCATGGCTAACGGAAGAACAGGCGTTTAGCAGACTGGCCGCCAACAGCGACGAACAGTGTCCTGTCTACTACCGACATCGACGTGACAACAGTGAACGCAAGGCGGGTAATATTTCCGACTGGGTCATGCGCTGGGGTGGAGGCTACGAAGCCATGCTGGTGCTGGATGCCGACAGTGTAATGGGACCTGACACTATGATCGAACTGGCGCGGCGCCTTGAGGCTGAACCAGGGCTGGGCCTGCTGCAGACGGTGCCGTCCATAGTCTGGGGGAAAACTCTGTACGCTCGCCTGCAACAATTCGCCAATCGCCTTTATGGACCCATTTTCAGTCATGGCCTGTCGATCTGGCACGGCGAGGGCAGTAATTTCTGGGGTCACAATGCGATAATACGAACCACTGCATTTGCCGATTCTGCGCACCTGCCTATTCTCAAAGGCGAAGCACCATTCGGTGGTCACGTGATCAGCCACGATTTTATCGAAGCGGCACTGCTCAGACGCAATGGCTGGGGTGTCAAACTGGCAACAGACCTGAATGAGAGTTACGAAGAACCACCACCCTCCATCACCGATGTCATGGTCCGCGACCGGCGCTGGTGTCAGGGCAATCTGCAACACGCTCGTTTTTTGTTTGCACGCGGCCTGGCAATGACCAGCCGACTTCATATTTTCTCAGGCATCATGGCCTATTTAAGTGCAGTGTTCTGGCTGCTGTTGGTTGTCACCGGCCTGTTGCTGGCGGTGCAGGCCGACATCACCCGCCCGGAGTATTTTACCCAGCCATCCCTGTTCCCAACCTGGCCTGTGTTCGATTCCGAACGCGCCATCAATCTGTTTATTGTTTCCATGGTTATTGTCCTGCTACCGAAATTCCTGGGCTGGTGCAGCGCCATAATCAATCTTCGCCGCTGCTTCCGCTATGGAGGCCCACTTCTGGTCACGCTAAGCGTTCTGGTCGAGACCCTGCTGTCAGCCCTGATTGCGCCGATCATGATGCTGGCACAGAGTCGCATGGTATGGGAGATAGTCACGGGCGGCGACAGTGGCTGGAAGCCGCAGCGCAGAGATGATGGTTCGATCTCCTTCACCGACGCATGGCTGCGACATCGCTGGCATATCGTTGTTGGCGCCCTGATCTCCGGCCTTACCTATTACCTGCATTATGATCTGTTTCTATGGACGCTGCCGGTGACCGCAGGTCTTATGTCATCTGCACTGTTATCCTGGATAAGTGGCAAACGCGGGCCCGGTCAGATTCTGCAACGTATCGGGATTTTGCGTACACCGGAAGAAAAGCGACCCTGCAAAACCCTGACAGACGTCCACCAACGCCTGACAGGCGCCAGGTCAGCCGAAACAGCGCTGACACTGACGCTGGCCGCATTGATGAGCGACCCCGCATTGCGCGCCTGGCACTGTGCCCAGTTACCAGACACCGTTGCTGACCATGCCGATTTCAACGCCGCTCAGGTACTGGCCAAAGCCAAGGCAGAGCGAACCACCGCCATAGACACGCTGGAAGCATGGCTGACACCGGCAGAAACCATGGCCTTGCTGCAGGACCCGAACCTGATACAAAGCGTAGCCAGTCGTTCCAGCAATAATCTGCCAACGCGCTGACAGCAATTCAACACATCCTTTTTCTGAGGTTGCAGTCATGACACCCCGCAACGTTCTGTTTGGCCCTGTGATTTTCTGCACCACGCTAGTGGGAGCCTCAGCCTGGGCAGCAGAGACTGTCGCTGGATCAGGGCAGGAAATGAATCTTGAGCGTCTGACCGAACATGCATTGATGCTGGCACAGTCGCCTTACAACGCTGACGCCAGAGAGGTGCCAGACTTTCTCAATGAACTGGGATACGACCAGTACCGTGATCTGCAATACCGACTTGAGCAGACGCTCTGGCATGATCAAGGCCTCCCCTTTGAGTTGAGTTTTTTTCATCCCGGCTACCTGTATCGCAAGAGTGTCGCCATGAATGTCATCGATACGGATGACCGCTCGAGCCCTTTACCGTTCTCGACCGATCTGTTTGACTATGGACCGCAATCACCCCTGATTGATCAGATCCCGGATGACATTGGCTTCTCCGGTTTCAAGATCTGGCAGCGCACTGATAATCAGCAGTTGCAACGCATTGGCCTGTTTCAGGGCGCCAGTTATCTGCGGGCAGTTTCGTCATTCAATGAATACGGTCTGTCAGCTCGCGGACTGGCGATCAACACAACCAGCCCGGCGCCGGAAGAGTTTCCTGATTTCACAGAATTCTGGTTGCAGCAACCCATGCCCGGAGACCAGGAGTTCGTGTTTCTGGGATTGGCGGAAGGCCCCAGTGTAGTGGCTGCCTATCGTTTTGTACTGCACCCTGGCACACCGGTGCGTTTACAGGTGGAAGGTCGACTGGTACTGCGACAGCCGGTCGAGGAGCTGGGTCTGGCGCCATTCTCCAGTATGTTCTGGTATGGCGAAAACTCAGCACACCGGCCAGCCGATTTTCGGCCCGAGGTACACGATTCCGACGGCCTGTTTATTGAAACACAACAGGAATCGTTCTGGCGTCCATTGAGCAATCCGACGCGCACACGCACTGACAGTCTGCCGGGTGACGACCTGAAGGCTTACGGGTTGGTCCAGCGCGATCGAAACTTTGAGCATTACCAGGACATAGAGGCGCGCTACCATCTTCGCCCGGATGCCTGGATTGTCCCCGGAAAAGGTATGCAAGAAGGTACACTGCGGTTACTCGAAATCGAAACACCGCATGAGTACGCGGACAATATCGCACTGGTATGGGTTCCGGCTCAGACACCGGTTCCGGGTGAAGTCTTCAATTACAGCTATGATCTGTATTTTGGCGAACGAAGTGAATCAGCAATCGCCATGGTTGCCGCGACCCGCTATGGGGAAAGCCTGAGAGGTGACGGTTCAATAGAGTTTGTTGTCGATTTCGAGGGTGGCCCGCTGACCGGATTGAGTGAAGATTCCGAGCTGGAGATAAAAAGCGACATCGATGGCGGCGACTTCATCTGGCAGAATATCCGCAAAAACCCTTTCAATGACACCTGGCGCTTGAACCTCAGGGTAATGCCACACGACAACATTGAAAGTATACGGCTAAGCGCTCACCTGAAACAGGCTGATCAGCGCCTGAGCACGACGTGGCGTTACTGGTGGCAATAACCTGTCACAGACAACGTGAGCTTACTATGCTGCCGCGTGGGCACCCGTGATCGAAAATAATGGTTAACAACTGTTCGGTGTGTCTATACAATCCCTGCGCGTTACCTACTGAAAGCGGGACAGTCCGTCACTGCCTGCGTCCACAGAACAATGGACCGAAACTCAGTACCAATGCTAACTAGACGTTTTTACGTCAAAAAATTAATAGAACAAGGAAATTCCGGGGGGAATGCCAATGAATCTGGCTGGCGTCACAATTATCGTCTATCTGACACTGATCGCACTGGTAAGTGTGTATCTGACCAGGCGCAACAAGAGCTCTGCTGACTGGGCCATTGGTGGTGGTGGCATGGGCCTGTGGCTGATTGCTGCCGGTATTGCAGGCACCCGGATTGGCGGTGCCGGTACCTACGGCGTGGCCGGTGATACCATGAACACCGGCGTCTGGAATATGTGGTACGGCGTCAATTCCTTCCTGGCGCTGGCACTGGTGGGGCTGTTGTTCGCGGTACCGTATCGTCGCCTGCGTCTGACCACGATCAGTGAACTGTTCGTCAAACGCCATAACAGCTCTCGCAATGGCTGGCTGACCAGCCTGTGTGTGCAAACCGAATACCTGATCATCAATATTCTGGAGCCTCTGCTGGTAGGCATCATCATCAGTGCGGTGTTTGGCATAAACCGCGAACTGGCGATCATGCTGGGCGCAGTCATTATCATCATGTCGACAACCTTTTCCGGTCTGCGCGGCGCCTCTGCCACCAACGTGATTCACGTTCTGGTGGTCATGTTCGGACTGGGTGCGGTCGCCATCATCGCGGGTAACGAACTCGGCGGGATTAGCGGTATCAGGGAGAAAGTGGATGTCGCACTGTTGAGTTCGGATATTGAACCCGCCAGCTGGTGGAGCTTTATTGGCCTGGGCTGGTTCCCGATCATTGCCATGTTCTTCTCTGCGGTCATCCACACGCCCGCCGCGTCAGTCTATGTCAACTATTCCAGTTCAGCACGCAGCGAAAACCTGCTGGTCCCGGCATTTCTGATTGCCGGCGTGCTCGCGGCCATCATGCCGTTCCTGGCATCAATCATTGGTATGGAAGCAGTCGCGCGCTACGGCACTGAAAGCGGCATCAGCAGCTATGCCACCATCACCCAGATTGCTACCGATACCGGCCCCATTATTGGTGGTATCGCCATCGCCGCGGTTTTGGCAGCACTGATTTCGTCCGGTGGGCCTATCCTGCTGTCCAGCGCCACATTGTTTGTTAATGACTGGATTCCCGGCTCAGCCGACTTTGAGCCCAAACGAAAGCTGAAGACCTACCGCATTACCAGTGTAATCTACGGCTTGTTTGCAGGCGTGCTCGCGTGCCTGTTGCCCATTACCTCTGTTCTGCAGTTGCTGTTGCTGGGCTTCGCCATGGTTGTGCCACCGGCGCTGGCCATCGGTTTTATATTCTATTGGCGTAAAACCACAGAACAGGGCGTATTCTGGGGCATTGCACTGGGTTATGGGTTGGGTCTGCTGGCCTGGGCAGTGAATACTTTTTTCCTGCATCTGGAGAACGATGTCGCGGCTTACTTCACCACGCTGGTGCCGCTGGTTGTGATTCCCGTGGTGTCACTGCTGACACAAACGCCGGAGAATCAGGGCGCCAAGTGCGACAGTTTTTATCAGCAGCTGAAAACACCCTTGGCCTGATCGCTAAGAGCCGGGGGAGCCCAGCGCTGCTCCGGCCTGTTTGGCTCAGGATGTGAACCTTAACACCGTATCTCCCTGAGCCATGCTGACGCCATTGCGCCCTGTTTTCTTGGTCTCATACATGGCGCGATCAGCGCGTGCAATCAGACTGTCCTGGCTCTTGTCACGCGCCTCTTTGCTGGCAACCCCGACACTGATCGTGACCGCAAAAATATTTCCGCCGGGGTCGGTATATTCAAGCACAGACAACGCCCTGTGTACCTTAATGGCCACTTCCACAGCCTTTTCAAGATCAGTTTCCGGCAGTAACAGGGCAAACTCCTCGCCTCCATGTCGTGCAGGCACATCTTCAGGACGGGTTATTTCGCTCAACCTGGACGAAGCCTTCTTTAACACTTCATCACCCACCTGATGTCCATAGGTATCATTAACGCGCTTGAAGTGATCGAAATCAAACAGGATGATGGACAGCGGACGCTGGTAACGATTCGCCCGTGACCACTCAGTTGTCAGTACTTCGTAAAGACGACGTCTGTTCGCCAGTTGCGTCAGTTCATCGGTATTGGCAATTGTCTGTAGCTGCTCATTGAGCGCGCGCATCTCTACTTCCGCTGCAATCAGTTTTTGCTGGGCAACTCGCTCCTGCGTTACGTCACGCAGCAGAATGACGCGGCCAGTCCTGGCATCATCCTTAGTTGTCAGGTCGGACACCCTGACGTCCAGGCAACGCCCATCTGCCAGGATAATATCGGCATGGCCCTGACTGTCCGATCTCAATTTGTCTGCCAGCTCACCCGGCAGTGGTTTGCCGATACCAGCCTGCCAGACATCCAGGATTTTGCTCGCCACCGGATTAAAATCCACAATATTTCCAGCATTGTCGATGACGACCAGACCGTCACTGATATTGTCCACAGTCAGACGGCGTGCAACTGGTACCGTCGAAAACAACCGTCTGCGGGAAGCCATCAGCATGACGGCGGCAGCAATCACAAAACCAATGGGGGTTGGGTCAATGGGCAGGTATCTGCTGCCGAGGACAAACGGCAGGTTTATTGCCAACACCAGGGTCGGCGCCACCAACACAGTCAATAATCGCCATCGATACAGTGGCGCCAACCCTATCCGAACAGCGACAAGGACTGTGCCAGCCAACACCATGGTGTAGGAAAAGGCAGTATTGGCTCTGAACCAGGGCCCATAATCAATCAGCAAACCTGGCCCGCTGGCAGACAGGTCAAAATCACTCCATAACAAGCCGTGCAATTCATTGCTGAACGCAACCGCAATCGTCAGCACCGGCACCAACCACAATAATGGATACCAGCGTGACAAAAAAGCAGAATAACCGCAGTATGACAGGGCGGTAGATAGCCATAACACTGGCACTGATGCGATGCCAAGGTATTGCATCTGAGAAGTCAGATATCGGTACTCAATGTTGTGCCACAACAACCCTGCCCATTGCATGGCGCACCACCAGGCCATGGCAGCGCCCAGTGCCACCACGTAAGGACCTGTCGGCGCCGGAATCCGCTTGACGGCGTAAAACGACATATATACTGACAAAACCGTTCCCAACAAGGACGGTATGGTCCAAAAAAGCATATGAAAAACCCTGACCCAATGCGTACTGGCTGCAAATTATTCGCAAAACCGGGGCAAGCATACCGCGCGACTCTGATCACGGCAAACTTAACGCCTGCTGCGACCTTATCCCGCTTGACCGGCTACAGGGTAAACAGACTTGACCGGATTCAGTGTAAACAGACTTGACCGGATTCAGTGTAAACAGGCTTGACCGGCTTCAGTGTAAACAGTACGCTAAATCAGTAATCTGACGTGGAAACCGCGATGACCGATTCAACCATGCAAATTGGCCTGGGTGGCATGCAGAGTGCGTACCAGGCTATGACTCAGGCCGCTACCAGCGTGATTCGCGCCAGCAGCCAGACTCATGACGCAGGCGCCGACATCAATACGGCTGTCTCCGGGCTCGCACAACCGCTGCTTGACCTGCGCATGAACCAGACCCTGTTTGACGCTTCTGCCAATGTGGTAACCACCTCCGATGCAATGATCGGTTCACTGCTGGACGTCACTGCTTGAAGCAAGCCGACATCGAGCTCGACACCCGGTTTATTGCCAGTCTGCAGACACCCTCAGTGCGCCACCTGGCCTGGTTGTGTCACTCGCCGCAACTCATCAACGACACGCTCAGCTTCAGGCCGTCTGAATACCTGCCGCACAACCTGACCGGAACTCTCAGGGACTGGGACAGCGACGCTGCAAATGCGCCGGAGGTCTTGTCGGCGCCCCCACACTACCGACTGGGGCTCTACGTCGAGCAACTATATGAGTGTCTGTTACGCGATATCCTGGGCTGGAACGTCATTGCCAGAAACCTTCCGATCAGATCAGCAGGCATCACTCTGGGCGAACTCGATTTTGTTGTTCAAAACCCTGTCACCGGCAACAATGAACATCACGAAATTGCCATCAAATTTTATTTGGGATATGTGGCACCTAAAAAAGCAGACAGAGCACCGGATAATCTGAATGTCCGCTGGTATGGCCCCAATGCGCGCGACCGGCTCGATATAAAGTCGCAGCGAATGTTGCAGGCACAGAGCCAGCGCTGCCAGCTTCCGGAAACCATCGAAACGCTATCAGCGCTGGATATCAGGACACCGTCGATCAGCCGTATTTTCATGCCCGGCTACCTGTTTTATCCCGTCGACCGGCGCCTGACAGCTCCGTCGTCGGCGGATCCTGAACATGCCCGGGGCCAATGGTTAACCCTGGCGCAGGCGCGGCAACAAACAGACCTGGCCAATTGGGTGGTGCTGCGCAAACCTCACTGGATTGCTCCCTGGGTTCAGCGCGGAGCGCCTGACAAGCACGAATTGAAGTCGGCTTTAGAGGAAATTGAAACAACAGCTACGCCGAGATTGTTCGCGCTACTGTCTCAGGACCGGGAGAGCAATTTGTGGCAGGAAGCGGAACGTTTTTTTGTTGTACCAGAAAGCTGGCCTGAACGCTGACCGTTACGACCCGTCCAGCACCACACGCAGAGTCTGGCCAATTCTCAACAGATCCCCGGCCAGATCATTCTGGCTGCGCAATACATCGACACTGGTTTCATATCGACTGGCGATTCGCCACAGGGTTTCGCCGCGCTGCACCTTATGTGTCACTTCGCGAACAACGGGTGCCGACGATGCACTGGCAATACCTGAGGACGACGAGCCGGTGTCGCCAGGTACAGTCAGTCGCTGACCAATATGAATCAGATCGCTACGCAACCCGTTGGCTGCCCGCAGCTGCGCTACACTGGTGTTCATCCGCGCTGCTACGGCGGTCAGCGTGTCGCCTCGTCGAACAGTATATTCACGACTCTGGCCCGTCATTGTCGCCAGGTAATTTGTATAAGTTTCGGGAAATACCGCGACATGATAATGCGGCGGTCTTCGCTCGCGGGTCACATCAAGGACGTAGCTTGCTTCCAATGACATCAGCGTGCTTTCAAGCCAGGCGCGGCAACGTCCGTTTGACGGAATACGCAGATCCACGGCCATGCCGGCAGGATGCACAGAATCGTCGGACGCATTGGCCGGCTGACGGGCGATCGGCCGTGTCAGGCTGGTTACCGTAAGCTTCTCGCCACAGGCATTAAAATACTGTGCGCTCAGGCGCTGAATAAGGGTTCTGACCGGGGGCCGGGCATAAGGGTAAGATACGTTGTGCAATACCATGGTGCGGCTCGGATCAACCCGAACGAGCTCGCCATTATTGACCAGCTCAGCGACCTGACTGGAGGTCTGCACAAACGTATAGCCATGCGTTACAGCATGCTGATTCTGTTGATTCATAGACTCACGCGAGCCACGCATGGTCTGTGCCTGTGCTGTGCTGGTCGCGACTATCAGGAGAACTGCTACTAGTGCTGGTGTCAGGTTCCGCATACCGTCTGCCCCACTGGATTTCGTCATTATTGTTCAATCTCTGCGGCATTCTCACGTTAATTATCCGCTTTGTCCAGCACCAACATGATTTTATTAACAAATAATTTGACAGCCAGTATCCAACTGTTGTTATTGCCGACATTGACTTAGAGCGCGTCGAAAATGCCACATTTTGGTTTGTACCGCCATCAGCCCACCCAAACAAAATAATATTTTGCTTAATTATCAACATCTTAACTGTTGGCACAAACCCTGCTTCAGTTATTGACAGCAAGCCGACGCGAATGTCGCAAACCGCTTGCGACCAGAACAGTGTTATTACGGCCTGACGGTCACATTGAACCCTGAGGAGCGTGCTTGTGCATTTACCAACACCCAAATTTAGCCCACTGCCCCTGTATGCCAAGGTCATCGCCCTGATAGTGATTATCGGCTTCGTGACCATAGGCATCATAGGGCTGATTCTGCCCATCATACCGGGGCTGTTGTTTCTGTTTCTGGCAGTGCTCCTGTTGACGCGGATTTCGCGTCGGGCATTTGCCTACGCGCACAGTAAACCCTGGTTTCGCAAACAGCTATACACCTGGCGGGCAAGCGCCGGCCTGTCATGGGGACAGCGTGCCCGCTTGTCATTCTGGGTGGCCGTCAAGGCCGTGGTGCAGGGAGTAGGCACCGGTGCCAGTGCTGTGTACCGGGGATTTCGTCGGCGATAGCCGGGATTACGTTCACAGCAAAGCCGGACGTATCCGAACCAGCACGGCACCACGATTTTCTTCCGTGAAATCAAGAACGGTGCCTTTGCTACGCAGAAAAAAAAGTTCCGCCAGCACCGCATCCCTGATCAGGCCGCCACCGACGACCAATCGCAGGTACTCAGCATGGCTGAATTGCCAGCTGCTGTTTAACGCGTTACTAAATTTGTCCAGGGCCTGGGACACGGTCTCACGCTGATGGGCGATATCGACCGTCACTGTAGAGCCATCACTTTGGCTCCATAATGGACTGTCGCATTTGCTGCAGACAGGTTCCGGGTGCCGGTCCACAATGTCCCCGGGGATTTGCGTGCTGATCATGCCGCACCAAAGGCATTCGCGGGTCTTTGCAGTCACAAAAAAATCACGCCCGTGTTTCGATGATTTTGATCCAGTGGCCAGGAACATTAAGTTGGCTGGCGGCCAGTTTGATACAAACCAGTAGTGGCACCGCCAGCAAAACGCCAACAACACCCCATAACCAGGCCCAGATAATAAGCCAGATCATCAGGACCAGCGGGTTAAGGCGCATGTGCTTACCCAGTATAGTGGGGGTCACAAACTGTGCTTCGATACCATTTATGACAAAATAGACCAGCGCCGGCACCATGGCAAACAGGACAAAACCGTATTGCGCCAGCCCTGCCAAGGCCAGCAGACTGAGACCAATAAACATGCCAACGTACGGAGCAAAATTCAGCAACCCCACCAGGACGCCCCACAACAACGCATCCTCTACACCAATCAACCAGAACGCGATGGCAGTGCTCAGCCCCAGCAGCGAGTTAATGACGCTCACCGTCAGTATGTAGCGGGACAGCTCTATCTCAATGGTGTCTATAAGCCCGTGCGCGCCAGATTTATTTGTTACCTGAGGCAGGTACACAATGGCAGAATCAAACAGGCGTGCGCCAAAGACCAACAGGAAAATGGTCAAGGTCAGACACGTGACCAATTGCGCCAGAAAAATTGGTGTCGCTGCCAGCATATACACCATAATTTCAACGCCGCCTTGAGTGATTCGCTCAGTCACCGCGTTATTTTCATCCACCATCTCTTCGTCATCGTCGTCACCACCACCAAAGAGTCGGGAGAAAAACGCGCGCGATGGATCCTCCTGCTCTTCCTCAGGTGAGACATTCCAGGTCGAGGTCATGGAATCAATCTGTTGTGTAAACGTAGCCGACAATTCGGGTAATCGCTGCGCCCATTTTTGTATGGGTTCAGCCAACTCCATGCCCAGCACCGTGAACGGTACCGCCATACTGCACAACAGTACAACCGCAGAGAGGGCACGAGGTATATGGTAGCGGTGAAAAAAATTAACCGCTGGAATCAGCAGCAGCGTCAACAACAACGCAACAACAATCGGCACCAACAGGGTTTTGGCGAAATACAGCGTGTACAGCAAGGCCAGCGTCAACAGTCCCTGTAACATCCGTGTCATCAGAGTGACCGGCAGTGTGCGTTTTGTGTTCTCTTCCAGACCAGTTTCCTGTTTCATCCCTGCGGCACTCAAGTCATGCGATTGTGAATTGAGCTGCCAACGTAGCTGGCTGCCCGTTTACCAGACTGCTTGCCTGGCGCCTCACCGTAAGTGACAACAAGTCTTTCACGGCGATTTAATAAAATGTGCCACCAGTGGTTGTAAGCGCATGGCCGCAAACCCGGTTGATATCAAGCCAGACAGTGAAGTGCGTGCTGATATGCTGCCGGCGATACAACCGGCAACAAAACCGCCCAAAGGCACAAGCCATCCACGGTTTCGCCGGTATGTGCTGCTCGGACGCAACCCCAGACGCTGACAGCGAAGCTGTTCCAGCTCGACTTTCAGAGCGGCCTTTCTGACCCTGAGCAAAGCTTTATGACGGCCCATGTTTGACGTCCTTGATGATCTCGTCCAGATATCGCCTGGTCATGGGTAGCGTGAGGCTGCGGCGATACTTTCTGAATAAAAACACCATGTACAGCGCCGCCCCGACCTGCATGACCAGAAATGCGAAAAACCCCAGGCCAGGCATGCCACTTAAGCTGTATGCCAACCAGGATAAAAAAACTGACAGACCAAGCCAGACAAATATAATAATAGGTAAGAACAACAATGCCAGCAGTAAAAGTCTGCGCAGATCGCCACCGGCAAGCCGGATTTCAGCGGTCGCCAGAACCGTCAAGGCGCCACCCAACGCACCCAGCTGCCGCAACCAGGCCAGCCAGGCGTTTAGCTCATCCTCGACTTCACTGCCGCCCGCCGCAGCGTCATTCAACTCCAGCGGTTCGCGATGTTCGTCGCTCATTGTGCCCGCTTCAGTTTCTGGAGAACAGTTTCGACAGCACGTACCCACCCAGGAACGCAATCGCCAGCGCCTGTGCGGGTTTGTCTTTGGCATATTCGATTGCCGTGCTCGTCAGGTCATCCGCTTTTTCTTTGCCTTTGACCAGCTGGTCGAGGGCTTCGGCCTTGACGTCGAGGCCAGCTATTTCTGCGGCGTGACGAAAATGTTCTTTCGCTTCAAGCAGCTTGTCCAGCGCCTCGCGGGCTGACTCTTTGCTCGCCTCAAGCTCTGCTTCCGATCCCTGTTTCTTTGCAGTCGCCATAACCTGTCTCCTTTTTACGGTGAGTATTGCAGTATTGCACTCGTTCCGATTCCTATACTAAAGAAACTCATCTGGACTGGCAAATCTCTGACGCGACAGTGTTACAGCCTCTTCGCCTGATTCCGGGCGTTGATGTCTCAGAAAAGGTTGGTCACGATGATGGCGATCAGACCTCCGGTCAGGCAATACCCCAGCAGGGCAAGAAACCCATCACGGGTAATCAATGCCAGCCCGAAGAATGTCCAGATCAACGCCGCACCATTGGCACTGAACGGAATAAACTCCATCGCCGGAGTCATTAACGCGGTAATCGCACATGCCAGCGCCACAGCAAATCTTGACACCCCCATAACCAGCACGGTCAAGCGCGGTTTCAATAATCTGTCAATGAAGCGTGCAGGCTTTGTCAGCGCAGACACTGCTTTTGACATTTTTTCCGACGACACTGAGCGTGCCAGCAACCACTGCGGCAACCAGAAATGTTCCGCTTTAAAGGCCAACTGCCCGACAGTCAGCAATACAATTAATCCCATCATGGTAGGGACGCCCGGCACATCACCCACTATCGGTGCCAGCGTCACCAGACCCGCCAATAGCACCACGGGCCCGAACGAGCGCCTGCCAATCGTCGAAAACACATCGTCCAGCGACACCCTTTTTACATCCGCAGCGGTGTCATTCAGCAGATCGAGCATCGCCTCCAGATTGTTTGGCTGGTCATCACCATCGCCTGAATCAGGTTTGGCGTCATGCTGTTCGTGATTCGCGCTCATAACAACCTCCATTGTTTTGTCATCCCGGATGGGAAGAGCGGCTGGCGACTATGCAGCAACCTTACTGATTATCCAGTCGCGTGAGCAAATCATTAACCTGTTGCTGGAGTGTTGCGTCCCCGGCCGCGTAGCTTAGCGCCCTTCTTGCCAGCCCGCGGGCATCCGCGTAGCGTTGTTGCTGGTAACGAATATTGGCCAGACGGTACCAGATTACGGCGTCTCTTGGACTGATTCTCAGTGCCCGCTCACTGACCGCAGCAGCCCGTTCGAAATCGCCTGCCGCCATGGCGGCATCAACCGATGCCAGCAGCGTCGACGATGCCGTTGCCGGCACTGATTGCCGGGAAGCTGGCACGGGTGACTGTTCGGGCACAGATTCCGGCCGGGGCGGCCCCACCAGCACCGGCGTTCCCGGTCTGGCGGGCTCACTGCGCTCGACAGGAGCAGGCGACTCATTCACGGGAATATAACTGGCACAGGCCGATAACAGACTTAACAGAACCGGCATCAGGATTCGCAACATCATGGACTTAAACTCCGAAATCTATCAATGACCCGATCCAGCAGCGTCCCGTTTTGCAGGCATTCGGTGACCGCAGCGGGCAACTGCCCTTCACGGAAAGGCAACAACCTGGTGGCCTGACAATCCTCTGTGGTTGGACTGAGGGATGCCCGAATCGGTACTTCCTCCCATACGATAGCATCGGGAGCTCGCGTTTGTCTGGGCTGTATTGCCAATTGCTGCATGACGGCTGCCCACACTCTAAGCGCACCTGTGGCTCCGGTCAGCCCCGTGTTTCTGTTGTCATCATAACCAAGCCAGACAACGCCGGTCAGATCGTCACCGTAGCCGGCAAACCAGCTATCACGATAGTCATTGGTGGTGCCGGTTTTACCCGCCAATGGCAGATTGTCCGCGAGCGTCTCAGCTGCACTGCGTGCGGTGCCTCGCACAAATACATCCTGCAACGCCTGTTCAAGCAAAAAAACCGAGGCCGGATCAGCGACCTGCTTGGTTTCAAAACCATATCGTTGCAGCCTCTCACCTTCGCCCGTTGTCACCGCTTCAACGGATCTCAGTGGAGAATAGAATCCGCTACTGGCCAGCGTCTGGTAAAACCGGGCTACTTCAAGAGGAGCCATGTCTACCGCACCAAGCAATACCGACAGGTATTCAGGCACCGGCCGCGAATGCCCCAGGTCATCCAGCATGTTGATTACAGTATCAATACCAATTCTGGTACCCAGGTCGACCGTCGCCAGATTCAATGAGCGAGCCAGTGCGTCATGAAAATAGACATCCCCCGCCGTCTGGTCATCAAAATTACCTGGCGACCAGCGCTGCCCGTCTTCTGTCACTAACTCAACAGGGCGATCTGACAGTACCGTCGCCAACGTGTCGTCACCTGACTCCAGCGCTGCAAGGTAGATGGCCGGTTTAATCAGAGAACCGATCGGTCGCACGGCGTTCAGTGCCCGATTGAAGCCGACGGCACCGGGGCGGCGGGAACCGGCCAAGGCCCTGATTTCGCCGGTATTGCTGTCGCTGATAACCATCGCAGCCTGCAAGGGAGTACCATCATCGGCGACCATTTCAACCGCCGCCACGGCTGGCTCCAGTGCCGTATCCATGGTCTGTTGTACACGTAGATCGAGGGTTGTGAAAATACGCAGGCCTTCGGATCGCAGTGCATCAGCATCATAATCTCTGGCAAGATCTGAGCGCACCAGGTCCATAAACGCGGGGTAGGCCCGATTGCGACGCGCTGGCCTGAGGCTGGTACTCAGCTGGGCCGAACTTGCGCGGTCATACTCGGCCTCGGAAATATAACCCTGCGCGGCCATATTCCTCAACACAGTATTGCGCCGGTTGAGTGCCCGCTCCGGATTGCGCCTTGGATTGTAGAACGATGCCCCTCTTGGAAGTCCCGCCAGCAATGCCAGTTCAGCCAACGACAGTTCGGTCAGAGGACGGGAAAAGTAGTATTGTGCTGCCAGGGTAAAACCATGAATGGCACGGCTGCCGTCCTGCCCCAGAAAAACCTCGTTCAGATACGCTGCCAGAATTTCGTCCTTGCTGAAGTGCAGTTCCAGCGCCAGCGCCATGAACGCTTCTTCGACTTTACGCCGTAAGGTTCGGTCCTGAGTCAGATAGAGATTCTTGACCAGTTGCTGGGTCAACGTACTGCCGCCCTGAACCACTTCACCACGACGCAGGTTGACCCAAAAGGCCCGCAGAATACCTTTGGGATCCACGCCCCAGTGTTGATAAAAACGCTGATCCTCGACCGCGATGATGGCATTTATCAACGCTTCGGGGACCTGATCGAGAGAAACTGGCAGGCGGTCTTCGCCGGTAGCGGGGTTAATCTGGGTAATTTCAACGGGTTCCAGCCTCACCAGTGGCAGGCTTCTGGTCGTGACATCGCCGTTCCCGGCTATTGCATCGGCGCTCACACTGGCGATCTGGTCATCGCCAAACTCAATCGTCGCAAATACACTGGGCTCAGTGCCATCCCAGAATTGAAAGCCCCGGGTCTGTACTTGCAATTGCCCGCCCTGCAGCCTGAATTCTCCAGAACCGGCGACCGCATCGACCTGCCGGTAACCCAGTTGTTGCAGATAGTCATTGACCACGGCAGCATTGAGGGGCGCCCCTGTATATAACTCGGCAGGCCGGGCGTAAATGCGCGCCGGCAATGCCCATTGCAGTGCGGCGAAATCGCGGCGCACCTGATAATCGATCCACATCAGCCAGGCAACCAGGATGGCAAGACCCAACCCCAGACTCCATATCAGCCTGTCTCTTATACACATCTCCGAGCCCACGAGACAGGCAGAAA
>OJBX01000177.1_pt1 | contig 43126 bp, 37 predicted proteins | sample 1590751 | NCBI WGS metagenome assembly OJBX01 (sample SAMN05416780, study PRJEB24817) | seawater metagenome | isolation source: Sea water | place: Canada:Atlantic | collected 2013-07
TCGTCGCGATCAACAAAGACGACGAAGCACCGATCTTCCAGGTCGCCGATTACGGCTTGGTGGGGGATCTATTCGAGATCCTGCCGGAGCTGGAAAGCAAGCTGTAAAAGCTTCTTGCATCCACGTCTTGTTCGGAATAACCCGTAGCGGGGGTCTTTCGCCATGGATGGCGAAAGTAGCGCCCATGGATGGGTTCACAGCGCCCCCGCGCAGGGTTGTTCCGACCATGCCACTGCAGTGTGGCATCTTATTGAAAGGCCCTGTGGTGCCTTTTGCAGTATTGCTTCAAAATAATAACTAGCGAGTTTTCCATGCTAACCCAACTGACTGCCTCGATGACGCTGCCGGTTATCGGCTCTCCCATGTTTATTGTTTCTGGCCCTGAGCTGGTCATTGCCCAGTGTCAGGCGGGGATTATTGGCGCGTTTCCGGCGCTGAATGCCAGGCCTGCGGAAGTGCTTCGGGAGTGGCTGCAGCAGATTACCGATACCTTAGACGACTATAGCGCTCAGAATCCGCAGCAGCCCGCCGCGCCGTTTACGGTGAATCAGATCGTGCACCCCACCAATGACCGCCTGGAGCATGATGTGGCGCTATGCGCTGAGTACAAGGTGCCACTGATCATTACCAGCCTGCATGCGCCCAATCGAGTGGTCGATCAAGTGCACGCCTATGGCGGCCTGGTGTTTCATGACGTGACCACGTTGAGGCACGCTAGAAAAGCCATCGATGCCGGGGTGGATGGGCTGATATTGGTGTGCCAAGGGGCGGGCGGCCATGCGGGACAGCTTAACCCCTTCGCCTTTGTGGCAGAGGTCAGGCAGTTTTACGATGGCCCACTGGTGCTGGCAGGGGCGATAACCAAAGGCGAGCAGATCGCCGCCGCCCAGGCGCTGGGTGTGGACATGGTGTATATGGGCACGCGCTTTATTGCCACCCAGGAAGCCAATGCTCAGCCCGCGTACAAGCAGATGGTATTGGAAGCCGCTGCGGGGGATATCGTCTATACCAACCTGTTCACGGGTGTGCACGGTAACTATCTGCGCCAAAGCATCGAGCTGGCCGGGCTTGACCCAGAGGCACTGCCAGAGGGCGACAAAAATGCCATGCGCTATGGGTCAGGCGGCAGCAGCAAGGCAAAAGCGTGGCGGGATATTTGGGGTGCCGGGCAGGGAGTGGGGGGTATTACCACACTGAACAGCGTGGCCGATGAAGTCGCCACGCTGCGTGCTGATTATCAACAGGCGCTGGATCAGTTACGACGGCGTTGACGAAAAGCAGCCACGCGAGCGTGAAAATCCTCGGTGGCTTTACACTCATCCTGCAGTGCACCTTCAAGCGTTAGAGTCTCGTCAAGCGACAGGTTCGTCGCCTGCCGCATGGCCCGTTTCGTTGCTCCCAGCGCTTGAGGTGATTGAGCCACCAGGGCCTGTGCCAGCGCTCGTGCTTCCGCTAACACCTGATCATCTTCCACTGCCCGGTTGGCCAAGCCCAGCGCCACGCAGCGCTCGGCGTCGATGGGTGTAGCCAGTGCCGCCATCTCAAAGGCCTGGGCGTGGCCAAGCTTGCGTACCAAATGCCAGCAAGCGCCGCCGTCGGGAATCAAGCCAATATTGATAAAGGCCAGTTTTAGGTAAGCCGAGCGGCCCATCACCACCATATCGCTGGCTAGCACGTAGGACACACCAATCCCCGCAGCAGCGCCGCTCACCGCGGCGATCACGGGCTTTTCCATCGTCATCATGCTGCGCAGCGCAGGCAGAAACAGCGTTGCCAGCCGCTCGCTGGCAGGCTGAGTTGAGGCTTTTTCGAATTCTGCTAAATCAGCACCGGCGCAGAAGGCGCTACCTTCACCGCTCAGGATCACGCAGTGCACCTGCGGGTCAGCCGCCACGGTGGCTAATGCGTTATTGAGCGCCAAGGCCGTGGGCTCGTTGAGGGCATTGCGCACCGCAGGGCGCGCAATGGTCACTTCGGCGATACCGCCCTCGGTAGTCTCAAGGTGTACTAACGGATCTTCTTTCCTGCGCATGTGTTGCTCCTTAGGCGGCGTCGAGCTGTTCGCTCACCGTCTCAAGGTGATAGTCGCTGTCGCCCAGGTAGTGGTCAAACATCACCAAATGTTTGGCGTAGTGGGCCACGTAGCACTCTTCGGTCATACCCATGCCGCCATGAAGCTGAATGGCTTGTTCCGCAATAAAGCGCGCAGACTCGCCGCAGTAGGCCTTGGCCGCGGCGATTTTATAGTCCCGCTCGTCAGCAGGCAGCGAGAGGCTGGTGGCGGCGAGAATCGCCATGGAGCGCGACTGCTCCAGGTGGAGATGCATATCCACCATGCGGTGCTGCAGTGACTGGAACGTGGCCAGCGGCAGGCCAAACTGCTTGCGCTCTTTTAAATAGGCGAGGGTTTGGTCGCAGGCAGTTTCTATCGCGCCGATGGCCTCGGCACACAGCGCGGCGCGGCCCAGGGCCAGCACCTCTGCCAATGCGTCACCTGCGTCTTCGCTTAGGCAGTTCTCTAGCGGCAGAGTCACGCTGTTCAACGTTAGGTCACCGGCGGGCTGGTCATCCATCGTGCGGTAGGTCTGCAAGGTGACGCCTTGAGTATTGGCAGGGACGATAAACACGCCGAGCTTGCCGGTAGGCAGTTGGGCGGTCACCAGCGTGGCGGCGGCACTGCCTAGATTCATCACGACATCTTTGCGGCCATTAAGCTGCCACTGGCCATCGTGTTGGATCGCTTGGGTCGAAATATCGAAAGCGTCATATCGGGCGGTGTGTTCTTGCCAAGCCAAGGCGAGCTGGTGTTCACCTTCTAACAGCGGAGCCAGCCAGCGCTCCTGCTGTGCGGGGTTGGCGCATAGCGCAAGCAGCTGCCCAGGCATGACTAATCCAAACAGGTACGCTTCCGGCACCAAGCCGCGCCCCAAGGCCTGCATGATAATCATTACATCGGTGCCGTCGCCGCCAAGCCCGCCTACGTCTTCGCTAAACGGCATATGCAGCAGGCCTAATTCTGCGAACGTGCGCCATAGCGGGCTGGCCCCTTGGACAGGCGCATCCAGCATAGCGCGGCGCTGCTCGGGCGTTACCTGGTCGGCCACTAAGCGTGTCAGTGTCTCTTCGAGCATGCGCTGCTCGTCGGTGAGTGCAAAATCCATGGTGACCCCCTTACATACCTAAAATGGTTTTAGCGACGATGCTTTTTTGAATCTCGTTGGCACCGCCATAAATCGACAGCTTGCGACGATTAAAATACTGAGCGCTGGCGGCAGCACCTTGGGCGTATTCGTCATCTAGCGATTCATCACCATGGAGAAACTCGGGGAAAAACGGCAGGGCAGCAGGGCCAAGCGCACGGCGGGTAAGCTCACTAATCTCTTGGCGCAGTTCAGAGCCGCGTACTTTTAGCAGCGAGCTCTCTGCACCCGGCACGCCGCCATCCCGCGCTGCGGCAATCACGCGCAGGTTGGTCACTTCCAGCGCCATCAGCTCAAGCTCGGCTTTGACCACCCGCTGGCGAAAGCTGGGGAGCGATAAAAGTGGTTTGCCGCGATGCTGCATACGAGAGGCGAGGGATTTCAAATGGCGCAGCGCCTGCTTGGCGTGACCAAGCCCGGCAATGCCGGTGCGCTCGTGGGTAAGCAAGAATTTGGCGCAGGTCCAACCTTGACCCTCTTCGCCCACGCGGTTCTCTACCGGCACGCGCACATTATCGAGAAACACTTCGTTGACTTCATGAGCACCGTCGAGGGTGATAATCGGCCGTACGGTAATGCCGGGGGTCTGCATATCGATCAGCAAGAAGCTGATACCCGCCTGTTTTTTCGCATGGGGGTCGGTGCGCACCAAACAGAACATCATGTTGGCGTGCTGGCCCAGGGTGGTCCAGGTTTTCTGCCCGTTGACGATGTAATGGTCACCATCACGCACGGCGCGGGTGGATAAACCGGCCAAATCCGAGCCAGCACCCGGCTCAGAATAGCCCTGGCACCACCAGTCCTGGTTATTAAGAATTCGCGGCAGGTAGTGCTGTTGCTGCTCGACACTGCCAAATTTCATGATCACTGGCGCGACCATGTTGACGCCAAAGGGCACCACCGTAGGGGTGTGGGCGGCGGCACACTCTTCATCGAAGATATGCCGCTGTACCGGACCCCAGCCTGGACCGCCGTGCTCAACAGGCCAGTTGGCGGCAAGCCACCCTTGATCGCTGAGAATATTCTGCCAGCGGATGTGGTCATCGGCGCGCAGATGGCGGCCTAGACGCACACGCTCACGGATGTCGCTCGGCAGTGCATCGGCTAAAAATCGGCGGACTTCCTCGCGGAATGCCTGCTCTTCGGGGCTAAACGTCAGATTCATGAGTGTGCATCCTCGGAAGGCGTCTTTTTGTGAGTCGATAAATGGGATGGCAGAGTGGCTTGGCGGTGCGGCCCGCCCAAATGGCGTGGGTAGCCCAGCGCTTCCACCGCCAGCAGATCAATATCGCTCTCGCGGTAGCAGACGCCTTGCTGTGCTAGCGTCAGGCTCGCCTGCTCCATGGCTGACTGAGCGTCGTGGTCGGGCGCTTGCTTTGCGGCGTTATAAAGCGTGCTCAGTACGCTTTGAGACTGAGTTGCCACGACATTAGCCCGCAGCGCTTTGAGCGTTAAGGCAGCCCGCTGCTGGTCGGTCGCGCTGGCACTGTGATTCACCAATTCATGGAACGGGCCGCGCTCGGCAAGCACTAGGCTGAGAGGCGATGTTGAGGCATTTGAGGTAATTAACTGCAGCGCTACGGTGACCGCTTGAGAAGGGCAGGCGCTTGCGTCTGCGCCAGGGGCGAGCAGGCATAGCTCAGTGCTATCGTTTGGGGTATCGGTTAGCGTTATGCTGGCGCGCTGGGCGGCGGTATGAAACGTCTCAAACAGCGGGTGCTCACCGATGAGGGCGATCTGCGCAAAGGGCTCAGCATTGTCTACGCCAGGGACGACATGGGGATTTCTAGCGGCAAAAAACAGGTGAATCAGCCCTGCGCGCTGCGGGGAATCCATACAGGCAAGAAATAGCTCACGCTCGCGACGCAAACCCTCTTCTAGCGACGCCGCTTTCGTGCAGGCGTCAACGGCGTCCACAATGCGAAACGGAGAAAACAGTGCCGGTACGCTGGTTTCAAGCTGCTCTCGCATGGCAGCAATGGCCTGGGGGTTGGCCTCTGGAGCGGGTAACTGACCGGTGATGCGCGCCTGCTGTTGTCCCGCTAATACCTCTTTTGCCGCTGCCAAACCCGCTTCCAGCGGTGTTTGGGCATCGCTGATGGCATCGATAATGCCGATATCCTGCGCTTCAGCGGCGTCTACAAAGCGCCCGCTGGTGATGATTTCTAGGGATCTTTCCACACCTACCAAACGGGGCAGCCGCTGAGTACCGCCTGCGCCAGGCAGTAAGCCAAGCTTCACTTCCGGTAAACCAACGCGGGTGCCTGCCAGCGCAATTCGATAGTGGCAACCCAGCGCAACTTCCAAGCCGCCACCTAGCGCGGTGCCGTGTAGCGATGCGATGAGCGGTTTAGGGCAGGCTTCTAGCTGTGTAATGACATCCGGTAGCAGTGGCGCTTGAGGTGGCTTACCAAATTCACGTATATCGGCCCCGGCGATGAAGGTGCGCCCCTCTGCCATCACCACCAGTGCTTGGGCCTGCTGGTCGACCAACCCCTCTTCCAGGGCGCTGAGCAAGCCGCTACGCACCGCTTGGCTCAATGCGTTGACGGGCGGGTTAGCGATACTGATGACGCCGACCTCGCCATGTCGCTGGTAGTGAACACTCATAGTGGCTCCCGTATTTCGCTATATGAAATTTAAAGTTGTTATTCGGAATGAAGTGATCATGGCGAAAGACATCGTTGGAGTCAATAATGCAAAACAACGTTTTGCATTGCGGAATATATCTGGCTAAACAAAAGGCCGCACAGAGGCGGCCTTAGGTAATGACTTCCGTCGTGATTGAAGCAACATCAGAAAACGGGGTTTAACCCAGCTTCTTGTAAGGCGACGCGCCGAGTTTCCATCCAGCCGTCGATAAATGCCGCTTCGTCTTCGGGGGCATCGGCTTGATAGGCTTCCCAGGTGTCCATTAGCAGCTGTTGCCGCTCCACCAGTGCGTTCTGGTGGGCGTCCATTTCATCGGTCCATACACCGCTTGCTTGGTAGTACGCCACCACGGCATCGTGGAAAGGTACCACCCAGGTCATGTTTTGATTCTCAAGGGCATAGCCGCTAGCCCCTGGGGCGTTATCTTTATAGTCGTCAAACGACTCCACTAGCGTGGTGATCAAGCCGGTGACCGTTTCAGGGGCTAAATCGGCGTTGCTCACTAGAATGGGGTAGGGGTAGCTGGCGCTGGCCAGCGGCTGTTCAGCGTTAATACCCGCGCCTGATGTCACATCGTGGGGCTGGAAGTAGGGCGCCAGTTCCAGCATCTGTGCCCAGCCTGCTTCATCGTCAGTGGGCAGTTCTGGCCACTGTAAGCCACGGGGGCTCGCCGCTAAGCGTTGGGCGGCGGGGGTGACGGTGGTGGTAATAGCGGCATCGGCACGGCCGCTGATAATGCCGTCGAAGGCGGCGTTGTAGCCGGGGAAGTCGACGCGTTCAACGTCATCCCAGGTCAAACCTGCGAATGCTAGGTAGGCTTCAGCAGCTTTGTTCAGCGCGTCGTCGCCGCGCAGGTAGGCTAGCCGTTTACCTTCCAGATCAGCGATGGAACCCATCTCTACGTCGCCTGCCACCGCCATGCCTATGCCAAAACTCGCCATGGAGGTGGAAATCACCCGAATAGGCTGCGGGCCCCAGTCCGGCCCGGCGAACATCATGACGCCTTCAGAGCCGTAGTAGCTGGCAATGCCGCAGGCGCACAGATCCACGCGTCCCGTTTTCAGCGGCGTCATGCGCATGGTGTCGTTTTCACCCGGAATGACGCGGGACTGAGTGCCGTGCTCCTCTTGTAGCAGCTGGCTGATGGCCATAATCTGCGCATGGCCACTGGTGCCGGTGCCATACGCGGTCCAATTCAGCGTGCTAGGCATGGCGCTGGCGCTTCCAGCCGCCAGCAGGCCTGCCGTTAAACTACCGAGTACGAGGGTGAGGTTTGTTTTTGTGCTCATAAATATCCTCGAAGGTGGTATTAAGCGTTGGCAGTGAGCGAACGCTGGTGATGGCGCTGGCTAAGCCGCGCAAGCGCAACGCCTGGTAGCAGCGCCGCTGCGGCCAAGCCAATTAATTCCCACTGGCTGAAAGGCACCATGCCGCCACCGGGCAATGCCAACAGCAGGCCCGCGATGAGCACTAGCGCGCGAATGACGATTTCCTGCAGCGCGCCGTAGCCCAATCGCCCAACGCCCATCAGATACCCTTGCATGGCAGAGGCAAACAGAATGATGCCGATGACTGCTTGGATAAACACGGCAATGATCATCAATGGTTCGCCCTGCATGATCAGCGCGGGGTTCAGCACGAACAGGAAGGGGATAAAGTAAATCACGCTACCTAGGCGCATGGCCTGAAGGCCAGTTTCCATCGGGCGGGCACCGGCCACGGTGGCAGCGGCAAAGGCACCCAGTGCCACGGGCGGCGTGATAAAGCTGAGCATGCCCCAGTAGAGGATGAACATGTGCACCGCCATGGGGTCTAGACCGCCGCCTTGAATCAGCGCAGGGGCGAGCGCCACCGCCAGGAAGATATAGGCCGCAGTGACGGTCATGCCAATGCCCAGTACAAAGCTAGTGACCGCGCCCATAATTAGCAGCAGCGGCACGCTGCCGCCGGCGATATTGATAAAGTCGTTGGCAATGGTGCCCGATAGGCCGGTCATGGAGAGCGCGCCCACCAGCATGCCCACACCTGCCAGAATGGCGATAAGTTCAGCAAACAGCTTGGCCGCAGAGGACAGCGTCTCGGTGACGTCTTTCCAGCCCCAACGGTTGTGTTTGGAGAGCTGGTTGAGCACCAGCAGCAGAGCGGTGGCATAGAAGGGGGCCACTGCTTCGCGCTGCATGACCAGCAGCATCCACACCAGCAGGCCGAAGACAAAGATAAAGTACCAGCCTTCTTTAAGCGTTTGCTTGATTGACGGCAGCTCAATGGCGGGCAGGCCTTTGATGTCATTGCGCGCTGCATAGGCGTCGATTTGAATGAACAGGCCGAGGAAATAAAGAATGGAGGGAATCACCGCTGCTAGCGCAACCGCAGAGTAGGGAATGTCCAGAAACATTGCCATAACGAAGGCGGTAGCACCCATCACGGGGGGCATCAATACACCCCCGGTAGAAGCACAGGCTTCCACACCGCCCGCAAAGGAACGGCTCATGCCGATACGACGCATGGCGGGGATAGATAAAACACCGGTAGTCAATACGTTACTAATGACGCTGCCGCTCATCGACCCCATCAGCCCACTGGAGAAAATCGCTACCTTGGCGGGGCCGCCGCGTACATGACCTAGCAGCGCAAAGGCGAGATTAATGAAAAACTTGCCACCACCACTTTTCTGCAGCACCACGCCAAAGACCAGAAAGCCAATCACCAAGCCTGCAAAAGCTTGCAGGGGCACGCCCATGATGCTCTCGGTGCTCATCGTATGGTACATGGCGGTCTGTTCCAGGGTGGAAGGGAACGCCTGGATAGGGCCGGGAACGATATCTGCCACCAGCGGGTAAAGAGAAAATAAGCCGGCAATGATCGCAATCGGTAAACCGCCTGCCCGACGTGCGGCTTCGATAATCAGGACCCAATAGGCATAGCTAGCATAAATAGCCATTTCTGGGGCAGAAAATGCCCAGCCACGCTCCAAAATGGGGACGGCGTTATAGACGAAGTAACCGCCAACCAGCAGGGTGGTTGCGCTGAGCAGATAGTCATACCAGGGAATAGGCTGCTCTTGCTGACTGTCGCGCATGGGCCAGAGCAAAAACACTAGCGGCAGCAATAGCGCGACCACAGCGTAATAGAACTGCGTCTCTAGTCCTGTGACAAAAGTGAGTAACCCTAAATTGAACAGGTAATCCAGCGTCATCAGCATCAATATGACAGTGACGGTAGCTGGCACCCAGCGTAACGCAGAAGGTAACTCACGAATTTGGCTAATTTTTTCTTTAACCTGCTTATTATTGGCAGGCGAGGTTTTGGTGTTCATTGGGCGTTCCGTCAATCAGCAGGGGCGGCGAGCGCCGCCCCATGGCGTATTACTCGAAGATCGGTTCGAAGCCGGCATCGCTCAGTGCAGTGGCACGGGCTTCCATCCACTCGGTAGTGAATGCCTCGTCATCACTGGGTGCGTCCTGCATAAAGCTTTCCCAGGCACTCATCAGCACGTTCTGACGCTCGACGAGTTTGTCCTGGTGTGACTGCATTTCCTCGGTCCATACATCGATCTCTTTGTAGTACTCCACCACCGCATCGTGGAACGGGATTACCCACTGGAGATCCTGTTGTTCCAATGCGTAACCCGATGCACCTGGCGCATTATCTTTATAGTCATCGAAATTTTCTTGCATCGCTTTGATCAAGCCGTAAGCGACGTTATCCGCCAGGTACTGATTGGCGACCACAATCGGGTAGGGATAGCTGGCACTGGGAACCGGGTTTTCAGCGCTAATGTCACCTGCGCCGGCGGTCACTTCGTGGGGGCGGAAATAGGGAGCAACTGCCGCCATCCGCTCCCAGCCTGCTTCATCGTTGGGGTCCAATACCGGCCAGCTGATACCCCGAGGGCTGCTCGCTAACTGCTGGGCGGGCGGGGTGACGGTAGTGGTAAAGGAAGCATCTACGTCGCCGGCGATAATGCCGTCGAATGAACGACCATAGCCGGGATAATCAACCCGCTCGACGTCCTCCCACGTTAACCCACCAAAGGCGAGATAGGCCTCGGTGCCCTTATTCAGTGCGTCGTCACCGCGGATATAGGCGATGCGCTTGCCCGCCAAGTCCGCTGGGGTTTCAACGCCTAAATCTCCCGCAACAGCCAGTGAAAGGCCAAACGAGGCAGTCGAGGTAGTGATGACCCGCAGCGGCTGTGGGCCCCAATCACGGTCAGCGAACATCATCACGCCTTCCGCGCCGTAGTAACTGGCAATACCGCAGGCGCAAAGATCCACACGGCCTTGTTTCAATGGAGTCATGCGCGAGACATCGTTATCGCCTGGCAGGATGCGTACCGATGAATCGTATTTGTTTTGCAGCATGTTGCCGATGGCCACGGCCTGAGCGTAGCCGCTCGAGTTGGTGCCGTAAGCTGTCCAGGCCATCGTGCCGGGTAATTCAATCTCACTGGCGTGACTGACCGCAGCGCCAAGCAGCGTTAGCGGGAGAGCGGCAATAACGAGTCGATGAGCAAGAGGGCGCATTTTAATGCTCCTTTGTTGTGGTTGTGATGATGCTGTTAGTTACGTTCCGTTACTTTGTGTTTTGCTATGCGGTATCTTGTTTTGCTAAGTGGTCGATTGATAGTAGAGATGCCGCTGGGTAGCTGTCAATGTTGTTGTTAGAACCTGCTCTCTTTCGTAAGCGACAGACACAAAAAAACCAGGCATTGGCCTGGTTTTTCAATGGCTTGCTGATTTAATTGACTAGGAAAATTCGCGCCAAGCGGCGTAAGTGCTGAGAAAGACGCGCCCCGTTAACGCCTCCAAAAAATCGCTCTTTTTGAGTTGATCCATAACCGGTCCCTTTACTTCGGACAGGTGTAGTTTGACTTCGGAGTCTTTTAAACGCGCGTTGATAGCGTCTAGGCTTTCCAGCGCTGATGCATCGATCAGGTTGACTGCCGAACAAATCAATACCACGTGCTCTAACTCTGGGTGGCTCGCCACCAAGTTGTAAACGGTGTCTTCCAAATAGCGAGCATTGGCAAAATAGAGGCTTTCATCAATGCGCAGCAGGGCGACATGGGGAACGGTCTCTACATCATGCCGGGTGGTGTTGCGAAAGTGCTCGGTGCCAGGAACACGGCCTACCAAGGCGCTATGAGGGCGGCTGGTCCGGTACAAAAACAGGGCAATGGATAGCGTAACACCGCTGATGATGCCTGCTTCCACCCCTTCGCACAGGGTGAGTAAAATCGTCACGGCCATCGCGGCAAAGTCGCTACGCGAGTAGCGCCAGGTTTGCCGCAGCATAGGAATATCCACCAAAGTCAGAATAGACACCGTGATGGTGGCGGCCAGGGTGGCAATCGGTAGGTAGTAGAGCCAACCGGTGAAAGATAGCGTGACCAGCGCAATACCTAAAGCTGCAAAAGTGCCTGCGGCAGGTGTTTGGGCGCCCGCGTCGAAATTAATGACGGTACGCGATAGGCCCCCGGTGACCGGCATACCGCTGGAAAAACCAGCGGCCAAGTTGCTGGCGCCCAACCCCACCAACTCTTGATTGGGGGAGATGCGCTGACGTCTCTTAGCAGCCAGCATCTGCCCCATCGAAACCGACTCTACAAACCCGACCAAGCTGATGAGTAGTGCAGGAATGAGGAGTGAGCGCCATAACGAGTAATCGCCCCAGGGAAAACTCAGCGCGGGCAGGCCGCCCGGTATCCGGCCAACCACATTGACGCCTTTTTCCGCCAGCTGCCAGTGCCAAGTCACCGTGGTAGTGACAACCACTGCAAAGACAGGCCCGGCTTTAGCGATCAAGTCAGCGAGAAATAGCGGTAAGCCGACTTTATGCAGAAAGGCTTTGCCGTGACGTCGCAAAGCAATCAGGAACACCAGCGTACCGGCTCCAATCAGCAAGGTGGGTAAATGGTAGGTGGATAAATTGGGCAGCAGGGTGATCATGCGTTCCACCAGTGTAAAACCACTGCTGTCGACGCCTAGCAAACTACCCAACTGACTGGCTGCAATCAGAATGCCCGAGGCCGTTAGAAAGCCTGAGATGACCGGGTGGCTTAAGAAGTTGCTGAAAAAACCCATTTTCAGCAGGCCCATAATGACCAGCATCCCGCCGGAAAGCAGTGAGAGTATTAATGCTGCCTGCAAATACGTCTCCGTTCCGGTTGCCGCGACCGACGACAGGGCCGCACCCGTCATTAAGGCAATAATGGCCACTGGCCCAACGGCCAGCGTTTTGCTAGTGCCAAACAGCGTATAAACCAGCTGTGGCAATATACTGGCATACAGACCCACCACTGCAGGCAGTCCGGCCAGCAGCGCATAGGCGAGTGACTGGGGGATGACCATCACGGTGACGATCAGCCCTGCCAGTAAATCAGCTCCCAGTAGTCGTTTATGGTAATGGGGGAGCCATGTCAGGATAGGCAAATAGCGCTTGAGCATGAGTTCCAGGTGTCGAGGGGAGTGCCAAACAGAAAGGGTAAGGGATATTTCATTCAGTTTCAGCGCTTATATTCATTAGTTCTGCACTAAAAGCCTGCGACGTAGAAGGTTAGCGCCCGCTATCTGCCCCAAAAGTGCTACTTCTTTCGATGGTGTAACCCGTTAAGATTAGTCGTAAAGGTGAGTTAAGCCTTGCTGGCTGGCTGTTTGTAACTCAATAACACCAATAAAAAGAGTACTACTCATGCGTGTACTGCAATTGCTGGTGCCAGTGCTGATGATGGCATTATCGGTGGGGGCTGCTACTCAAGGCGGAATGTGGGTTTATGCAGCGGTCATTTTGGCGGCGTTGGCTGGCGCTTCTATGCTGCTAGCAACGTTTGCGATGATCTACCGCGCCGAGCAACACCATCTTGAAAAACGCCACTTCGGTTTCAAGCCCCAGCGGGATTACCGTGCGTTGCGCGCCATGGCTTACCGGTTGATGAACCGGGCCAGCAGCACGGCGATTGCCTCGGCGGAAGTCTCCCACTATGCCGATCTAATGGATCAGCGTCTTACCCAGCAGGAAACGATGGCCCGAGAGGCCTCCTCCAGCATGACGTCCATCAACGCGGCTATTATGCAGGTCAGCGCGAGCGCCAGCCAAGTGGCAGCATTAGCCGCGAGTGCTAGAGATGCCAGCCATCATAACCATGCAGAACTGGACGATATCATTCAGGACATGAACGATGTGGCGGAGCGTTCCCACCAGGCGCTGGAAATGCTCACCGCCCTCAATGACAAGATCGAGCGTGTTCGTAACGTTACTTCGATGATTGAAGGTATCGCCGAACAGACCCACCTGCTTTCGCTCAATGCCTCCATCGAGGCAGCCCGGGCCGGTGAACACGGCCGCGGCTTTGCCGTGGTCGCTGGCGAAGTACGCAATCTGGCATTGAAAACCTCCACCGCGACGCAAAGTGTCGATGAGTTGGTTAAAGACATGCACGAAAGTGGGCAATCGGTCGTCGCGACGATAGGCCAATTAATGACGCGTATCAGCGAACGGTCCAAGGGGTTACAAGGGGTTGGCAGCAGTCTGGGCACGATGACCCAAGAGTTTGATCAGGTGCAAAGTGAAATCAACCGCGTTGCCGATGCCATGGAAAACACCCGCCAACACAGCCAAACCGTGGCAGACAGCCTGCAGCAGCTGGAAGATGATGTTGATGAAGGCAATCGCAACATGCATGACCTGGCCGAGCAGGCGAGGGCGTTGATGGAGGCCGCGGAAGGGGTCGATGGAGAGCTCGCTCAGCAACATCTGAAGGGGCGCCATCAAGCGGTGTTCCACGCTGCACGGTCAACGGCGAATACGATAGGCAAGCTGCTCGAAAAAGCGATTGCCAGCGGAGAGGTAGCAGAAGCCACGCTGTTCCAACCCCATTATGAGCAGGTGCCCGGCACCCAGCCGCCGCTTTATAAAACTGGTTTTGATGCCTTTACCGACAAGCATCTACCGAACTTACAGGAACCGCTGTTAAAACAGCTAGGGCTGAGTTACGCCATTGCCTGCGACCGCAAAGGCTATGTGCCTACCCATAATCAGGCAGTCAGTCTTGAGCCGACGGGCGACTATGCTCACGATTTGAAGTTCTGCCGCAGTAAGCGAATTTTTGATGACCCGACGGGACGTCGCTGCGGAGCTCACGAAAAACCGCTGCTGCTACAAACCTACAAGCGTGATACCGGAGAAATCATGCACGACCTGTCAGTGCCGGTGTATGTTCAGGGTAAGCACTGGGGCGGCTTCCGCGTTGGCTACCAGCCCGAGCGCGAGCGCGCCGCAGCCCCCACACTGGAAGCTGCTGCAAGCGTATCGCCGCCCCTTGCGTTAACCCGCCGCGGCGTAGCGCGGGCGTGACTGCCACGCTGACCAGGAGTAGAGCGCAAGCCCAATCCAGATGAGCACAAACGTCGCCAATTGAATTAGCCCTAGGGGCTCGCCGAACAGGGTCAGCGCAATGAGGAACTGGATACTGGGGTTGATGTACATCAGAAACCCGAGTGTCGCTAATCGCAGCCGCCGGGCGGCACCTGCAAAGGCCATCAGAGGCAGGGCCGTCAGTGCACCGCTGGCGATCAGCAGGGTCGTCGTCGAAGGGGTCTGTAAAAAATGCGAACTGCCGTTCCAGCTCAGCCACGACAGGGCAATCAGGGCGAGGGGAAACAGCAGTAGGGTTTCCACAAACAGCCCCGACAAACCGTCCAATGGCACCTGCTTGCGAAACAGACCATAACTGCCGAAGCTCAATGCCAGCAGCAGGCTGATCCAGGGCAATTCGCCGAGCATTATAAACTGCGTGGCGATCGCGATACTCGCCAGCCCTAATGCCACCAATTGCAACTTGGCCATTACTTCGCGCAACACCAGCATGCCCAGTGCAACGTTGACCAAGGGCGTTAGAAAATAGCCCAGGCTCGCCTGTAAGACCTGCTTGGATTCCACTGCGTAAATATAGATACCCCAGTTGAACGCGATCAATAGCGCACAGGCCAGTACCCGTCCAAGCTTTTTGGGTTCGCCCAAGGCTGCAACAACGGGAGGCCAGCGGCGTAACAACGTGATTAGTCCCACCAGAAACAGACAAGCCCATATGATGCGATGAATCAATATTTCAAAGGCGGGAACGCCCTCGAACAGGGCAAAAAAGAGCGGAAAACAGCCCCACATGGTATAGGCAGTTAGCCCAAACATAACGCCTTTGACGGCTTCGGGATCACGTGTTGGAGTAGGAAGCATAGCCGCCTCATTATTTAAAGATGCTAATCTAGCATAAACGTTGCATTAACACTGGCGGAACGGAGGTGTTTAATGACTAAACTTAGATCCAGCTTGGTGCAGTGCGATCTGCGCTGGGAAGACCCACAAGCCAACCACGCTCATCTTGAGGAGTTACTCGGTGAGCTGGATAGCCGTGATACCGACCTTATTGTTTTGCCTGAAATGTTTGCCACCGGGTTTACCATGAATTCCCGTGAAATGGCTCAGCCGATGGCCGAAAGCCAAAGTGTGACTTGGCTGCAGACTCAGGCGCAGGCCCGTAACTGTGTAATGATCGGCAGCGTGGCGATCAAAGAGGGCGGCGAGTATTTTAACCGGTTGATTTGGGCGACGCCTGAGGGTGATTTAACCCATTACGATAAACGCCATCTTTTTCGTATGGCCGGTGAGCATGAGCGCTACGGCATGGGCAGTGAGCGTCAGGTGGTCGAGCTGAATGGATTTAAATTGCTGCTGAGTGTTTGCTATGACCTGCGCTTTCCGGTCTGGATGCGCCAGCAGCCAGCAAAGGGCGAGCATTTCGAGTATGATGCGCTGCTGTGTATCGCCAATTGGCCAGCACCGCGGCGTCACCCCTGGCGTACGCTGCTACAGGCCCGTGCGGTAGAAAACCTAAGCTATGTGATTGGCGTTAACCGCGTTGGAGAAGATGCTAAAGGGCTTGCCTACAGCGGCGATTCCTTATTGGTCGACTTCAAAGGCGAACCGCTGATTGATCAACCTGCTCATACCCCGTTCATAGAAACGGGCACGCTGGATAAAACTGCCCTTGATGCTTTTCGTGAAAAATTTCCTGCCTGGCAAGATGCCGACCGTTTCGAACTGCTGCCTGGAGTCGGTCAATGATGCGTCTTGATCGTTTCCTGAGTGAAACCACGCCGTTAACCCGCAGCTTGGCCAAGCGGGCGCTGAAAAATGGCGAAGTCACCCTGAATGGTGAGCCAATCAAGCAATCGGCCACTCAAATCGATACCGATAACGATGTGGTTATTCTTAATGGCGAACGACTGGCCCTGGTAGGCGTGCGCTACATTATGCTGCACAAGCCGGTGGACGTTGAATGTAATGCCCGCCGCGGCCTCTACCCGCGGGCGATTGACTTGATCGATCTACCCAAAGTCGACCGTTTGCAGCCGGTAGGGCGTTTGGATGTGGATACAACGGGCCTGCTGTTGTTGACCGATGACGGCCAGTGGTCGCACCGTGTTACTTCCCCGCGCCACCGCTGCGCCAAGGTCTATATTGCCGAGCTAGCCGAACCCATGGAAGGCGCCACGGCAGAGTGGGCGATTGGCCAAGTGGCAGATGGGCTGATGCTGGATGGCGAAGAAACCCCGACCCAGCCCGCCACGCTAAGGCTACTGTCGCCTACCCAGGCGGAGCTAACGATTACCGAAGGGCGCTACCATCAGGTAAAACGTATGTTTGCGGCTTTGGGGAATCATGTGAACTCACTGCACCGTAGTAGCATCGGCGATTTAGCCTTGGACGCCCAGCTGGCTCCCGGTGAGTGGCGTGAGTTGACTGACGACGAAATTGCGCTGTTCTAAATATCAAATAAGTATTCTTTTAGCCGCCACCTTAAAGGGTGAGCGGCTTTATATTAGCTGAATATTTATACCGTTATCTTATGTGTGCGACTTAAGTCATGCCCGAATTTTTGTGCCAATCCGAAAGAGGAGGCCGCAAACTAGCACGACCTCCTGCCAATAGCGTTTAGCCACAGAAGCAACTGAATTTTAAGAGACGGAACATAGGGGGCTGAACTTAAAGGGTTAAGTGAGCAGCCGCAATCAACGCTTGGGTGTAGGCATGCTGGGGCGCAGAAAGCACGTCCAGGCAGGGGCCTTGTTCGACCACTTCGCCATCTTTGAGCACCATGATGCGATGGGCCATGGCACGGATAACGGCTAAGTCATGGCTAATGAACAAGTAGCTCAACTGCCTGCGGGCCTGTAGATCGCGTAGCAAAGTGACAAGCTGTTTCTGCACCGTGCGGTCTAACGCTGAAGTTGGTTCATCGAGTACCAGCAGTTCTGGCTCCAAAATGATCGCCCGGGCGACGGCAATGCGCTGGCGCTGGCCGCCGGAAAACTCGTGGGGGTAGCGCGCCGCACAGCTCTCGGGCAAACCCACTTCGTAAAGGGTTTGGTTCACCCGCTGGGTGACTTCTTCGTGGCTCAGGTGCGGGTAATGAAAGCGCAACCCCTCGCTGACAATATCGAATACCGGCATGCGTGGCGAAAGGGCGCCGTAAGGATCTTGAAATACCATCTGTAGACGGTGGCGCTGGCGCCGCAAGTCGTTGCCGGTGAGGTTGCTTAACCGGTCGTCGCCAAGGGTGACCTCCCCCTGACTGCTGACCAGCCGCATCACTGCCGAGGCTAGCGTGGTTTTGCCCGACCCGGATTCTCCTACGATGCCTAACGTTTCGCCGGGCGCGATATGGAAATCGGTCGGGTGAACCGCCACGAAAGCAAGTGGCTGGCGCTTGAACAAGCCGGTTTTGGGACGCTTAAAGCTTACGCTCAACTGGTGAGCAGACAATAAAGGTGGCGATGGCTCAATTGGCTGAGGTCGGCCTTCCGGCTCGGCGGCAAGCAACGCTTTGGTGTAATCGCTTTGCGGGTGTTGAAAGACCTGCTCAACGGGACCAATTTCCTGAATACGCCCCTGATACATGACACAAATTCGATCAGCATGGCGACGCACTAGGTTTAAGTCATGGCTGATAAACAGCATGCCCATGCCGTGATTGTCACGCAGCTCGCGCAACAGGGTCAGTATCTCCTGCTGTACGGTCACATCCAACGCGGTAGTGGGCTCATCGGCAATCAGCAGCGCGGGGTTGTTGGCAATCGCCATGGCAATCATCACCCGCTGACGCTGACCACCGGAAAGTTGGTGGGGCCAGGCATCCAGCAGCTCTTCGGGGCGCGGTAGCTGCACCTGTTCGAGCAGTGCTTTGCTGCGCTGGCGGGCAGCCTGGCCGCGTAAGCCCTGGTGCAAGCGTAATGCTTCGCCAATCTGCTTGCCAATTCGGTGGAGCGGATTGAGCGAGGTCATTGGCTCCTGAAAAATGAACCCGACCCGATTGCCGCGTACCCCGTTCCACTGCGCTTGGGTCAAGGTCGAGAGGTCGGTATCGCCTAGCCAGCGTTCGCCCTGAACAATTGCGTTACTGGGCAGCAGGTTGACCATGCCGAGCGCGGACACCGATTTACCCGACCCGGACTCGCCCACAATGGCCAAGGTCTCACCCGCATTGAGAGTGAGCGACAGCGAGTGCACTACTGAAACGTCATCAAAGGCGACGGTTAAGTTTTCAATGCGCAGGAGCGGGTTAGGCATGGTGTGTCTCCTGGGCAGGTGAGGCCTGGCGCTGCTGAACGTGGCGGGGATCGAAGGCGTCGCGTAGGCCTTCGCCAATAAAGACCAGTAGCGAAAGCATGATCGCGAGTGTCATGAATGCCGTGATGCCCAGCCAAGGAGCATGAAGGTTATTTTTACCCTGCGCTGCCAGTTCCCCAAGCGAAGGGGCGCCTGGGGGTAGGCCAAAGCCGAGAAAGTCCAGCGCGGTTAAGGTACCGATAGCCCCGGTAAACAGAAATGGAATGAACGTCAGGGTCGCGACCATTGCGTTAGGCAGCACATGGCGCCACATGATCAGGCGCGAGGGCAAGCCCATCGCTTTAGCGGCACGCACATACTCAAGGTTACGTGCGCGCAAAAACTCCGCGCGGACAATATCCACGAGTCCCAGCCATGAAAACAGCAGCATGATCCCCAGCAGCCACCAGAAGCCCGGCTGGACGAAACTGGCCAGGATGATCAGCAGAAACAGTACCGGCAGGCCCGACCAGATTTCAGTCACGCGCTGGCCGATCAAATCTACCTTGCCGCCAAAGTAGCCCTGCACCCCGCCGACTACGACGCCAATCACCAACGAGCCCACCGTCAGCACCAATGCAAATGCAACCGACAGGCGAAAGCCATAAATGACCCGGGCCAATACATCGCGGCCCTGATCATCGGTGCCCAGCCAGTGGCGGCTGTCCGGTGGCGCCGGAGAAGGGCGCGTCATGTTCATGTCCAGGGTCTGGTAAGAATAAGGAATGGCGGGCCACAACGCCCAGCCGTGATCCTTGATCTGTTGTTGAATGAACGGATCCAGGTAATCGGTGCGCGTGGGTAAAAAGCCGTCAAACTCGGTTTCTGGGTAATCGACCAGCAGCGGTACGTACCACTGCCCGTCATACTGCATAACGATGGGCTTGTCGTTGGCGATCAGTTCGGCAAACAAGCTCAATACAAACAGCGCGGTAAATAGCCAAAGCGACACCCAGGCACGGCGGTTGGCCTTGAAGGCCGCCAATCGACGCCGGGTAATAGGCGATAAGCGGGAGGTTAACGTGGCCATTTTCAGGACTCCCGGGTCGAAAAGTCGATACGTGGGTCAACCCACACGTAGGTCAAATCGGAAATCAGCTTGAGGATCAGCCCGATCACGGTATACAGGAATAGCGTGCCGAAAATAACCGGGTAATCGCGCTGCATGACCGCCTCGAATCCGAGCAGGCCCAGGCCATCCAGGGAGAAAATGACTTCGATCAGCAGCGCGCCGGTAAAGAAAATGCCGATCATGGCGGCAGGCAGGCCCGCGATAATGATCAGCATGGCATTACGAAACACATGACCATAAAGCACACGCCGTTCATCGGCGCCTTTAGCGCGAGCGGTAATGACATACTGCTTGTGAATTTCATCCAGAAAGCTGTTTTTGGTCAGCATGGTTAGGGTAGCAAAGCTGCCAATCGAGGCGGCAATGACCGGCAGCGTGATATGCCAGAAGTAGTCCTTGACCTTCCCCCAGGCCGATAGTTGCTCAAAGTCGGGCGAGGTCAAGCCACGCAGGGGGAAAAGATCCCAGTAGGTGCCGCCAGCGAAGAGCACGATCAGCAGTATCGCAAACAGAAAGCCCGGAATGGCGTAGCCAACGATAACCAGCCCCGATGACCAGACATCGAAGCGGGAACCGTGGCGAAGCGCTTTTTTAATGCCCAGTGGAATCGAAATTAGATAGACCAGCAGCGTGGTCCAAAGCCCCAGCGAAATGGAAACAGGCAGTCGCTCGATCATCAGCTCGGTCACCGGCCGGTCGCGAAAGAAACTGGTGCCGAAATCGAGCGTGAGGTAATCCGCCATCATGCCGATAAAGCGCTCATGAGCAGGCTTGTCAAAACCAAACTGTGCTTCGAGCTGTTCGATGAAGCGGGGATCAATACCCCTTGCGCCGCGCGAATCGTCGCTGACTTGAACATCGGCGCCACCCATGTCCAGGCGAGTGCTGGCCATGGCATCGGCGCCTTCAAAGCGTGCCAGCATCTGATCAATTGGCCCACCCGGCGCCGCCTGAACAATGATGAAATTGAGTAGCATGATCCCGAAAAGGGTGGGAATCATTAGCAGCAGTCGGCGTAGAGTATAGCGTGCCACAGAGCACTCCATCGTTCTTAAAGGATCAGCGGCGTCGTTGACGGCGCTGTAATTCTGCTTCTCGCTCGGTATCTACCCACCACGCGTCCAGATCCATCGCATATTGAGGAAACGGCTCGGGATAGCCAAACTTGTCCCAGATCGCAATTCGGGTTTCCCCCGAGTGGTAGTGGGGAATGACATAAAATCCCCAACGCAGCACGCGATCCAGTGCGCGCGTAGCGGTATCCAACGCCTCACGGCCATCGGCACGGATGATCGCTTCGACCAGGGCATCCACTGCTGGGTGCGCGAGCGACATACGGTTACGGCTCTGCGGTGCTTCAGCGGCGGCGCTGGTCCAGAAGTCGCGCTGCTCATTCCCGGGGTTGTTCGACTGAGGGAAGTGGCTAATCACTATGTCATAGTCGTAATTGCGCTGCCGGTTTAAATACTGATTGATATCAACGATGCGCAGCGAGGTTTGCACCCCCAGGCGGGCCATATTGCGCAACATGGGCTGTACTACCCGTTCAAGCCCTGAGTCGTAGAGCAGTACTTCCAGGCTTAAAGGCCGTCCGGTTTGTTGATTGACCAGTATTCCGTCCTCAACCCGATAACCTGCTTCGCGCAGAAGCTCCAGCGCTTTACGCAGCCGCTCACGTAGGTCGGAGGGCTGGTCAATGGGAAGTGGCTCGGTGAACAGTCGATCAGAGCCGTGAGAGGCGATTAACTCGTCCTCAAAGGGTTCGAGCAGCGCCAACTCTTCCTCTGAAGGCAGCCCAGTGGCCTCCATCTCGGAGTTCTGGAAGAAGCTTTCAGTGCGCCGGTAGGTATCGTAAAAAATATTGGTATTGAGCCAGGGGAAGCCGAACGTCAGACTCAGCGCTTCACGAACACGCGGGTCTTGAAACTTCTCTTTACGGAGGTTGAAAACAAACGCCTGCATCATGGATGGGTTGACATCGGGGACAGTAAGTCGCTTCACCAAGCCCTCTTCATAGGCTGGGAAATCATAGCCAATCGCCCACGTGGCCGCACGAGCATCCGTGCGGAAATCGGTTAGGCCCGCTTTAAAGGCTTCCCAGGCAATATCGCGATCGCGGTAGTAGTCGTACACGACGCGATCGATGTTATAGCGTCCGACATTGACGGGTAAATCTTTGCCCCAGTAATCGTCATCACGCTGGTAAACGATGCGCCTGCCAGGGTCAACTTCGCTAATGCGATACGGCCCCGAACCGGGGTGCGCCGCCAGGGTAGGCGATGTGAATTCGCGTGGTTCCCAGTAGTGGCGGGGGAGTATGGGCAACTGGGCAATGATGAGCGGGAGTTCTCGGGAATCGGTGTCATTGAAGGTAAAGCGCACCTGCTGCTCGTTTAGCGCGATAGCTTCTTCGACGCCTGCGTAATAACTTGCGTAAAAAGGATTGCCCTCTTCACGCAGCATGTTTAGCGAGAACACCACGTCATAGGCAGTGACCGGTTCGCCATCTTGAAAGCGTGCTTCGGGGCGAAGGTCAAACTCGATCCATTCCCGGTCAGGATCCAGGCGCACGCCTTCTGCCAGCAAGCCATAGAGGCTAAAGGGCTCATTGGGGTTGCTTGCCATCAGGGTGTCGTAGATTTGCGAAATACCGGTGGCCGGCGTGCCGCGGATAATGAAGGGATTAGTGGAATCAAAGCTGCCACCCACGGCGGTATGGGTAATCGTACCGCCCTTGGGGGCTTGCGGGTTGACGTGCGGAAAGTAGGGGAAGTCTGCCGGTAGCGCTGGGCTATCGTAAAGCGATAGCCCGTGAACCGTTTCGACGGGCACCACATTGTTTGCATCGGTATTTAAATCGCCTACCACATCGTTGCCAGAAGGGCGGTTGGACGCGTCAGGCGTGACCGTTACTTGTGAAGCCAGTAGCGATACGGTTACTAATAGGCCACTAAGGAGTAGAAGCGCTTTCGCAAATAACAGACCACGCGGCATTGGTGACATCCCATGTAAACAAAGCCAACTCGTTAACCCATCAAATTTCGATGATCCGGTTATCAATACCTTTTAAAAACAACTGCTTCTATCGAAACCGCTGTAAACCATGCTGCTCTAGCAAGCTTGCCACGATGCGTTATCGATCAGAGCGCTAGTAGTACTAAGGCGCAGCGGTTAGGGTTCAACGACCTGACAGCGTCAGTAGCTGCCCTGGCTGTATAGCACTGGGGCGGTCGATAGCATTCCAGCGTATCAGATCTTGCTGATTGATATTATAACGGGCCGCAATCGCTGAGAGACTATCACCCCTTTCAACGCGATGTGTATCGGCGCCGTTAGTTTGCGCAAGTGCCTGGCTATTGCCTTGTGACAGTTGCGCCAGTACCTGTTTATCGACTTCTTCAGGCACCAGCAGGGTCTGCGCGCTGCGTGGGTCGATACTGCCGTTTAGCAGACCTGGGTTCAGTTCCGCTAACGCCGTTTTGCTGACATCGAGCATTTGCGACGCTTCTGTCAGGCTCACGGCATGAGCCAGCTGAACTTTGGCGAAGGCGGGGTCGATATGAATCTCGGGGAGACTCACGCCGTATTTTTCCGGATCGTTAATGATCGTGGCGATCGCTTTCAACTTGGGCACGTACTGCATGGTTTCGTAGGGAAGGGAGAGATCCCAGTATTCGCCGCTCAAACCTTGGTTCTGCACTTGGCGCTGAGCGTTGTTAACCGTCCCCGCGCCAGCATTATAGGCGGCGAGTGACAGCATGAGATCGCCTTCGTACCACTGGTCAGCCTGCATTTCCAGGTAGTCCAACGCGGCCTCGGTAGAGGTCACCACATCTAAACGGCCATCATAATTACCGTTGCGTACTAGGCCCAAGGCATCGCCGGTGCCGGGCATAAATTGCCACAAACCCGCCGCGCCGCGGTGGCTGCGTGCACCGGGGTCGAAAGAGCTTTCGACAAAGGGGATTAGCGCAACCTCACCCGGCAGCCCACGCTCGCTTACCTGCTGAGTAATCCAGGCAAGCCACGGAGTGGCACGTTCAGTGATGGTGGCAATGTTTTCAGGGCTTGAACGGTAGTGCTCGATCCATTCATCCACGCGCGCCTGGGCTTCCGCTGGCAATGTTTTCTCTTGCCACTGAAAGCTTTTACGTAGCGTGGTCCAGGCATCCTGGGGTTCAAGCTCTAGCGCCTCCCAAAAATGGGTCTGGAAAGGCGTTGGATAGGGCGTTAGGTCGGTTGACGACGCCGTTTGGCCAGCGTTAGACGCCGTTGGGGTCGCACCTGCGGTGGTTTCATAAGCTGGGGCAGAGGCTTGCGAGCTTGCCGCAGCGGCTAACATTAGGCCCATGATTACGGTACTGCCAGCGCTCAGCAAAAAACGCTGGCGAATCGTTCTATAGGTCATAGTTACATTCGTTTGGTTTCGATAGCGTTCTTAGAAACGGTTCTTCCACTCACGCAGAGTGGTGAACGTAGCGAGATCATTATCATTAACACCCTGAGTACCTGCTGCTTGGCGCACGCTATCTGTGCCCACGCGAAGGTAGGGATTAATTTTCAGCTCGCGTCCTATCGTGCTGGGTAAGGTGGGGCGATCCAATGCCCGCGCCTTTTCACACTCCTGCAAGGCGTGTTTAACGTCTTCATTTTCAGGGTCCGCAGCACGAGCAAACTCAAGGTTCGCCTGTGTATACTCATGGGCTGCAAAGACCAGCGTATCTTCAGGTAGTTCCGCAAATTTGTTCAACGCGTTGAACATCTGCTCTGGCGTGCCTTCAAATAAACGACCACACCCGGCGCAAAAAAGCGTATCGCCACAAAATAGCAGCGCGGGAATACCGGCAGTGAAATAGCTAATATGGTCCAGCGTATGGCCGGGGGTCGCCATTACATCGAACAAGCGACCCATGATGCGGACTTCGTCGCCGTCGCCCACGGTTTCGTCGATCCCTTCGATAGAGGGATTGGCGGGCCCAATGACGTGAGGGGAGTAGCGTTTGATTAATTCGGCTACACCACCCGTATGATCATGATGGTGATGTGTAATCAGTATGCTCTCGAGGCTTAGCGACTCACGCTCAAGAAACTCGATTACGGGGGCCGCTTCACCGGGATCCACAACGCAAACGCTTTGGCTGGTATCTTGTCTCAATAGCCAAATATAGTTGTCGCTTAGCGCTGGGATCGGTGTCACGCTCATCATCGGCGAGATCCTTTAATTTCGAAGATACAGAATTGACTAACCAATATGCATAAGCACGCTAAACAACGCGCTTCTTAATTTTGTAAATTAAGTGGCACTAAATCAGTGTAAACAAGGCGTTTAAAAGCCGTTACTGTGGAGGGAAGCGCTGTTCATGTCAAATTCGACCACGGCCACGACACTCGCCAAGCGCCTGACAAGTAGCCAGCCGTATTGGCAGTCAGAAGCGGGGCGTTCGCTTTGGGAAACTCAGCGGGCCTGTTTGGGGCCGGTGGTTGAAACCCGAGTGGGCGGTCACAGCTTGGAGTTGGGCATGGGGCCACCGCTAACGACCATGTCGGCGATTCCACATCCCATTCGCTGGTCTCCTACCCGCCAATTGGCGGAAAACGACAGCACGCTGGTATGCCCGCCGGATCAACTAGCGCTGCCGGACCGCTGTTTGGATGTGATGGTGATCCATCACTGGCTGGAGTATTTGCCGGACGCCCACTTCACACTTCAGGAAGCCGCACGGGTGACGGCAGATAACGGCATTTTGGTACTGTTTGGTTTTAATCCGATCGGTTTGGGCGGCCTTGCCCGCCAGTGGCGCAAACGCCAGCAGCAGTTTCCCTGGAATGGCACGTGGCGTTCCGCCAGTCGCTTGCGCGACTGGTTAGCGTTTGTCGACTTTGAGGTGGAGCGCGTAGACTATTGCTGTTTTCGTGGCCGAATGAATGCTAAGTGTGGTGAATACTGGGAGTCGCTGGGGCGTCGGCATAACCTGCCGTTGGGCGAGAGTTATATGATTCAAGCCCGTCGACGGCAGCGCCATGCTCCCGTTCAGCGCTTGAAGTTTGGATTGGAAGCACCTGTTTCGCCGGCTTCCTTAGGCGTCAACCGCTCAGGTTCATCGGCTCACTACCAGCCTTATCAAGAGCGCTCAAGACAAGCTCAGGCACAACAACCAAAGGATCAAGAGAGTGACTAAAGACGCTGTCGGGCATCTGCCTCGAGTAACGGTGTATACCGATGGGGCTTGCCGGGGTAACCCAGGCCCCGGCGGATGGGGCGTGGTGCTGGCGAGCGGCCAGCATGAGAAGACCTTGAAAGGTTATGAGTCGGATACCACGAATAATCGTATGGAGTTGATGGCGGCCATCATGGCACTGCGTACCTTGAATACCCCGTGCGAAGTGGCGCTTTGGACCGACTCACAGTATGTTCGCCAGGGCATCACCCAGTGGATTCATAATTGGTTGAAGCGCGGTTGGAAAACCGCCGCCAAGCAGCCGGTGAAAAACGCTGAGCTATGGAAAACCCTTCACGAAGAGACCCAGCGGCACCAAGTAGAGTGGCATTGGGTGAAAGGGCATAGTGGCCACCCCGGCAACGAACGCGCCGATGCCTTGGCGAATGAAGCCATCGACGAGCACCAGAAAAGGAGGGCGTGATGCGCCAGGTAATCCTAGATACTGAAACCACGGGTATCGACCCTAAAGATGGCCACCGTCTCGTCGAAATAGGCGCGATTGAGATGGTCAACCGTCGCTTCACTGGCCGCACCTACCACCAATATATCAATCCCGAACGCCATATCGATGCGGAAGTCGTGGCCGTTCACGGGATTGACGACGCTCGCGTCGCCAATGAGCCCGTATTCGCGCAAATAGCCGATGAGTTCTGGGCCTTTATCGAAGGTGCCGAGCTGGTCATCCATAACGCCCCGTTCGATGTGGGCTTTATTGACCACGAATTGGGCATGCTCAACCAGCGACGCAAAACGCCGGTGCTGGGGCCGGTGCGTGATCACTGCGCCGTATTGGATACTTTAACGATGGCCCGGGCCATGCACCCCGGTCAGCGCAATAGCCTAGATGCCTTGTGCAAACGTTATGAAATCGATAACGGCCACAGGGTACTTCACGGGGCATTATTAGACTCTGAAATTCTCGCTGAAGTGTATTTGGCGATGACCGGCGGGCAAACCGCGCTAACGCTGGATGCCGCCTCCGCTGCAGAGCAAGACAAAGCGGACACGTCGAATGAAGGCTTGTCGGTACAACGCCTGTCGCTCACGCCCGGCCAGCTGCGTGTCGTGCGTCCTACCGAAGAAGAGCAGGTGGCGCATAAAGCCAAGTGTGAAGCGCATCAGTTGACATGGTTTGAAGGTGCAGCCAGCGATGCTTAGGCGAGAAATTCCCCATCATGAACAGGCGGGGCGTGTTATTCGGCTGTCGCGCAGCATGTTGGCGCCAGCACCGCTAAGCGGTAGCGAAGAGCTAACCCCACTGCAACCCTTTCAGCCCTGGACAGAACAGATGCAGCCGCTGTGTTACTGGGATGATGAGCCGGTCGCGTTGCTGGTAGAGCCGCAGGCGGAGAGTGGTTGGATCGATGGCCGTCAGTGGATGAGCGAACTCTCGACCGCTTGGTTTAGCCTGCTTTCAACGGCCTTGCAGGTAGGCGCTTGGTTGGAAAATCATCGCTTTTGTGGCCGCTGTGGTGCACCCGCGACCAAGCTGACCGCAGAGTTTGCCATGCATTGTGACGCTTGCGGGCATCGCAACTATCCGCGTATTTCGCCCTGCATCATTACGCTGGTAACGAGCGGGGAAGCGATGCTGCTAGCGCGTAGCCCGCGTTTTCCGCCAGGCCGATACTCGACCTTGGCTGGCTTTATTGAGCCAGGCGAGTCAGCGGAAGAGGCGGTACACCGGGAAGTGTTCGAAGAAGTGGGCGTGCACATTGACCAGTTGCGTTACCACCAAAGCCAGGCGTGGCCGTTTCCACATTCGCTGATGTTTGGCTACTTCGCTGAAGCGACCACCCGGCGAATTCGAATCGATGGCGTTGAGATCAGTGATGCTGCCTGGTTTTCACCCCGCCAACTGCCATCACTACCGCCCCCTTACTCCATTTCTCGCGAACTAATCGAAACCCATTTGGCACGCTGGCGCTAATCGGCGCCGCGTGCCGATCAATCGATTACTCGCTAGGAAACAAGCTGGTCAGCTTGGTCGCCAGCATGACATTGCCAGTGGCTTTAAGCTTCCCGGTCATAAAGGCCGTCATGCCGTTAATATCACCACTCATGATGCCTTTAAGGGTATCCGTCGTTAGGCTCAAGCTGACAGACGGGTCATCGTGCTCACCCTCTTGTACATCCAGCGTGCCATCCTGAATGTGCAAGTAGTAACTCCCTGCATCCGAAAAGTGAAACTGGAAAATTTCGTTCATGCCCTCGGCCGCTTCAGGGTTGAAGCGCGCTTTCAGCTTCTCAAGGGTATTGTTCGACATAGAATTTCTCTCAATTAGGTAAATCAGACCCAGGCTAGCGATAATAGCCCAAAGAAACAAACATAAGGTAAGCGAGGTTATTTCATACAAGCGTTTCAATCAAGCGCCTTGGTGATGCCTCGCCACTATCAATGTCGGGCAGAGCGCTCGCCCTAAAAGCGCCCAATTCCCCATGGAGAACGTCGATGAATGAATGGATAGCGGAAATAGGCACGTTTGTCGTGCAAACCACCATCGTTATGTCGCTGATCGGGATTGGTTTGATCCTGATGGCGCGTACGAAGCAAGATAAAGAGAGCGACTTAAAACTGTATATCGAGCCGCTCAATGACCAGCGTCGGCGGCGTGGCCGCCGCTTGCGGTTGGCGGCTACCTTGCCAGGGGCCCGCAAAAAGCTGCTAAAGGCATTTCGTCACGAGGATAAAAAGCGTCACAAAGCGCAAAAGTCGAGCCAAGAAACGGCTGATGGAGCGCGTGTGTGGGTGCTTGATTTTCACGGCGACCTCAAAGCATCGCAGACGGAGCGTTTTGGTCAGGAAGTGTCTGCGATCATTGATGTTGCTGCCGAAAATGACGAAGTGGTGGTACGCCTGGAATCTGCCGGCGGGCTAGTGCACGCCTATGGGTTGGCGGCTGCACAGTTAGACCGTTTACGCATGGCAGGGCTCACCACTACCGTATGCATCGATAAAGTGGCAGCCAGCGGTGGCTATCTGATGGCCTGCACGGCCCAACATATCAAGGCGGCCCCCTTTGCAGTGATCGGCTCTATCGGTGTCGTTGCGCAAGTGCCTAATATTCACCGTTTGTTAAAACGTCACGACATCGATGTTGAGCTTTTGACCGCCGGTAAATACAAGCGCACCCTGACCGTATTGGGTGAAAATACCGAAGAGGGTAAAGCCAAGTTCTTGGAAGATTTGGAGAACACGCACCACTTGTTCAAAAGCTACGTGGCAGAACGGCGCCCCGCCATGGACATTGAAACGATTGCGACCGGTGAGATTTGGTACGGCAGTGAAGCCTTACCCCAGTTGCTCATCGACAGTGTGGGCACCAGCGAAGCTTATCTAGTTGAGCGAATGGCCGAAGCGCGCGTGTTTACAGTCAAGCTGGAACCACCCAAAACCGTGACTCGCAAGCTGGGGTTGGCTGTTTCTGAAGGCGTTGAAAAAGCAGCGCTCAAAGCGATTGGGCTAATTGACGCCGCTGGATGGCAGCGGCGCTGAATAACGATATGAATGAGCGCTAGAAGCGGGGGTGTTCGCTTTTTAGCATACTCAAGCAGCGTAGTGGTGCGCCAGGGTATCAATCACGGCCTTGGCGCTCTCACTGCTCAGCGAGTAGTAGATAGTTTGTGACTCGCGCCGGGTATCGACGAGTTCATCACGCCTTAATATGGCTAAATGCTGAGATAGTGCCGATTGGCTTAAGGCAAGTTGCTGATTAATCTGTGTCACAGACAGCTCTTTCTCAGCCAATAGGCAGAGTATTTGCAGCCTTTTCTCATTGGCTAGCGCTTTTAGCAGGTTAGTTCCCGCCTCAATCGCGCGACAGTTATGTTCAAGCAGACGTGTAGCGGCGCTTGTAGAAGCAGACATAATGATCTCCTTGCCTACACTGTAACTTCAGCGTTTTTATGAGCATTGTTATACGTTGTCGTGGCATCGTCGCGTCGCGAGGATCAAGTTGTTTAATGATCAGTAATTTAGCGTGTTTTGTCCAAGACGCCGTTTAACGATTAATCAATGGTAGGCAGGTGGTCATTCCCTTGTCGACAATGTACTGGGCAGGCTGCTGCTTTGGTCGATTTTTAGCCCATAGTATGAGAGCAAGGTGACGTTTTAGTTTATACAGTGTCAACAATCTTGTCGTGCCGTCATTACAATAAAGAAAGAGACACCATGAGCCGCTACCCATCTACTTTTCAGCAGTCGATAGAGCACCCAGAAGCGTTCTGGGCAGAGCAAGCCAAGCGCATTCCTTGGTACACACCGCCTAAAACCATCCTTCGTTACGATGAGCAGCAGCACGCGCGATGGTTTAGCGACGGCGAAATGAACCTCTGTTATGCCGCCCTGGATTACCACGTTGATAATGGCCGCGGTGACCAAGCGGCGATCTATTGGGATTCGCCCGCTGCCCAGGCCAAACGAACCATCAGCTACCGTGAACTGCGCGACCGCGTCGCTTACTTTGCGGGCGCGTTGACGCAGTTAGGGGTTGAGAAGGGCGATCGCGTGGTGATCTATATGCCCATGATTCCTGAGGCGCTGGTGGCCATGTACGCCTGCGCTCGGCTAGGCGCTATCCACTCCGTCGTGTTTGGTGGTTTTGCGCCTTACGAATTAGCCGCCCGTATTGAAGATGCCGAGCCCAAAGTCGTGGTGGCGGCTTCCTGTGGTATCGAACTGGGCAAGGTGTTGCCGTATAAGCCCATGGTGGATCAAGCCATTGCACTGAGCGCCTATAAGCCGGATGCCTGTATCGTTTACCAGCGTGAAGCGCACCGGGCTGAACTGGGCACTCACGAACGCACTACGGACTACGATTGGGAGGCGCTCGTCGCCAAGGCACCTTTTGCCGACTGCGTGCCGGTAAAGGGCACCGATCCGCTGTATATCCTCTATACCTCGGGTACGACCGGAAAGCCCAAAGGTGTGATGCGCGATACCGGCGGTTATGCGGTGGCGCTGGCTTATTCAATGCAGGCGATCTACGCCATGGAACCGGGTGAGGTGTTCTTTACCGCCTCGGACGTGGGCTGGGTGGTGGGGCACTCTTACATTGTTTATGCGCCGTTACTAATGGGTTGCACCAGCGTGGTATACGAAGGCAAGCCAGTGAAAACACCTGATGCGGGTAGCTTCTGGCGCTTGATAGAGGAGTATCAGGTCAAAAGTTTCTTCACCGCGCCTACGGCCTTTCGCGCCATCAAGAAAGAGGACCCTGACGCCAAATTGCTGCAGAAATACGATATCAGCAGCCTCAAGCATCTTTATGTGGCTGGGGAGCGGTTGGACCCGCCCACGTTTCACTGGTTGGATGATCTTCTCGACGTGCCGGTGATCGATCACTGGTGGCAAACTGAAACCGGCTGGCCGATTGCGGCAAACTTGCCAGGTATCGAACCCATGCCGACCAAAGCGGGTTCGGCGACGTTTCCGGTGCCGGGCTTCAATGTGCAGGTGCTTAATCGCGATGGCGAGCAAGCCAGCGCCATGGAGCAGGGCAGTGTCGTTATCAAACAACCCATGCCGCCCGGTTGTTTAACGGGCGTTTGGCGTGACCCGCAGCGTTTCCATAGTGCTTACATGGCCGCCTTTCCAGGCTACTACTTAACGGGGGATGGCGGCTATTTCGATGAGCAGGGCTATCTCTTCATTATGGGCCGCAACGATGATGTGATTAACGTGGCAGGGCATCGGCTTTCCACCGGAGAAATGGAGGAGGTCGTGGGCGCGCACCCTGCCGTGGCCGAATGTGCGGTCATTGGTATCCATGATGATCTCAAGGGGCAGTTGCCAATAGGCTTGGTGATTCCCAAAGATGGTTTTGATGGCGATGAAGCGACCCTGGAAGCCGAACTGATTGCACGTGTACGCGAGCAGATTGGCCCGATTGCCTGCTTCAAGCAGGTGTTAGTCGTCGACCGCTTGCCCAAAACCCGCTCGGGCAAAATTCTACGCAAGCTGCTGCGCACGATTGCTGATGGCAAAGCCTATGGCATTCCTTCCACCATTGATGACCCCACCAGCCTGGCGGATGTGCATGCGGCCATGCGCGAACGCTCGATAGGCGCGGCAGATAAAGCCACGCCGCTGGATTGACGATTGGCAAGCCTAGGCCGCCCACCCTCGAGGGCGGCCTCACTACCTGTTTTTTACGGCGCTGATTTTAAATACCCTGACTTTAAATACCCTACAAAAGCCGTATAATGCGCTCCCCAGCATAGCGACCGCTGGCCAAAACTGGTTTAGCGTCTGCTGACTCCCCGAGGGTTCCCTAACCCCTCTTATCATTTAAAAAAAGGCCGACCCGCATGTTTGCATTGAGTGAGACTCAGCACCGCCGTTGCCTAATGGTGATGGTGGCTTTTCATATTGGCATTATTGCCGCCAGTAACTACCTTGTTCAGTTGCCGTTCACCCTGTTTGGTTTTCACACCACGTGGGGCGCGTTTAGCTTTCCGTTTATATTTTTAGCCACCGACCTAACGGTTCGTCTGTTTGGTAAAGGACCGGCACGATCGATCATCCTGCGCGTTATGCTGCCTGCACTCTTGGTCTCCTATGTGGTCTCGGTGGTCTTTCCCCGTGGCAGCTTTGCAGGTATCGAGGCGCTTTCGGAGTGGAACTTGTTTGTCGCGCGTATCGCGCTGGCGAGTTTTTTGGCCTATGTGATTGGCCAACTGCTGGATGTTCAGGTATTTGACCGCCTGCGCCAGTGGGCCTGGTGGGTGGCGCCGGTTTGCTCGACCGTACTGGGGAATCTTGCCGATACCTTTGCATTCTTCTCAGCGGCGTTCTATAACAGCCCAGACCCGTTTATGGCCGCCAATTGGATGGAAATTGCCGCCGTCGACTATGCCATCAAGCTCGCCATCAGCCTGTTGTTCTTTCTGCCGCTGTATGGATTGTTACTCGCTTGGCTCACGCGCCGTTTGGTGGTGTGGACAGGCCAAGTAGATGCCACCCCGCGCACGGCGTAATTTTATCACCCTTTAATTGCCCCGGCTCAGGAGCCAGCATGACGAACGTTGCCACGGTAGATCTGCACTTTATCGATATACCCGCCGATGATGGCGCGGCAGACGCCACGCCGCTCGTCGTGATCCATGGTCTGCTGGGAAGTGCGGATAATTGGCGTTCGCACTTGAAAGTATGGCAGCGCGGCCGCCGAGTGATTGCGTTGGATTTACGCAACCATGGGCGTTCGCCCCATGCCGAGGGGATGCGCTACGCGACGATGGTGGATGACGTTATCGCGCTGCTCGATAAGCTCTCGATTGAACGCGCCCATGTGCTTGGCCACTCAATGGGCGGCAAGGTAGCCATCAGCCTGGCGCGGCTGGCGCCTAAGCGGGTGGCATCGCTGATGGTGGCCGATATCGCCCCGGTGGCTTACGAGCATGGCCATGATGACGTATTTGCGGCACTCGACAACGTACGGCAAGGGCAACCTAAAAATCGTCGTGAAGCCGATGACCTTCTGAGCGAACATGTCGATTCCCGCCCCACGCGCTTATTTCTGGCCACCAACTTGGTGCGCAATGAAGACAACGTAATGGCACTTCGCGTTGGGCTGGACCACATCAAACGGGGATATAACGACATTATTGGCGTGCCGGATGGTGAGCAGCCCTACGAGGGGCCGACGCTGGTGCTGCGTGGCAGCGACTCCCATTACGTGGCTGACGATATGCTGCCTACCTTGCGCGATGTGTTGCCGCGTGCCCGTGTGGTCACCCTAAAAAACGCTGGCCATTGGCTACATGCCGACCAACCAGACGCTTTCCAGCAGGCGGTCATGGCGTTTATTGCCGCGCAGTAATGCGTTACTGGCTGAGCGGTGTGACCGTTAGACCATGCTGGTCGGGGTAGCGCAAAAAACGGTTCAATATGCGGTAGCTGTCGATATCAAAACTAGCGGGCGTGTCGGCAAGGTTTTTGGCTTTTTCGAGGCTTGCCGCGCTGCCCAGGTAGCACCATTGGCGAACCACGTGCCAAGCAGGCGCGGCACTGTTCGCGGCCTGCTCTTCAATCGCAATACTATTCGGCCACGGCCACACATTAACCTGCAACTGCGCAAGCGCTGCCTGCGCCCGCTGTGTGTGCTGTGCTAACGGTTCCTGCCCATTGCAGGCACCGCGGCATTTACCTACCTGATTGGCAAAGCAACGGCCCTTACCCTTTACGAGCCCCAGTACGCGTGGGCATAGCTGTTGCTCTTCAGCCATTGCGCTTAACGTGTTCTTAGCCTCGCGCGCATTGCGAAATAAACCATACAGTGTGCCAGCGAGTGGTTGGCCCAAGGATTGGCTTAGCGCGTCGCCGCTAACCAGCTCTGGTTGGTTGGCACCTTCCGGCCACCACCAAGTGGTCAGCTTGCGCTGTTTGCGTAGCTGACGGTTCATAATCGGCATGAGCGACTTCACCAGCTGCGCCTCACGCAACTGGGCGCCTAAATCACCCGCGGTTTCTTCCCATTCGATATGCTGTACCTGCTGAGCAAGGCGCATCTCTTTATCGTCCTGGTGATCACGCTGGAAGTGGCCTAATACGCGGCTGCGTAAATTAATGCTTTTGCCCACATACAAGGGCAGCCGATTGTGGCCATAGAATAAATACACCCCGGGGCAGGCGGGCAGCCCTTCAAGCTGAGCGCTGTCTAAATGGGCGGGTAGTGTCCGGTGGCGTTGCTCATCGTTTAGCAGGCCTTGCCACGCCTCGTCGCTATGCTCGACCTGCCATGTTTGCCAAAGTGACCACAGGGCATCCACATCGTCACCCGCCCGGTGGTGGCGAATGGGCGAAATGCCGTAGCGGCTCAGGAGCGCTTTCAGATTATGCTGACGCGCCTGAGGCGCTATTCGCCGCGATAAACGCAGCGTGCAGATTATCGAGGCCCGAAAATCCTGCCCCGCGCGCTTAAACTCGTTGCGCAAAAAGCTGTAGTCAAAGCGTGCGTTGTGAGCCACTAATTGACCGTCGCCCAGCCACTCGCGCAGTGATTCGGCTATTTGCGCAAAACGGGGCGCCTCTACCAGCATATCGTCACGGATCCCCGTGAGCTGGGTGATTTGTGCTGGTACTTTGCATTCGGGGTAAATCAAGCTCGACCAACGATCGATCAGTTGGCCATTGACCACCTTCAAAGCCGCTATTTCGGTAATTCGGTCGCGGGTTGCGCGAGTGCCCGTCGTTTCAACGTCGACAAAAATTAAGGTGGTTTCGTTCATGCAGCGCCAAGGTAGTGAAGAGAACTATTCATAAAGGGCTAAAACTTCATAGGACAAAAGAGAGTAAGTCCGCCATGCGCTTTCAAACGCCATCAGCCTATAACGTGTGCGGATCTACCGCTAGACGCGACACGGGCAGTACCTCATTCGTAATCCCGGCTTGCTGTAAAAAGGTTTCAAAGGCCGCGTAACGTCGATTGTCCAGCGCCCCAGGGTTGAGTGCCATGCGGCGCAGGATATCTTCCCAGGCGCTGGCATTAATCTCATTATCGAGTACCGGGTGAGTGCTAATGAGCATTTCCCAGGCGGCATCAGGATTGTCGATTATCCAGTGGCTGGCTTGTTCAACGGCCAGCACAAAGCGGGACCAGGTATCCCCGCGGCGGGCCAGGGTGTCGCTATTAGCCAGTACCACTAAGCCATCGTTGCGCGGAATATCCAGCTCATCGAAACGGATAACGTGGGTATTGATACCTTCGGTTGAGAGTTGTTGTGGCAGGTAGTGGTAAAAACCGTCTGCCACGGCGTCGATTTGGCCTTCGCGCATGGCTCGAATCGGATCGAAGTGCAGGTTGATCGGCGCTGCGAAATCATCAGTTTGCTGTACTGAGCGAGGTAACAGTCGCGGAATACTCAAGTCGCGGCCCTCGCCAGTGGTATAACCATAATGCAATCCGGCCAAGGTATTTTCGGTTTCCGGCTGCTCTGCGCCCGTGACAATGACCGCGGTTAACGAGGTTTCGATCAGGGTCGCAATCCGGGTAATGGCTGCGCCGCTATGCACTTGAAGGTGGAGCAGAGGTTGCCGCGTTAGCGCCAGGTCAACTTCTCCTGCCGTGAGCAGCTTAATGGCAATCGAAGGGTCGGCCGGGGTTTGAATATCTACCTCGAGCCCCTGGAGCGCGTAATAATTCCGCTCTTTGGCTATGACTAATGCCGCGTGCTGAGGGCTTAGGTACCAATCCAGCATCAGCGTCAGGTGTTTTACCGGTGGTGGCTCAAGAGGTGGGGCTGGTGTCAGCGCCATCGTCGGTGCTGCTTCGGTATCGCTTTCACTTTCAACGGGGCGCCACAGGCCAGTGGGCACCTCCACATCGCTATCCAGCGTTAAGGGCGCGCTTTGTTGACTGTTTTCTTCACTATTGTCTGCATTCTCTTCACTTGCATAACTAACTGAATTGAAAACTAATGAGGCGAAAATAAGACTAAGCAAAACAAGGTGCCGATAGCGTAATAGGCAGCGCAACATAGTCAGAACTCCAAATGTTGTAGCGGCAAAGTGTAGCCGCCCATGAAAGCGTCTGACTAGCCCTTTAAGTTCAAGGAGGTGCCGAGAAGGCACAGTAAATTCAACGGTTACATGTAATAATAGCGCTGTATTGATGTAGAGACGGAGAGTCATGGACGCAATTTATACGTTCTTTTTGGTAGGCGGTTCGCTAATGGCGCTGAGCATTTTGGCCAGCCGTTTATCGTCAATGATGGGTGTGCCGCTGCTGCTGATTTTCCTCGGGCTGGGCATGCTGGCCGGTGAAGAGGGCGTACTAGGGGTCGTGTTTGATGACTACTCCATGGCGTTCGCTATTGGCCATTTCGCACTGGCCATGATTTTGCTAGACGGCGGCTTACGTACTCGACTCAAAACCTTCCGGGTTGGTTTCAAACCCGCACTCTCTCTTGCCACCTTTGGGGTGTTTATCACCAGCGCCATCGTTGGCGTTATCGCGATGTGGATTTTTGATCTCACCATCGTGCAGGGCCTGCTGGTGGGCGCAATCGTAGGTTCCACCGATGCCGCCGCGGTTTTCTCCATGCTCAGCGGCCGCGGAGTCAATCTTAATGAGCGGGTAGGGGCCACGCTTGAAATTGAGTCGGGTACCAACGACCCGATGGCTATCTTCCTAACGCTGATGCTGGTTGAACTCCTGGTTGGCGATATTGGTGGCCCCACCGAAACCCTGCTGTTTTTTATTGCCCAGTTTGGTATTGGTTTAATTATCGGTATAGGCGGCGGCTGGCTGAGCGCCAAACTGCTGCGCTGGCTGGATTTGGCCCCAGGCCTTTATGCCATGTTGGCGCTAGCACTGGGATTCAGTGTGTTCGGCTTGACCAGCGTGCTGGGTGGCAGCGGCTTCCTGGCCATCTACCTAGCCGGTTTGATGATTGGCAATCAGCCGGGTCGCCACCTCAACTTCATTCTTCCTGTTCACGATGGCCTCGCATGGCTTAGCCAAATTGGCCTGTTCCTGGTGCTTGGGTTACTGGTGACACCGAGTGAGCTTTGGGAGGTGGCGCTACCGGCAGGGTTAGTGGCATTGGCGCTGATCTTTGTTGCGCGCCCATTGGCCGTGCTGATTACCATCAAGCCGTTTTTTAAATTCCGCTGGCGCGAGACCTTCTTCATTGCCTGGGTCGGCTTGAGAGGGGCCGTGCCTATCGTGCTGGCCATCTTCCCGGTGATTGGTGGGGTCGAGAACGCCTCGCTCTACTTTAACGTCGCCTTTGCCGTGGTGTTGATGTCGCTGCTGATTCAGGGTGGCTCGCTGACGCTGATGGCCAAATGGTTGAAGGTGGAAGTGCCGGTAGGCACCGTGCCCAACCGGCGCGGCCCACTGGGCATTTTGCCGGAGAACGACTTTGAGCTGTTCGTTTACGGCGTCGAGAACCAAGACCTGGAGGACGTGCCCATTCGGCTGCTGCGTTTTCCTTCAGGCGCGCTCATCTCGGCACTGTTTCGTGATCACACCATGCTTCACCCAAAAGGCAGCACACGCTTAAAGCTTGGCGACGTGATTTGCGTGATCGGCCGTTCAGAGGATCTTTATTCGCTTAATCGACTGTTTAATGGCGACGCCAAACTTAAGCAGGAAAGGGCCTTCTTCGGCACCTTCACCCTGGATGGCAGCGCCCAAATGCAGGATATCGCTCAAGCCTATGGCTTAACGCTTAGCCCTGGTGAGCAAAACATGACCCTATCGGAATTTATTGCCCTGCGCGTGGGCGGCCACCCAGTCGTCGGGGACGACGTCGACTGGCACGGCATCCATTGGGTCGTCAGTGATATGGAAGGCGGCAATATTACCCGCATCGGGTTACGTTTGTACTAAAAGGCGTTGACTTCCAAGGAAAAGGTGTTAGTATACGCACCCATAAGCCGGAGGGATGGCAGAGCGGTTGAATGCACCGGTCTTGAAAACCGGCATAGGTTAATAGCCTATCCAGGGTTCGAATCCCTGTCCCTCCGCCACTTATCTCGAAAAGCCCCTGATTCGTCAGGGGCTTTTTTCGTTGTCTGAAAGTAAATTATGTCAGCGGTTTTGGCTTCCTATAAGTTGAGGCCTACAAGGTTGGTGACTGTATAATGGTCAGGCTTAAAAAGGCAGCACTGGCGTGCTGCCCTCATCGCTAGCAGTATTATCACTAAGCCCTTAAATCTTAATATCGTAGTCCACGTACTTATTCATCAGCTCGTCGTAGGTGCCATCTTCTTTAATCTCACGTAGCGCCTCATTGAACTGCTCGGCCAATGTCTCGTTACGTGGGTGAAAAGCAGCGGCGACGCCGTGACCAAAATAGCTTTTGGGCTCACGAATCAAAGCTGAGCTAGTAACGATGTCACTGCCTTCTTGGTTAACTTTCAGAGATGCCAGTGCTAGCGGGTAATACATAAATGCAGCGTCTAGGCGGCCTGACTGGATGTCGACCGCTAAATCTTCGCCGGTCGCATAGCGGCGCACATCCACTAAGTCGCCGTAGGTATCGGTGATGTAGGCATCACGGATAGTACCGCGCTGTACACCAACCGATAAGCCTTCAAGCGCGTCTTGGTCTTCAATATCAATCTCTTTGCCTACCTGAGTCACCCACACACTGGGGTTGCTGTAGTAAGGCTCTGAGAAAAGCACTTGCTCTCGACGTGCATCGGTAATTGCCATGGAGGAGACGATCGCGTCGTATTTGCGTGCCAGCAACCCAGGAATGATGCCATCCCAACCTTGCTCGACCCATTCACACTCACGCTCAATGCGTCGACATACCTCTTCGCCCAGCTCGACCTCGAAGCCTGTTAACGTGCCATCGGGTAGGCGGTACTGAAAAGGCTCAAAGGGAACGTCAACCGCTAGACGTAATGGGGAATCTGAATAGGCGGGCAAGGCGAACATTAACGATGTTAAGGCGGTCGCTAAACCTAAGGTCACTCGAGACATGCTGTTTTCCTTCTTCTTTTTATATGAGTTTTTATTAAAGCTACCATGCTGCCTGTGAAGGGCCTACTTCGCATGATAGGTACTCGGTTGAAGGCTCAGATGTGTATGATAGCGCCCACTTATTTTCATTGAATATGGGGAAGCATCCGTGAACACGGAAAGTCACTCTCAGCTTGCTGCTTTTATCTGGTCGGTCGCTGATCTTCTGCGCGGCGATTTCAAGCAGTCCCAGTATGGCCGCATTATTCTGCCGTTTACGCTGCTGCGCCGTTTGGAGTGTGTGTTAGCCCCCACCAAGACAGGTGTGCTGGAAGCCGCCGAACAGCACCAAAACAAGCCAGAAGCGGTACGCGAAAAGCTATTGCTTCGCGCCGCCGACCAGCCGTTTTTCAACGCCTCCCCGCTGACGCTAGGCTCGCTGTCCGATACTCAGACCAGCGACGACCTGATGAGCTACGTGCAGTCGTTCAGCCAGAGCGCGCGGGAGATTTTCGAGCACTTTGAGTTTGAAAGTTTCGTTCAGCAGCTCAGCGCCAATAACCTGCTCTACAAGGTCGTGCAGCAGTTCGCGGCGATTGACCTAAGCCCGCAGCGCGTTAGTAACCACGGTATGGGCGGCATTTTTGAAGAGCTGATTCGGAAGTTCGCCGAAAGCTCCAACGAAACCGCGGGTGAGCACTTTACGCCTCGCGATATCGTTCACCTGACTACCTCGCTAGTGCTCACTGGGCAGGAATCCAAGCTCAAGCCTAATAGCATCGTCACCGTGTATGACCCAACGGCGGGCACCGGCGGATTTCTTTCTGAAAGCGACGAGTACATTCAACAGATCAGTGAGGGGGTGACGGTCTCGCTACATGGGCAGGAGCTGAACCCTGAGTCCTACGCCATCTGCAAAGGCGATATGTTGGTGAAAGGGCAGGAGGTCGAACGGATCAAGCTGGGCAATACACTCTCCGACGACCAGCTAGCAGGCGAGCGCTTTGACTACATGCTTTCCAATCCGCCGTTTGGGGTAGAGTGGAAAAAGGTACATAAGCAGGTGACCGATGAGCACAAACATCGCGGCTACGATGGCCGCTTTGGCCCTGGCTTACCGCGTGTCTCTGACGGCTCGCTGCTGTTTCTGATGCACCTGGTGGCCAAGATGCGAGCTCGCCATGACGGCGGTTCGCGGATTGGCATCATCCTGAACGGCTCGCCGTTGTTTACCGGCGGCGCAGGCAGTGGAGAATCCGAGATCCGCCGCTATCTGCTGCAGCATGACCTGGTGGATGCCATCATCGGCCTACCCACGGATATGTTCTACAACACCGGCATTGCCACCTATATATGGGTGCTTTCTAACAACAAGCCTGCCGAGCGCAAGGGCAAGGTGCAGCTGATTAACGCCACCGGCCGGGCCAGCAAGATGCGCAAGTCGCTAGGCAGCAAGCGCCAGTACATTACCGACCGCGATATTGACGATATCGTCCGCTTGTATGGCGCTTATGAGGAAAACGAAGAAAGCAAGCTCTTCCCCGTAGAAGCCTTTGGCTATCGGCGGATGACCGTCGAGCGGCCGCTGCGCCTGAACTTCGAAGCTAGCGCCGAACGCCTAGCCAAGCTGGACGACGAAAAAGCCATTCAGAAGCTGGATGAGGGCGAACAAACTGCTCTTAAGGCCGCTTGCGAGCAATTAGGTGAGCAGCGCTACACCAATCGCAAAGCGTTTACCAAAGTGCTGAATGCGGCGCTCAAGGCTGAAGGTTTAAAAGTGGGCGCGCCCGTACAGAAGGCCATTCTCAACGCGCTTTCTGAGCGCGACTCGGGCGCCGATATCTGCCTGGACAAACACGGCAACCCTGAGCCGGATACCAGTCTGCGCGATAACGAGAACGTGCCCTATGGTGAATCGGTATATGACTACTTTGAGCGTGAGGTAAAGCCCCACGTACCGGACGCCTGGATTGATGAAAACAAGCGCGACGAGCTGGATGGCCGCATCGGCATCGTCGGCTTCGAGATTCCTTTCAACCGTCACTTCTATCAGTTCACGCCGCCACGCCCTCTGGAGGAGATCGACGCCGACCTCAAAGCCTGCACCGACAAGATCAAGCAGATGATTGAGGAGCTGTCGGCATGAAGCAAAGAGGCATTCAATCGCGTATTTCATCATCATTGACTATGGAAGGGGCATGCCCTAGTATTATCCGCAATACACCCGCCATGCCTCTCACTGAAGCACACTTTGGCGGGTTTTTTGTGTCTGGAGGTCGCGCATGAGCGACTTCCAAAAGCCCGCGCACAGCATCGAAGAGCAGGTTGAAACACTTCGTAGCCGAGGCCTAGCGATACCAGACGAGGCTCGGGCACGCCACTACCTAGCCAATATCAGCTATTTCCGCCTTTCCGCTTATACGCGTCCTTTCTACCAGCCAGGCTGTCAGGAGCATTATTTTCTTGACGGTACCTCATTCGAGGATGTGCTGAGACTTTACGTCTTTGATCGCGAGCTCCGCCTGTTGCTGCTTGATGCTATCGAGCGGTTGGAAGTCGCGTTGCGTGCCCAGTTGACGAACACGCTGGCTGAGCACCATGGCCCTCATGGCTACTTGAATCCCGCTATCTTCGACACTCGCTACAATCATGGATGGCTGTTGGAAAAGCTGGAAAATGCGGCCAAGGGACGAGAGATCGAAACCTTCCTGGCGCATTATCGTAAGAAGTACCGATCAGCCCCTACTCAGCCGCCCATTTGGATGGCGGTGGAGTTGTTGACCTTCAAAGAAGTCTCGACCCTAATGGCTAAGCTGCGGCTTCCCAAGGATACACAGCGTATTGAACAGCACTTCGGCTGGAAGATGCCGGTACTGAGATCCTGGTTCCGCAGCCTATCGGATTTACGCAACATCTGTGCACATCACGGCCGAGTCTGGAACCGCGAGTTCGGTAGCCGCCCCGAGATGCCGAGAAAGATCCCAGCAAGCTGGCCGGGCATCCCCAATAGCATCGAAACGGGATCTCATGAGCACCCCGGGCAGAGCCTTGATCCTAGGCGGCGCCTATATCTCCAGTTAGTGGTGATTGAATCGCTGATGCAGGTCGTATCTCCCACGAGCCAGTGGGCCGAACGGCTGGTGACACTGATAGATCACTATCCCCAGGTGTCACGTCCGCACATGGGCTTTCCTGGACATTGGGACACAGAGTCTTTTTGGCGAGAGGCAGTGATAAACGCAAGAGAAGGGGCAACGGCATGAGCTACCCTGCATATCCCGACTATAAGGACTCCGGCGTTGAGTGGCTTGGGGAGGTGCCAGCGCATTGGGGAATTTCAAAACTAAAACATCTAGCACGCATTCGTAATGGGCGTGACTACAAAATAGTGGAAGTTGAAAGCGGTGGGTACCCTGTTATTGGTTCAGGAGGTGAGTTTGCCCGTGCTAACGATTTTTTGTATGACGATGAATCTGTCTTACTAGGCAGGAAAGGGACAATTGATAAACCCCTGTATATCAATGGCCCTTTTTGGACTGTTGATACTGAACCGCCCCGGCTTTACCGGAGACTCCATATCTTGAGAGGATGGAGTTATGAACTCACCAAAACGATATTCCCCAGAAGTCCGGGAGCGAGCTGTTCGATTAGTCCTTGAACAGCAAGGCGAATACCCGTCCAAGTGGGCGGCGATCTGCTCCATTGCCAGCAAGTTCGGCTGTACACCAGAGACTTTGAGAGCCTGGTGCAAACGCACAGAACTCACGCAGGAAAACAGCTCGGTTAACCTGTCTGAACATGAACGACTCAAGCAGCTAGAGCGTGAAAACACCGAATTGAAGCGTGCCAATGAAATTCTCCGTAAGGCGGCTGCTTTTTTCGCCCAGGCGGAGCTCGACC
>OJBX01000178.1_pt1 | contig 43088 bp, 39 predicted proteins | sample 1590751 | NCBI WGS metagenome assembly OJBX01 (sample SAMN05416780, study PRJEB24817) | seawater metagenome | isolation source: Sea water | place: Canada:Atlantic | collected 2013-07
CAAAAACCGCTGGACGCATTCTGAGGCGGTCACTTATTAATGCGGATTGGTATTATTTTGTCTCTCAATAAACAGAAACTTGCTTATGGCATTTAACTTCTCCTTGATTAAAAATTGAGCTTATTCAACAATGTAGCTTCATTTGAACAGGGAATGTAAGTTATTTATGAGATTGCGGAAACGCTTCAAAACGAGTCTTTTAATACTGGTATGCATTGCTGTGCTCGGGCTTGCCGTTGTGTTTATCTTCGGTCCTCGATATATCGATAAACAAAGTAATGTGGTGGTAGCGGTGAATTTGCCAAAGGTCTCAGCTGATACTGCCGCGTTTCATCAAACGCTTACCATCGCTGATATGCATGAAGATATTTTGCTTTGGAACCGTGCGTTACTTGAACGTCACGATCGTGGCCACACAGATGTGCCGCGCTTAATCGAGGGGAACGTTAGCCTGCAAATCTTTGCTGCCGTCACCAAAAGCCCGAAAGATTTAAACTATGAAAGTAATCCGTCTGATTCTGACATGATTACGCCTTTAGTGATGTTTCAGCGCTGGCCTGTACGTACCTGGTTTAGCTTAAAAGAACGTGCTTTGTATCAAGCTCAAAAACTGCATACGGCGGCGGCTGAGTCTCAAGGTAAGCTCTCTGTTGTTACCTCCGCTGCAGGTTTATCAGATTACTTAGCCAGTCGCGGGGCGGGTGCGCAGACTCTGTCGGGCTTACTGGCCATCGAAGGATTACACGCCATAGAGGGTGATTTGGCTAACCTTGATGACTTATTTAATGCGGGTTATCGAATGATGGGCTTAACTCATTTCTTTGATAACAAAGTGGCAGGCTCTGCCCACGGGTTACAAAAAGGTGGGTTAACCGATTTAGGTAAACAGGTACTCGCGCGTATGGAGCAACTGGGGATTGTGGTCGACTTAGCTCATCTTTCACCCACTGCCATTAGTGAAGTGTTAGCCACTGTGACTAAACCTGTTGTTGTGTCTCATACTGGGGTGCAGGGCACTTGCCCAGGTGTAAGGAATTTAACCGATGACCAACTGCTAAAGATTGCACACAACGGTGGTGTGGTGGGGCTAGGTTATTGGGATGGTGCTATTTGCGATGTATCGCCAAAATCATTTGCTAAAGCTGCTCGGTATGTGGCTGATTTAGTCGGGGTAGAGCATATTGGTTTAGGTTCAGACTTTGATGGTTATGTAACCACAGGGTTTGATACCGCCCAGTTGCAATATATTACCCAAGCTTTGGTCTATGCCGGTTTTACCCAGTTTGAAATTAGGCTGATTATGGGCGGTAATACGGTTCGATTATTGAAAGCCGTTTTGCCTTAGTGATAGGGGATTTGCTATCACTAAGGCCATAACGTTTAAAGGCTGGCTGTTATTGGTTTGTTGATGACAAGCCTGTTGGCTAACGCTTTGGGCGCTCGGGCAGGGCGGCTTTCAATTCTGCGTCAGTTACGCCGAGGGTTTTGGCTACTTTGGCTAAATCAGCGTTTGGCCCGCCAGCGTCATCCATGGCTTGCATTAGCTGTGTTTCAGAAACGCCTAGTTTTTTTGCTGCGTCAGCAAAACCAGGAGGCACCATTTGTCCGTTTCCAGACATGTTATTAGCACCTGGACGTCCACCACCGGGGGGCTCGTTTCGGGTAATGTTCGTTCCTTCAGGAGGGCGAGCGCCCACACCTGCTTGAGCTGTTGTCGAAAAGTTGTTTTTGGCGACCACGCCCTTTAAGCACTTAGGCAAGTTTGGAAACTCATTGGTTGAATGGTAGTGATAAGCACTGACTCCGCTGTCGCCAATTAAACCAGTGTGACCATTGCATTCATCTAAATCAGTGGGCATGACGTTATCGGCATCGACACTGCCATAAATGGGAACCCCATCAAAGGCATAACCAAACAGCCCTGCTGGGTCTTGAGGCAAATTGGAACATTCGGCGTCTACGTGTTCATGCGCATATACACTATCAATATCGCTTGATGTGCCGTGGTAGTGATACCAACCGCCAGGGTCTACGTGACCGGCACAGGTATCCAGTGCTGGTAAGTGGCCCGTATGCTGCACACTAGGTGCATCCGAGAAAATGGGAACGCCGGCAAGGGCAATACCCACTTTAGAAACCACACCCATGGGCGTAGCCTTGTCAGCCATTACTGGGGTTGTCGGTATCAGTACGGTGATTTTAACGTCTTGGTCTTCAGAGACCTGAATACAGGCGTGATCGACCGTCGGTCTAGAGGTAGCGTTATCGACCACGTGCACTGTGCCGTCTTCATCGTAAAAGATATAACCTTGTTCACTTAGCATGGTAAGAAACGCTTTGTCTAAGCGATATAAGCCGGCTTTTGTGCCATCCCAATCCCATATGCCACCTTTGTCGTCGAGCGTTGTGGGGCAAAACGGGCCGATTTCCATTTCATCAGGCAGGTATTTAACCACGAGCTTGGCGCACTGGGCATCATCACCATTTTCTAACGTGCAATCTACAATTTCTGGTTGCTTGGCCAATGCATTAAGACTAAACAATTTAATGTCTACTTGAGATGCATCGGCTGTTGCACTTTGCTCTGAACCTGACTGGCTTTGCGAGTTATCTTCATCACCACAAGCCGATAAAATAAAGGGCGCGGTAAGGGTTATTAACAACATTTTCATTGCGTTCGCCATTGGGGTGGTCTTGGTTTTTATTTTGGGTATATTGCTGCTGGTTAGCATTTTACAGTTTGTCATAACGTACCTTGTATTGACCGAGTTTGTCTGACGTATAAAAAACATACAGCGCGAGACAATGTATAAAAGGGTAAGAATAGGATTGTGTTTATAACAATCGCAGTTTGAATTTTGATGACAAATATCATAACCCACTGCCTAGGCTCTATATAGACTTAAAGTGTGCAGGAAGTGCGCAGAAGTGTTGCGGAGTGAGTGTGTCGGAATTAGTGTGTCGGAGTGAGTGTTTCGGAGTGAGTGTTTCGGAGTGAGTGTTTCGGAGTGAGAGTGTCGGAGTGAGAGTGTCGGAGTGAGAGTGTCGGAGTGAGTGTGTCGGAGTGAGTGTGTCGGAGTGAGTGTGTCGGAGTGAGTGTTTCGGAGTGAGTGTTTCGGAGTGAGTGTTTCAGAGTAGGTGTTTTGGATTAATTATGTTGAGCTAGATGAGTATAGAGGCCGAAGCGTGTCGATCTCAAAGTACCGAGGAACATGTTTCGCAGCAGGATGAAGCGGACCTAAGAGGGGAATAAAAACGCGTGATGCACAAAATACAGCGAATGCACATAACGCGCTATTTTAACTGAGTAACCTTCGTCTAAAACGCGTAACTGACACTAAAGGTAGCTGTTCTTGGTAAAATGTAACGACCATTAGGCGCACTAGGATTTCTGGGGTCACCCTCGGTGAGAGCATCTTCATCAGTGATATTTTGCACCGCGAGTTCGAATGTTAAACCCGAGTCGCCTTGCACTATCACCCCTACGTCATATTTCTCATAACCTTCCAGCACAACTGTATTTTCATTATTGGCAAATCTGTCGTCAACCATGGATATGGTGCCATAAAGGGTGGCATAGAAATCTTCAAATTCGAAGTCATAACTTGGCGTTAAGCGTACTTGCCAACCCGGCTGACGTTGGGCTTCATTGCCTTCATTGGTGGGACTTTCGGAAATTTCAGTTTCTTGGATCGTTGAATTCAATGAGATAGAGAAGCCGTTGTCCGCAAAATAGTTGGCATCTATTTCAACGCCGTATGCTTGGTTAGTTAAGGTTTGTACTGGTGCACCTGGTAAAGCTTGAAAGCGATCCCCTTCCACTTCGTTATAAAAGCTTGTGGCATACACAGTGTAGTTTGCTTCAGCTAATTTATAACCTAGCTCAATTTGGGTGACATCCGTGATCAAGTCCTCACCTGATGTGAAGCTATCAAAGTTCTCTCGCAGGTCGTCAAAGTACGGCATTTTGCTGCCTTCGCTATAACGCAGAAACACACCTTGTTCATGTTGAAATTGCCAATTCACCCCAGCGGTAAACGCCACGTCAGATTCATCATACTGAACCGCTTTGGTGATAATGCCATCGAGTCCTTCATCTACGGTATAATCAATGGTGTGGTTTTCGTCACGTACACCCACATCGGCGGTTAGGGCGTCTGTTAACTTGTATTCAAACGCTGCATATATCGCTTTAGTGGTGCCATCACCAGTCGCGTTTAAGTCGTAATTCCAGTCGCAACTATCTTGGTTATCGTTACATTCAATACCCGTTAGGTTCTCACCACCGGGGCGAATCACATGGTAAGACTGGTTGCCAATGCTCCACCAATCATCTGACGAGAAGTTCGCCACGTATAATCCTAGAGACGCTTTGAATTTATCTGTTTGTTTGGTAATTGACACATCATTGGTGAATGATTCAATATCTTTTTGTACTACCCAGCGACCAATTTGCTGGACTAAGGTATCCCCCTCATAAAGTTCACCGGTTACCGCACCTGTGGCAGATAGCCCATTATCAGCAACGCCCGATAGCAGTGTTGGGTCGCCATTTGGCACTAAGCCTAATGTATCTGCATCACCGGACAAATGCGCGAAACGGTCAACGAACGTCCAGCCATCGCCGAACTCTAAATTTACGCTTCCTCCTGTCACTGTTCCTTTAAAACCACGGCCTTCACCAAAATCGACAGACTTAGACGTGCCCTCAGGACCATATTGAATAGTAGCTTGACGGTTAAGTGTGCCTAACTGGGTATAACTGTTGTCTACTCCATCAACCAGTGGGGTAGGTAGGTACCACGCTCCGTGATCGTCGGTAGAGCGGGTGAAAAAATTGATCTTACCGTTATCCAATATCTTAGTGATATTCAGGGTAAACTGATTGCCTTTTTCTGAGTTAAACCCAGCGTCACGTACCCCTGGACTTTGCTGCACGTAACCACCAAACATGAAATAAAGGTCTTCTGCTAGCTTCCCAGAAACAACGGCATCAATACGTTGTAAATCATAGTCAGAAGTGGTGTATTTGATAGAACCCTCAGTTTCATCAGCTCCCTCTTTAAGCAAGAAGTTAGTGGTTAAGCCGGGTTGACCACTGGAAACCACAGATGCAGGCCCGCCGCGCAAAGCGTCTACGATATCTATGGTTTCATCTATACGAAACAGGGAAGAGTTTTCAAGGAATGACAACGTAGACGGTGGGAAAATAGGCACACCTTGAACTTGTAAGGTTAAAAATGGTGCATCACCACCTCCTGGAAACCCGCGCACAAATACGTTGGCGCCAGACACGCCACCCGAACTTTCAGCCCACACACCGGGTATCGCTTTAAAAAGATCTGCCGTGCTCTTAGGGGCAAGCTTCTTGATGTCGGCAGCGCTAATTAGAGTTGTGGCATAGCTAGCTTCAACTTTACGCACTGCAGTACCACTGGCACTGCCCGTGACCACAATTTGTTCAATAAAGTTATTCTCATTACTTTGTTCTTGGTCATTTTCTTGTTGTGCTAATGCGACATTTGTTGTCGCTAGGGCAATACAAACGCCCAACGTCAAAGAATTCAGTTTGTGTGTTGTTAAATTCATGTGCATACCTGTCCTGTTGTTAGTGTGTTGTTAACGGTATGTATAAATGCAAACGATTGCAATTGATTTTTTGCAATCGTTTGCATTTTTTGCAGAATTCATTGATTTCACTAGAAATTTGTTTTTGGCTTGTTGTGAAGTAAGGATGTAGTCTGTTGTAAAAGAGATTACACTAGACAAACTAAGATTTGTCGTCGAATACTAAGACGAAGTGCCGCTTGCAATGTATCAATGAACTTGGGTAATAGATTGAAAAGTAACAAAAAATTGACCTTAAATGACTTAGCTAGTTTGGCTGGGGTATCCACGTCGACGGTTTCGCGCGCTCTGAGTGACAACCCCTTGATTAAAAAAGAAACGCGAGTGCGTATTCAAGCATTAGCGGCGTCACATAATTTCAGTATTAACACCGCAGCAAGTCGATTACGCACCCAGAAAACCAAGGTTGTGGCGGTAATTCTCAACTTAATTGACCACACTGAGCAAAGTATCAGTGATCCTTTTTTGTTAAAAATTGTGGGCGATTTGAACCAAGCATTGAATAGCAAGGGCTACGATTTATTGCTCTCTAACTCCTTTATGGCCACTGATAATTGGGCTAATTATTTCATTAACAGCCAGCGCGCAGATGGCCTTATTGTGGTGGGCCAAGGCAAGAGCGATGATAAAGTTCAAGAAGTTGCTGAATCTAATGTGCCTCTTGTGGTGTGGGGCGATCCAAAAACCAAATCTCACTATCCAATTGTAGGTAGTAATAACCGTTTAGGGGGGAGCATTGCCACAGAACATTTGATTACTGGCGGTTGCAAAAATATCTTATTTTTGGGCGACCCTGAGCATATGGAGATGACGAGCAGATACCATGGATATCAAGATGCGCTTGAAGCTCATGCTATCTCACTCGATAGCGCATTTACAGTTGCCTGTGATATCACCAGTAGTGCAGCGTACGATAAAATCAGTGAACTCATTTTATCCAAAGGGCTATTTTTTGACGGGATAGTGGCTTGTAGCGACATGGTTGCTTTAGGCGCAATGCGCGCATTAAAAGAACGTTATATTGGGATCCCAAGCGATGTAGGCATAGTCGGGTTTGACGACATTTTGATGGCTGAATTGTCGTACCCCTCATTAACAACAATTAAACAAAATACCCAGCGCGCAGCGCAAGTGATGGTTAACAAGCTTATTACCCAATTTGACGGCAAAACTAGTGACTCATCTTTAATAGATATTGAATTAGTCGCTCGCCAATCAACCAAACACAGCCTTTAAATATCAATTTATGTTTTGAATTAAACTGAATTGCAAACGATTGCATTTTGTTAACTTACGTTTTACACTTCGACGCATTCACCCAAACATAGACCTTTCTCATGAATCGAATGCTGACCATCATCGCTATCTCACTTTGTTATTTTGTGTTTGCTGTTTTGCTCAACAGTGTAGGTACCGTGATTTTGCAATCGATCACGACTTTTGATGTTTCAAAAACCGATGCCAGCACATTGGAGGGCTTCAAGGATTTGTCTATTGCCTTTGTGTCGTTTTTTATTGCTTCGTTTATTCCGCGTATAGGGTATCAAGTTGCGCTGTGTTTAGGCTTAGTGCTGGTCGCGGTTGTTTGTTTACTCACCCCGCTATTCGCCGAGTTCTATTTTATTAAGGTGTTATTTGCGGCTATCGGCACTGCATTCGCTTTAGTCAAAATATCAGTTTATTCGCTGATAGGGCAGTTAAGTAGCAATACGAAAACCCACTCATCTTTGATGAACACTGTAGAAGGCATTTTTATGGTCGGAGTGTTAAGCGGCTATTGGATTTTCAGTGGTTTTATCGACCCAAATGATCCTGCTTCACTGGCGTGGCTAAACGTGTATTACCTTCTAGGCGGCATGATCACTATAGCGGCTATATTCGTTTATTTTGTGCCCATTGAGCGAGAACCTTTCACCGGGGCTCAAACCGGAGCATTGAGCGAGTTTTTAGACATGCTCAAACTGACTTATCAGCCTTTAGTCCTAATGTTTGTTATTTCGGTCTTTCTTTACGTGTTGGTTGAGCAAGGAATTGGTTCTTGGTTACCCACGTTTAATCGAGAAGTGCTGGGCTTGCCTGTGGATATTAGTATTCAATTAACCAGTATCTTTGCTGCAATGATTGCGATTGGCCGATTGTTAGCAGGGTTTTTACTACGTTTTGTACCTTGGTACATATTCATCAATGGCTGCTTAGTCATGATGTTTTTGACCATACTGCTGACCTTACCAATGACACAAGTTAGTGAGAGCCAAGTGGTTACGGGCATTTTTGACGCACCGCTTGCTGCTTATTTACTGCCTGCAATTGGTTTATTCATGGCGCCAATATATCCATTGATTAACTCTGTGGTACTTAGTGCATTACCCAATAAACAGCATGCCAAAATGACTGGGTTGATCGTTATTTTCTCGGCGTTAGGAGGGACCTTTGGCTCAATTCTTACCGGTGTTATTTTTGAAAAATTTGGCGGACAACACGCCTTTTACATGTCACTTATTCCTATTGTGATGATTATGTTTAGCTTGTTTATTTTTAAAAAACTTTCAGCGAACCGACGTTCCACGTTAGTTAAAGGAGCGTAGTTCTATGAATGGCTCAATTTCATTCGACCACCCAAGTATCGTATTTTTCGAAAGTGAATTATTTAAGCGCATTCAACTAGAAAGGCTTTTTACTGATAGTAAAACCATTTGCGACGCCCTTCCGCTGTCTAGCTGGAGTGACGTACTTGAAAAATATGAACAACAAAAGCTGCTTCCAACGTTCTCACTTCTCGAATTTGTAAAGCGTTACTTTACGCTACCAAAGGAGATAGAACTGAATGACTCGTTACCTAGCCAATCGCTTAATCAATATATACAAGCGTTATGGCCTAAGTTGACGCGTCAACCAGATCCGAAAGATGCAACGAGTTCACTGTTAGCACTGGAGCATTCATACATAGTGCCCGGCGGTCGCTTTCGAGAAATATATTACTGGGACAGCTACTTTACCGCACTGGGACTCAAGCAGTCTGGTTATACCCATCTAATTCAAGATATGGTACTGAACTTTATCGAATTGCAAGACCGCATTGGTTGCATTCCAAACGGCAACAGAAGCTATTACTACTCGCGCTCACAGCCGCCAGTGCTTGGAATGATGGTTGATCTGTGTATTGATAATATCGAAACCTCGGATACCGATTTTGTACTGCGTTGTATTGAAGGTATGGAAAAAGAGTATTGCTTTTGGATGCATGGTAAAGAGCAACTTAGTCATCAAGATTGTGCCAAAGGGCGGGTTGTGAAGATGCCATGCGGAGCATTTTTAAATCGTTACTGGGATAATATTGCCACCCCCCGCACCGAATCTTACTTAGAAGACATCAAACTCGCAGCGGAGTTGCCGCTTGATAAACGAGCAGACTTCTATAGGAATATACGCGCGGCTTGTGAATCCGGTTGGGATTTTAGCTCCCGCTGGTTAAGAGATGCACAGGCACTGTCGTCGATAGAAACAATAGAAATTTTGCCCGTAGATTTGAATTGCTTGATGTATCAATTAGAGCGCAATTTAGCTAAATATCATGGACTACTTAACCATCACGACCAAGCTGCACGCTTCGGTGATCTAGCAGATGCACGCAAAGCAGCCATCGATCGTTATTTTTGGTCCGCCCAAGAGCAGTTCTACTTCGATTACCAATTTGTTAAACAACAGCCACTCAAAGTGCGTTCGCTAGCAGCGACCTTGCCCTTGTTTGTTGACATTGCCAATGCTCAGCAGGCAAAAAGTGTAAAAGAGGTTTTAATGTCTACATTTTTGCAAGAGGGTGGGTTGGTTACCACCTTGAATGTGACTAACCAGCAGTGGGATTCGCCCAATGGCTGGGCGCCACTGCATTGGTTTGCTGTTATCGGATTACGCAATTATGGACATGTCGCAGATGGGAATAACATCATGCAGCGCTGGTTGAAAACGGTAGATGCGCACTTTAGTAAGACCGGCAATATCATGGAAAAATACAACGTACAATCACTTGATAATTTAGCTCATGGTGGGGAATATGAAGTACAACAAGGGTTTGGTTGGACAAATGGCGTAACGTTAGCATTCCATGAGATGTTAGATTGATCATGTAAACCACCCCACATTTAATATTTTACGTCGCATTGATTTAGGTAATCCCGCGTCTTTGGGTATGATATGTCTGAATAATAAAAATTTGCCGACAAAGGCCGCCTACACAGGTTGCTAATACAAGACTTGTATAAACAACCGTTTATGCAGAGTCTTTTATAAAGAGCCGGCTGAAGCACACTTATATATCAGAGACATCAGGGAACAATATGATTCTTAAACACTGTATTAAAGCACTCGCTTTTAGTGCATTGACGTGCGTCAGCGCGTTCGCACTTACCGCACGAGCAGTACCAAGCGCACCAGCCAATTGGCCAAATATACAATACGATAACGCCATACCCGATATGCAAACGGTGCTGGGTTATTCCGTGGGGCAACGCATCACATCTCACCCTGACATGCTGCGTTTCTTCGAAGCATTGCAACAAGCTGCCCCAAAGCAGGTGAAAATATTTGAATACGGGCAAACGTGGGAAGGGCGCAAGCTGATATACGCGGCTATTGGTAGTGAGCAAAATATCGCGAACTTGGCACAGTTTTCAAATGATATGCAGGCATTGTCTGACCCTCGTATCACGAATAAAAACGAAGCCAAGCAACTCGTTAAAGACCTGCCTGCTTCGCTGTGGTTAGAGTACAGCGTACATGGCAATGAAATAAGCAGTACCGATGCCGCCATGATGACGGCCTATCATTTACTTGCGGGCAAAGGCGATGCAACTGTCGATAACATCATGCAAAACAGCATCGTTTTTATTGACCCTCTGCAAAACCCTGATGGGCGTAGCCGTTTTATTGCTAACTATTACTCTACTGTGGGTATGATGCACAGTAGTGACCGATTATCCGCGGAGCATAACGAGCCTTGGCCGCGGGGCCGTGCTAATCATTATTTGTTTGATATGAACCGAGATTGGTTAGCCGTTACCCAACCTGAAACCAAAGGCCGTATTGCCAGCTTAAACAAATATCGCCCACTGGTAGTCATTGATTTACATGAAATGGGCGGTGACGAAAGCTATTATTTTGCGCCATCGGCTCAACCTGTTAATCCGCATATGACCAAAGCCCAAATAGAAAATATCAATTTGGTGGGGCGCAATAATGCCAAGCATTTTGATGCCAATGGCTTTGATTATTTTACCCGTGAAATTTTTGATGCCTTCTACCCTGGCTATGGTGACAGTTGGCCGGCGTTTTATGGGGCTGCTGCATCAACTTATGAAGTCGCCTCTTCTCGAGGTGAGATATTCCGCCGATTAGATGGCAAAGAACTCAGCTATGAAGATACCGTGTTGCGTCACTTTGTAGCCTCTATTTCTACTGCTGAAGCCGTGGCCAATAATCGTGAAAAGTTACTTAAGGATTATTACCAATATCAGGTTGATGCCATTGATGCTGGAAAGTCTGATAAAAAAGAGCGTGTATTTATTCTGCCTAATAAGCGCGACCGCGCAGGTAACTTCAAGCTAGCCAAACTGATGACCGAGCACGGGGTAGACGTTTATCAAACCACCGAAAAAGTGAAAATGTGCGGTGAAACGTATGCACCAGGTAGCTACTACATTGACAGCGCACAGCCTCGCGGCCGTTTTGTAAAAACGACTTTCACTAAGCAGGTCGATATGAGCAAAGCGTTTATTAAAGAGCAAGAGCGTCGCCGCGAACGTAAGCTAGGGGATCAAATTTACGACGTAACGGGTTGGTCTTTACCACTTATGTACAACCTAGAGGTAGATACTTGTGGTAAAGGCGTATCGGGTCAGCATCGTTTAGTGAAAATGACCGACACCCTTGAAGGCAACGTCATTAACCCTAACGCCACAGTCGCTTATATTGTACCTTGGGGCGATATGGCCGCAGGGCGATTTTTGACTGCCGCGTTGCAGCAAAACGTTACGCTTAAAACGGCGGATCGCGCGTTTACCTTAGATGATAAAAAACGCTACCCCGCAGGTAGTTTAATCATCGAAGTAGCAACAAACGGTGCTGATATTGCAGCTACTGTGCAAGACATCGCTGCTAAAAGCGGGGCCCTTGTTGAAGGTGTAAACACCAGTTGGGTAACCGAGGGGCCAAGCTTTGGTAGTAACGACACATACCTAATGAGCGCTCCGAAAATAGCCATGGCCTGGGATGACCCAACCTCGTCACTAAGCGCGGGTAATACCCGCTACGTGATTGAGCAGCAGTTTGGCTATCCGGTGAATGCTATCCGCACGTCAATGTTGACCCGTGCCGATCTACGTCATTATCAGGTGTTAATCTTACCCGCAGGGCGATATCAAGATGGTTTAGGCAAAGCCGGAGCCGATAATATTAAACAGTGGGTTGAGGCAGGTGGAGTGCTGATCACCCTTGGTAGCGCTACAACGTTTGCCGCAGACGCAGACATTGGCCTGTTAGATGTAAAGCGTGAATTGGCGATAAGTGAGCAAGATAACAATGAAGAGCCAGATGCAGAATCTTCAACGGTGGCTGGCAAGGCCTATGCAAGCCGAGATGATTTAATAAAACACAGTGAAAACAGTGAAGAGAGCCCTGATTTTGTCGCTGGGGTGCTGGCTAATGTGGAGGTTGATCAAGAACATTGGCTTACCGCTGGTGTGGCTCCAGAAGTGGTTGGCCTAGTGTATGGTGATAATATTTTCGCACCTATCCGCTTAGCCTCAGGTAAAAACCTTGCGTGGTTTAAAGGCGAAGACGACGTGTTAGCCAGTGGTTACCTATGGAAAGAAAATAAGAAGCAGTTGGCATACAAGCCATTCTTAATTCATCAACCTACTGGTAATGGAATGGTGATTGCCTTTACTCAAGAGCCTACCACTCGCGCATACCTTGATGGTTTGAATGTGATGCTGATGAACGCTATTTTTAGCGCGCCAGCCCATGCTTATGTGGCGAAATAGTCAGTTTTACAGTAGCGGCAACTCGCGCTAATTGCCGCCTTCGCTGCCGCGCTATGAAGCGCAAATAAAAACGCCAAGTGGGGTCACTTCATACCGCCAGTTGGCGTTTTTTTGTTTAGCACAGTGTCATTCTTGGTAAACGAGTAATCGTTAAATAGCTTAATCGCATTGGCATAAGCTCAGCGCGCGGAATGACTAATACTCGGCTAAATGCTTAGCGTGAAAGCGCAGATGATCTTCAATAAAGGTGCTGATGAAATAATAGCTGTGATCGTACCCTTTGTGATACCGAAACTCAGCAGGGTAGTTCATCTCTTGTGCTATTGATTCAAGGGGTTTAGCTAGCTTCTGGTTTTGGTAAAAATCATCCGCAAGGCCTTGGTCAATCAGCATAGGCAGTTGTAAAAAGTGCCCTTGTTGGCGCATCAACTCACAGCTATCGTACTGCTGCCATTCGCTTTTATCATCGCCTAAATAATGACTGAAGGCTTTTTCGCCCCATGGGCAATCCGCCGGGTTCACAATCGGTGAAAAAGCCGATACTGAACTAAAGTGCTTCACATTAGATAACGCAATCATTAGCGCACCATGGCCTCCCATAGAGTGCCCTGAAATTGCTGCTGTAGATTGCACATGAAAGCGCTGCTGAATCAGGCTAGGGAGCTCGTCAACTATGTAATCGTACATGCGATAATGCTCATTCCACGGGGCTTGGGTGGCATTTACATAAAAGCCTGCTCCTAATCCTAGGTCGTACGCTTTATCTTCGGCATCTGGCACGCCATTACCTCGAGGGCTAGTATCGGGCATGACTAGGATCAGGCCAAGCTCACTGGCAACACGCTGAGCCCCGGCTTTGGTAACAAAGTTTTCATCGGTGCAGGTCAGCCCACTTAACCAATATACCACCGGCAGGGGTTTACCCAGCTCAGCGGCAGGAGGTAAATACACGCTAAAGTGCATTTCGCAGTTAAGTACACTTGATTGATGACTAAAACGCTTCTGCCAGCCACCAAAGCATCGATTTGCCGATATTTCATTTGCGCTCGAGGGTACGCTTGAAGCGGCATTCATTGGCTGCGTGCCGCTCATTAGTAATGTACCACTGAACGAATTGATTTGCCTTCGTGCATTAAATCGAACGCAGTGTTGATATCTTCCAACTGCATAGTATGAGTAATGAAAGTATCAAGCTCGAACTCGCCATCCATGTAGCGCTGCACATAGTCAGGCAATTGGCTACGACCTTTTACGCCGCCAAAGGCAGAGCCGCGCCATACGCGTCCAGTAACGAGTTGAAACGGACGTGTGGAGATCTCTTGCCCCGCGCCTGCAACGCCGATAATCACAGATTCGCCCCAGCCTTTGTGACAACATTCCAGTGCTGAGCGCATCACGTTTACATTGCCGATACACTCGAATGAGTAATCTACGCCGCCATCGGTCATCTCTACTATCACTTCTTGAATCGATTTATCGAAATCTTTTGGATTGACCACATCCGTGGCGCCGAGTTGTTTGGCAATTTTGAATTTATCTTCGTTCACGTCAATCGCAATGATCCGTCCGGCATTGGCCATCTTTGCGCCAATTAATACGGATAAGCCGATCCCGCCCAAACCAAATACCGCTACTGTGTCACCTTCTTGCACTTTAGCGGTGTTCGTGACTGCGCCCATGCCTGTGGTGACGCCGCAACCAAGTAAGCATACTTTTTCAAGAGGGGCTTCTTTGGGGATTTTAGCCAAGGCAATTTCAGGCACGACTGTGTGTTCTGCAAAAGTAGAGGTGCCCATGTAATGATAAATTGGCTTACCGTTTTTTGAAAAGCGTGTAGTGCCGTCTGGCATTAAGCCTTGGCCCTGCGTTGTACGAATGGCTTGGCACAGGTTGGTTTTGCCTGACAAACAAAATTTACATTCACCGCATTCAGGAGTGTATAAAGGAATCACATGGTCGCCTACCTCGACAGAGGTAACGCCTTCGCCAATGGCTTCAACAATACCCGCACCTTCATGGCCCAAAATAGCTGGAAATATTCCCTCGGGGTCATCACCGGATAACGTGTAGGCGTCGGTATGGCATACGCCAGTGGCAACCACTTTAATCAGTACTTCGCCTTTTTGAGGCGGCATTAAATCAACTTCTTCAATGGTTAGTGGCTCGCCGGCTGCCCATGCAACCGCTGCTCGTGTTTTAATGCTTTGCATATTGTTGATCCTTTTGTGGTAAACAGGAATTCAAAGAAATTAAGTTTAAATCTGCCCGCAGGCCAGTTTTACTCAGATGAATAGTATTACTTGCATGTACCCATCAAACGAATACGTCGGGTCTCCCAAATAATGTCGTCTATGGTGTAACCATCGGGACATAGGTCGCGCTTATCTATTGTTTGTTTTAAATGTAATACGGCTTTGTCTTCTAACGCCAACTTGGTTTCGTTATTGGGCTGAGGGTTTAGGTTTGAGCCTATAGGGCGATTACTTTGCCCACCTAGGCCTGCATCGCGACTACCGCCTCTGCTTCCATCTCTACTGCCGCGTCTGCCACCACGCTCGCCTCTGTCTGTATCTTCTTCGGGTAAATTAAACCACGACAAACCGAAGGCAAATTGAGTCTCTCCGTTATCGCCGATTTGAGTACTGAAGTGATCTGTTGTTTGTATTGGTTTAGGTTCATTACTAGCGCACCCAGCTAGGCTCACCACAAGCAACATTAAGGAACATTGAACGAAGTGTCTTTGTGTTTTTTTCACTTAAAAATACTCATTTTTTATCGTTTGAAGCTTTAGTCTAAACGCTTAGCAGGGGGGTTAGCAATGGAAGAGGGGAAAGTGAGTCGTTCGTAGCCTAAGAGGCTGTTATATATGGTTAAAATTGATACCAGGTCGTACTGTTTTTAAACAGTAATAAATTTTTTAACGTCGCAGACGGTTTTGAGTGTGAAATAGTCGGCGCTAATTCTGTATTCAAAAGCCTGTCGTAACCTTGCCATAGCTCTGCATAAGAGCAACTAAAGGTGTTCAAAGGGAAATTACTGGCGAGCATGACCCGTCGCTCATCGAGTATTTTCACGCAAGTCATTATCACGTTTTGCATGTCTGCCGGGCTATAGTCACGGTGCTGCATTTCCCAGCCAGAGAGTTTTATGGCCACATTCGAATATGGCGCTAGGGCGCTTAGGCTGTGTTGCCAGAGGCGAAAGGCTTGCTGCCAATTGCCGGTATTTGACTTAAGCGGCGGCCAGCCACCATGATTAATGATCACCCGCAGGCTGGGAATATTATCAAACACCTTACACAACGCCTGTGTGGCTGCTGTATCGGTCAGTGAAAACTGGGCATCAAAACTTAGGTTATGCTTTGCCAGCAAAGCTAAGTTGTTTTGAAAGACCTTATTGGTTAATAGGCTATGAGCGTCTTCATCGAGTATATGGCGAATACCAACCAGCGATTTTCGGCGTCTTAATTCAGTTAATACGGTAGGGAAATCTTCACAGGTTAAATTACCGCCCGCTACCGTTTTAAAGGGCAGGGTACAATGTTGTTCAAGCCAATCTAGTTCGCGCCAGGGCTTAGCGTTATCAAATCCTGCTTCTATATGCACGAAACCGGCTAAATTAAGCGGGTTTGAAAGCTGCAACTCAGACTGGCTAACCTCACGATTGATGATGTGTTTATCTGGCCAGTAGGGTGCATTTTCCGGTTTTAACCAGCCGTAATGACCGTCGCTTAGGTTAAACAGATGCAAGTGTGGGTCAATGATATCCATGGCGCTAGTTGCGTACTTCCTTCGTGGTATTGATTCAAATGCCTGTTATTGCGTTGTGTAACCACCATCGATTACTTGCAAGCTGCCAGTAATAAATTGAGCGTGCTCTCCAGCTAAAAAGTAACACAGCTGGGCTACTTCATCAGGCTGACCTAGGCGGCCTAGTGGTTGTAATGCGGCTTCTTCTGCATGTACTTCGCTACTGTCGCGGCCTGATTTTTCAAGGTAGCTATCAATGGCATTGTGGTACAAAGGCGTTTCTATGGTCCCTGGGCACACCGCATTAGCACGAATTTTATACTTGGCATAATCCAGCGCAGTGGTTTTGGCCATTGATGCCAACGCTGATTTAGTCAGGTTGTAGGCAAAAGAATTCTGTTTGGCGATAAGGGCTTGATCAGAGGCCATTAGGATAATTGATCCTGCTTGATGTTCAACCATGCTGGGCAAAACGCCCTGAATGGCCGCATAAGCCCCTTTGACATTTATGGCGAACATTTTGTCTAGTACGTCTTCACTGGTGTGCTCAATATCGGCTGACAAATGCACCCCAGCGTTTGAAATCAAGCAATCAATTTTAGGGCATTCAGTGCGTATGTCGGCAATGATGTTTTTGACTTGAGTCACGTTTGATACATCGCATTCTCGCCAACGAATAGAGGGATTCGGCTCATTCGGAGCTTGTAGGTCTAGGTTGAATACCAAGTAGCCTTTTTGCGCAAATAACTGACATATGGCAGCGCCTATACCCAGGCTACCACCGGTAACAATACAAACTGCTTGATGGGAGTGTGATGTCATAATACCTCTGAAAAAACGTTAGTTGGCCTTGGTTTATTGCGCCGCGAGCTTGGGCTACTCGTCGTCGAATTCTTTGCCCATTTGCAGCGTTCGGGTCGCCAGTTGCACTTCTTTTAAAAACGATACCAAGGCCACTATCAAGAGTAACAGCGCGATGACGAAAAGGATCACCACAGCTTTGGTTAAGTCCATCAATAAAAACTCACCGATAAACAAACAACAGACTACGGCACACACAAAAAGCGCCGACGCAGTACACATGCCGATCGAGCGGTTGATGATCTTGATGCGCCGCCATAAATATTTGAGCTCGACTTGGGATATTTTTAGCTTATCTGGGTTTTTAAGAATCGCTACCCGGCGCTCTATGATGCGTGCTCTATCAACGATACGCCCCAAGCGGCCAGACATAACGTTCAAAAAGCCCGCAATACCGGTCAACATAAAGACCGGCGCGACAACAATTTGAATAACCTGAGCTAAATCAGAAATCGACGACTCCATAATTACGCACTCAAATCGCTATTCACCGTACGAGATGCCCATAAGTCGTATTCGTCAGCGTGTTCAACCGTGGCGGTAATCAAGTCACCGGGTTTAAGCGTAACATCACCATTTAAATAAACTAAACCGTCGATTTCAGGGGCGTCAGCAAAGCTACGACCGATAGCGCCTTCTTCATCGACTTCATCGATAAGGACCTGGATAGTGCTACCGATTCGGCGCTGCAATTTAGCCGTGCTGATTTGCTGTTGTTTTTGCATAAAGCGCTCGAAACGCTCTTGTTTGACTTCTTCGCTCACAGGGTCCGGTAAGTCATTCGCTTTGGCGCCTTCAACATCTGAATATTTAAAGCAGCCAACGCGCTCAAGTTGGGCTTCGTCTAAAAAGTCGAGCAGCATTTGAAAGTCTTCTTCGGTTTCACCAGGAAAGCCCACAATAAAGGTAGAGCGTATAACCAGTTCAGGGCACAGCTCGCGCCATTTTTTGATGCGCTCCATAGTGCGCTCAGCAGCGGCAGGGCGTTTCATTAACTTAAGAATACGCGGGCTAGCATGCTGGAAAGGAATATCGAGGTATGGCAACACCTTACCTGAGGCCATCAATGGCATGACTTTATCCACCGACGGGTAAGGGTAAACATAATGCAAACGTACCCACATGCCCATTTCGCCGAGTTTTTCACACAGCTCAGTCATACCGGTTTTAACCGGCATACCATTCCAAAAGCCCATTTTGTTTTTCACGTCGACGCCGTACGCACTGGTGTCTTGTGAAATAACCAGTAACTCTTTTACACCTGCGTTTTTCAAGCGTTGTGCTTCGTCAAGAATCTCACCAATAGGACGGCTGACTAGATCACCCCGCATAGATGGTATAATGCAGAAGGTACATCTGTGGTTACAGCCTTCGGATATTTTTAAATATGCATAATGGCGCGGGGTGAGCTTAACGCCAATGTCCGGCACTAAATTTAAATACGGGTTGTGGCTGGGCTGTGGTAAATGCTCATGCACCTGATTGACGACTTCTTCATAGGCGTGAGGGCCGGTAATGGCAAGTACGTTTGGATGCACTTCGCGAATTTCGTCTTCTTTTATGCCCAAACAGCCAGTTACAATGACTTTGCCGTTCTCAGCGAGCGCTTCGCCTATGGTATCGAGCGACTCTTGCACTGCGGTATCGATAAAGCCACAGGTATTTACAATAACGAGATCTGCATCGTTATAGGTGTTCACCACGTCATAACCTTCGGTGCGCAATTGCGTCAAAATTCGTTCTGAATCGACTAAATTTTTCGGGCAGCCTAAGCTTACAAAGCCAATTCTTGATCCTGTCGATAAGGAACTGGGTTTATCGGCTGCAATGGTTTTTACCGGCGTTTCTAAGGTCGTAGTTTGCTTGGGATTAAAGGTTTCAACAGTCATCAAATGCTCAAAATAAAGTAATATATCGCGGCGTGTGCCAATTGCTGGGATTATAACGGAATTGCGTTAGGAATGTCATGGGGTTCAAGCAGGGCGAGCGGTTTGGTTTTTTAAGGATGAAAGCCAAAAAGGAATGCCTGTTGCTGTGCTTCAGCCTGTTATTTTATCCGAGTAAGGTTTATTTGCGAATAGGTGCATCTATTAAACCGTGGTTCTTATATAATCCACGGGAAAATACAACAATTTGTATATTGTGCTTATTTTCTATCTGTAAGGATTAGTCTGTTTTGCTGACGAATTCGCCTGTCAAAGCAAATTCACAATATCATCCCCTTCCATTATTGAGCGCCATTTACGCTACTGGCTACTACGAGTAATTATCATGAAAAAAACATTCCTTCTGTCTCATCCGAAAATCAAACTGCCAAGACTGGTTGAAGCAATTAAGTTTGAAGTGAAGAAATACCTCAGAAGAGAGAGAAACAAGACGCTACCCGCGGGCGCTGACTACTGGGATTTTGACTGCCGTTTTGGGGCGGATGAAGCACGTGCTGAAACCATTCACCTTGGCGCGATAAATCGACATATTGATGAGGCTGAAAAGAAAGAATTACCTTCGTTTTATCTAGAAATTTTGGCAAAGCCCGGTTTCAAAAAGCAAGCTGAATAGTACGAACAATGAGGGGGCAAGCCGTTTAGTTCAAATCACTAAGGTTATGCTCTCTCGCGATCATAAGTATCCCGCATGCGAGTTGGTTTTTTTATAGAATAAGCCTCTAAAACGCAAAGAGTCTCTCGCACGCCTTGAATATCCGCGTTTACTGCCCAAATACATTAGTAATCTCAAATTTCTTTAGCGCTTTACTCTGCGCTATTTGTATAACGTTCTTATAAACTTTTTTACTAAATCCCCACCTTTTATGAATTCAAGGAGAGTTACTTATCCCTCAAGATAAAGTCAGCCATATACTCAGCGAATCTGAGCACTGCATTAGGGTGCGCGGCGCCCGGGTCCACAATCTAAAAAACGTGAATGTGGATTTACCGCGCAATGCATTAGTCGTGTTTACCGGTATTTCAGGCTCAGGTAAATCGTCTTTGGCCTTTGGTACTTTATTTGCTGAGTCTCAGCGACGTTATCTTGATTCGGTGTCACCTTATGCGCGTCGCTTAATTGATCAGGTGGAAGAGCCTGATGTTGACGCAATTGAGGGGTTACCGCCGGCGGTCGCTTTGCAGCAGCAAAGAGGCACGCCTTCGGTACGTTCATCCGTTGGCAGTGTTACCACCATTTCAAATGCACTACGCATGCTCTATTCCCGTGCGGGAGAGTACCCTGATGGTCAATCAATACTCTATGCTGATTCGTTTTCACCCAACACAGCGCAGGGGGCATGTCCAAAATGCCACGGTATTGGTCGTGTTTTTGATGTTACTGAAAAGCTATTGGTACCTGATGACAGTAAAACCATCAGAGAAAAGGCGATAGCCGCGTGGCCGCCTGCATGGCAAGGCGCAAATTTAAGCCGAATTCTGGTCTCTCTTGGTTACGACATCGATGTTCCGTGGCGTGACTTACCGAAGAAAGCGAGGGAGTGGATTTTATTCACTGATGAAACCCCCACAGTGCCAGTCTTTCCTGAATATAATGTAGCCCAAACCAAAGCGGCGATTAAAAACGGCGAAGCACCTAGCTATATGGGCACGTTTACCAGCGCCCAGCGTTTTGTTTTACAGTCTTTTGCCACTACGCAAAGTGCGCGCACTAAAAAACGCGTATCGCAATTTATGCAAATTTCACAGTGCCCAGAGTGTGAGGGAAAAAAGCTAAAACGTGAGTCGCTATCCGTGACCTTTACCGGCCTAGATATCGGCCAGTTATCGCAATTAACACTGACACAACTTGCGCAAAGATTACGTAAGACCGCGAGTACCAAAATAAGTGATGAATTACACGATCGCGAAAAAGCCATTGTGGCGCAGCGTTTAGCCAGCGATATTTTAGCCAGAGTTGAAGCATTAACGTATTTGGGCCTTGGGTATTTGTCGCTTGAACGCAGCACCACAACACTTTCGCCTGGCGAGTTACAGCGTTTGCGCTTGGCTACGCAAATTCGCTCGCAGTTGTTTGGTGTGGTTTACGTACTGGATGAACCATCGGCTGGGTTGCATCCTGCTGATAAAAAAGCCTTGTTAGGATCGCTAGATCAGCTAGTGACGGCGGGAAACTCTGTTTTCATGGTCGAGCATGATGTGAGTGTTATTCGCCATGCAGATTGGATAGTCGATGTAGGGCCAGACGCTGGCACCCACGGCGGTGAGATTATCTACAATGGCCCTGTTGAAGGACTAATAGGTAATCAGCGTTCACACACCGCAAAACATTTATTTGAGGGAGTCACCGCGAATGAGCGCACGCCTCGTCAAGCGAAATCATGGCTAAAACTTGTTGGTGTAAAGCGTAATAATGTACAAAATTTGGATGTGACGTTTCCGCTTGGGGTTATTACAACCGTAACGGGGGTTTCTGGGTCAGGTAAGTCGAGTTTGGTGAGCCAAGCGCTAGTTGAATTGGTCAACGAGGGATTGGGGGTAAAGAAGACCCTCGATGTGCCAACTGATGAAGCTGAATTGCTTGAGCAAGAAGCCGAGACACCTACAGGTGGTCACATTTCTGACGGTTTGGCTAATGTGAAGCGCTTGATCACGGTGGATCAAAAACCCATTGGCAGAACGCCGCGCTCGAATCTAGCGACCTACACTGGTCTATTCGACCATGTTCGTAAGTTATTTGCTGGCACTGATGAGTCGAAAAAGCGACGTTACGATGCTGGTCGCTTTTCGTTTAACGTCACCAAAGGCCGCTGTGCCAATTGCGACGGAGTAGGGTTTGTCAGTGTAGAGTTACTCTTTCTGCCGAGCGTTTATTCGCCTTGCCCTGTTTGTCAGGGCCAGCGCTACAACGACAAAACCTTAGAAATTACCTATCGAGGCAAAAACATTGCTGATGTACTGGAATTAACGGTAGAAACCGCTCACACCTTTTTCGTTGACGAGCCACCTGTGCTGCGAGCATTGGATGCCTTAATTCAAGTAGGCCTTGGCTACTTGCGACTTGGGCAACCGGCGACAGAACTTTCTGGCGGTGAAGCGCAGCGTATTAAATTAGCCACTGAACTACAGCGAGTGCAAAGAGGTGACACGCTGTATGTGTTAGATGAGCCTACAACCGGTTTGCACCCAAAAGACGTGGCCATGCTGATGTCGCAACTAAATGGGCTGGTGGACGCAGGGAATACGGTGATCATGGTTGAACACGACATGAAAGTCGCAAGTACCAGTGATTGGGTAATCGACATTGGCCCAGAAGCTGGTGACAAGGGCGGCAAAGTCGTCGCACAAGGCACGCCAAAACAGGTCGCAGCTAATAAACAAAGTCGTACGGCACCCTTCTTACTGGTGTAATTTGACGCTGCTCACAAATGAACTTAATCCCGTAGGGGGTAACTGGGCACTATGGCTTTAGGGTTTTAAATTACTCTTTATAGGTGATGTGGTGCCCAGTGATTAATAGGCGTTACAAACTACTTAGAATAGTCACCTCAGCTAGGTAAAAATGTCATAAAAACAATAGGTAGGCGGATGACGACTTAGCTTTTGCCAACGGCTTACCTATTGCCAACGAAGTGTATGATTCTCACGAGCGATCGCAGCAAATTGAAGCCGCGTTTTTATTTATTAAAAACAGTGATTCAGCGAATGAGTATTTTTTGTTTGAGCGGTTGCTATTAACTAGGTGTGTTTACTTTTACTGCAATGTTCAACAGCAAACATCGACACGCTACCTCAATCACGTTAGCTTTGAAGAAATGAAGTGAAAATTTAAGGTTGCTACTGCGCTTTATACACTCGGATCCAATCTATCCAAAATATACTCTTGCTTGAGTCAGCAAGCTCTGCTGAACTAGGTTTCACATCGCGCCAAGGCTGGTACTCCATATCTAATATGATATGCATTGGGCTGTTTAACCCTTTGCCATTAGTATAATTTTTGGGGTCGATAATGTTCGGGCCTGATACGCTGCGTACTAGAACACCGTCAATGTAATAGTCTACATTCCATGCATCTTTCCAATGAACACCATATCTACGAAATTTATTACGGTATGTTTCGCCATTATTATATATCCATGAACCACCATCTTTGGGTTGATAATCTTGAAACGGCTCTCTGATAAACACGTGGTGACTAACATGCATACGTTGGTCAAACCATTCTTGGCCTGGTCGGTCACTACCGTATGATTCCATTGCATCAATCTCTCGGGTGGAGTCAGCACTTAACATCCATACAGCGTTAGCCATCGTGTTGTTGGTTGGCTTAACCATAGCCTCAAGATAAAGTGGATAGGTAAATGTTGCCTTCGAAGATACGATACCGGAAAGCACTTTATTGGTACCGGCTTTTTCGGTTGCCTGTAAACCCAACGCACCACCAGTGGTGTAAGAGTGTTCAGAGCTGAATTCAGTGTCCCCCGGTCCAAGCCATGAATTTATGTATGAGTCGTTCCAGCGGCTAGTGAAAGCAGATGGCTTATTATTTGTTGGGGCAATGTAATTGAATTCGTCCGATACACTTTGTAGCTGCCAAGTTTTACCAGCGCCTGCTTGAGCAGGAATACTAAATGAACTCCAATCAGCACCTTGAGCTGATGTAATAGCCATGATGCAAGCACAAGACAATAGTGTTATCGATTTCATATAAATCTCAGTTCAATTTTGTGAAAATACGCTAAGTCAACACAGCACTCTTGCTGATAACTTGCTGGAAAATTAATTTTATCTGTAAAGTTTTTAGCGGTAAAAAATTAACCCAGTCATTTCATGGCTTATATTTTTTCGGCCCATTTTTTGTACGTAAAAACCACAAAAATTATATTTACATACTTGCATTTAGTTAACAATAAACTTTTTACTATTCTTGATGATCCTTTTATTTTATTTCTTGCTGGGCTGGAAACGCCTAAATAGGTCGGTATATTTATTTGCCTGTGTTGGTAGGGGTGCTGAACCTCATTAACCTTTGTCTGCCACAGCGCGTATTTTTTAATCCTCACCCACCAATACCGGCGGAATGAAACGTTTCCTTTTTATGTCACTATAAAGGTAAACCGTTATCATTTTGTGTTGTGAAAATATTTTTAGTTAATTATTCTTACCTGTAAGTTATTTTAAATTCTAATTAAAACAATATATAAGTGTTTATTTTCTATTTTTTGTCTCTTCCGTTAAAGGAAACTGTTTGCATTTGAATGTTGTGATCTTGTTAATCGCATGCTAATTTATTTACAGGTTTGGGGTGGGAGCCGCTCAAACCTAGGAGTTCACAGGGCTGCATGATGGAGCCCCGTAGCCCAACAACACTGAACTGGAATACGTAAAAACGGTGCACTAAAGCCAAGGTTAAACAAAGGTGCATCTTCTTAAAATAGATAGCCCAGAACGCACACAAGAACTGAAATACCGGAGAACGAAATGACAGCCAAAACGAAATACACCCTTTTAGCATCATCCATCGCCATGATAATCAGCACCGGTCAACTAAGGGCGCAAGAAAGTGCAGTTGACACCAGTGCTAATGAAGACATTGAGCAAATTTCGGTGGTGGGGATACGTTCGAGTATTGCGAGTTCAGTGGCGCGTAAGCAAGAGTCAGGTCAGGTTGCAGATGTTATTTCAGCTGAAGATATTGGTAAGTTTCCCGACTTGAACGTTGCTGAATCACTACAGCGTATTCCGGGGATCCAGATTTCACGCTCCCGGGGTGAAGCGTCTGGTGTGTCTATTCGTGGGCTTGATGAAGTGGCGACGTTACTAAATGGTCGGAATTATTTCGGCGGTGCATCGGGGGTTAGTATTAATCGCTTTGCCAGTTTCGAGGATATTCCAGCGGAATTGGTCGGCTCGGTGGTGGTGTATAAATCGGTTTCGGCAGATATTCTCGAAGGGGGCATTGGGGGCGTAGTGGACATCGAGCGCACTGATGCGTTAAGTCTAAGCGGACCTACTCTCGCTGGTAGCGTCAAAGAGCATTACGGTGATTTATCTAAAGAATGGTCGCCTAGAGGTTCTCTAGTGGTGGGGAACGTCTGGGATTATGGTAACAGTGGCGGTGAAATAGGGGTTATCTTCGGTGTTTCCTATTTAGAACGAGAATATCGGGAAGACTTAGTACGCAATTCTAGCGCAACCCCTATTGTGGGAGAATTTCCTAGTGGCACGGCCCCAAGCGGAGCTAAAACTAGTGCGTCACTTAATTCATCTCCTGCTTGGGGCGATCGAGAGCGTACCGTTTATTCACTCGGTATCGATCTTTCACTCAACAGCGATACTAAGTTCTATTTTGATTCAGGCTACACCGATTACTCTACTGCACAGTTACGCGAAGAATTTGTGTGGAGCTTTAACGGTGCAAACACAGTGGACGCTGACTTCTCAAATATTGATGAAAACAACTTGTATCCTGCTTCTGTCACCTTAAGTGATATGGATTTTGATGTGCTCAGCATGATCGATGACAGATACACCACTACCTACGATTTGGCACTGGGTTTTGAAACAGTAGCCGGACCATGGCGCTTTGAAGGGGAAGTAAGCTACGTTGATACCGACAATGAAACAAATTTTCACAACACCCGCATTCGCGATACTTGGGCTGCTCTGCCGGTTACGATTTCTAACAGTGGCTTTGTTAGCCAACCGCCTTCGGTTGACTTTGGCGATTTTGATGTAACAGATGAAGGTAATTTCGACATAGTGCAATGGCGCCATGAAAGTCGACAGCTTAAGGCTGATGAATCCGCTGCTAAGTTAGACATAGATTACATGTTTGACGAAGGTGTCGTGCGCTCTATTGAGGCTGGGGTTCGTTTCGCGAGTTTAGGCACCAGCAAAAACATACAAAACAACCATATCTTTGATGCTTCAGGTGCAACCTATGGAAGTGACGACCCGCTTAATTTGGTCGAAGCCAGTACCTGGAATGACTTTATGGACGAATATGATGGTGGCAATTTTCCGAATGATTATGTGGCCGTAAACCCGGCTTATTTGTTGTCTCGTAATGATGAAATCCGCGAGTATTACGGTTTTACTGGCCAGTCTGAAACGGAAAATCCACGAGACTCTTTCGACTATGAAGAGGAGGTCACGGCTGTGTATTTGAAGGCCAACTTTGAAACAGAAGTAGGGGGCTATTTTGTCAGTGGTGACTTAGGTGGCCGTTATGTACAAACCGACACCACAGCAGATTATTTCTTCGACACAGGAAATATCGATCAAAACGGCGCACCGATTTATGAGGGTACCAAAAGCGATAAAGATTACAGTGAATTTTTACCCTCATTTAATCTGAAAGTTGAATTAACTGACGAGATGCTTGTACGACTAGCGGGCTCGAAAACCTTTTCGCGACCTCATTTTGGCGATTTAGCTCCCTCGTTAAATCTTAATTTTGAACAAGGACGAGGCACCGGCGGGAACCCAGATTTAGACCCATTTACCGCAACCAATTTAGATTTTAGCCTTGAATATTATTTCGCTAGTGGTGGTATGGCGTCGTCTGCCATTTTCTACAAAGACATTGATGGCTTTTTGCAAACATCTGAAAACCAAGAAACCATCGGCGGCAATGACTTCATTATTTTGCGCAAGAGTAACGGTGGTTCAGGCACAGTTCGAGGTTTGGAACTGGCCTATCAGCAATTCTTTGACTTTTTGCCCGTTCCTTTTGATGGCTTAGGGATTCAAGCAAACTACACCTACGTGGATTCAGACGTGCCATCGCCTAATCCTTTGTTGCCTAATATTTCTTTAGAGGGTTTGTCTGACAACAGTTATAACTTGGTTGCCATTTATGAAGATGACTTGTTTTCAGGGCGCTTGTCTTACAACTACCGCTCAGACTTTTTAGTCACCACCGAAGTGGCTCAAGAAGGATTTGGCCAACTTGATTTATCACTGTCGTACAACGTATCGGAAAGTTTTCGCTTAACGCTTGATGCATTAAACCTGCTTAGACGTGACCATTTCGAATATCGCGCAGGTGATAAGTATGACCCATATCACTGGATCGCCACTGAAAAACAAGTGTTGGTCGGTGTGTCATATACCTTTTAATTCACTTGCCTGATTGGCACACCTTAGATGAAATCGATGATGTCAATGGTGTGCCACTCAGCAAATTGCTAAGTGAATTGTAGGGTAGGTTTGTTCCCGTAAGAAAAAGAACAGGGCGCTGAGCGTTTTAGTAAAGCGTACGTCAATACATAGCGGTATTTGCGCTCTGTTCTTTTATTCTGCCTGAATTAGAGAGTGGTTAATAAAATCAACAACACTCGCAAGTAGGACCTTTCATGGTGAAATTCAGTAAATCATTCGCACTGGGCATGGTGACGCTAGCGCTTTTTTCCTTTTGCGTTGGGGCTAACAGCTTAGAGGACAATCGCCATACCGACAACAGACCAAACATTGTGATGATTGTGGCGGATGACCACGGGCTTGATGCCATAGGAGCTTATGGAAATAAGGTGATTAAAACACCCAATATTGATGCCTTAGCAAGAGACGGCGCGCGTTTTGAAAATGCGTTTGCCACTGTATCTAGCTGTAGCCCAAGCCGCTCTGTCATTTTGACCGGCCATCATAATCACACCAATGGTATGTATGGTTTGCAGCATAAACAGCATCATTTTAGTAGCTTTGATGATGTGCAGTCGCTGCCGGTTATTCTCAGTGAGAACGGTTATAGAACAGCCAGAATTGGCAAGTATCACTTAGGCCCGAACAGGGTATTTAGCTTTGATCAGGTGTTATCAAAAGGCGCAGCCAATGATATGACCTCCATTGCCCGCAGCCCAGTTGAAATGGCTGAAAAAAGCAAAGAATTTATCGAGCAGGACCGCGAACCATTCTTTTTATATTTTGCCAGTGATGATCCTCATCGTGGCTATCCATTTGAGACATATCCTGAACCCAACCGCTTTGGCAACCGTGACCAGGGCTACCCCGGGATCAATGAAGTAGTTTACCCCAGTGATACTGTACTGGTACCGCCATACTTGCCGGATACTCCCGCGGCTCGTAAAGAAATAGCGCAGTATTACCAATCTATCTCTCGCCTTGACCAAGGCGTCGGCAAGTTGATAGAAATTCTCAAAGCGCAGGGCAAGTATGACAACACACTGATTTTATATTTGTCAGATAATGGCATTGCCTTTCCTGGCGCGAAAACCAATTTGTATGATGCGGGTATTCACTTACCTTTGATTGTAAAAGCGCCAGCAAAACTAAAAAGCACTGCCATATGCAAGAAAACGATTCAGCAGTGCACAGTTCACACTCAAATGGTGTCTTGGGTCGATTTAACGCCAACGATCCTTGACTACGCAGACGTAAGTTCAGTGCCTAACACAATGCAAGGAAAGTCGTTTAAAGCCATTCTCGAAAACGAACATCCTGCTGGCTGGGATCGAGTTTTTGCGTCACACACTATGCATGAGGTCATGATGTATTACCCCATGCGTATGGTGCGCACTGAACAGTACAAACTGATTTGGAATATTGCCCACGAACTAGGTTACCCCTTTGCTGCCGACTTGCAGCAGTCCTTAATCTGGCAAGATGTGCGTCGCCGCGGAATCACTCAATATGCGGGTCGTCAGATTAAGGACTTTTTACATCGCCCAGAGTTTGAGCTGTTTGATATACAGCACGACCCTGAGGAGCAAAACAACCTTGCATATTTGGCTGAATTTAGTGATGTAAGAGCCGAACTAATTCAGCAACTTAAAGTGTTTCAGCAAAGCACACAAGACCCTTGGTTTAGTAAGTGGCAGTACCAGTAAATTAATTGGTTAGGTTTTCGATTGAGCCATTGGGCTTATGATTTTTCAGGAGTAATACACAATGCGTTTTATCAGTAGTTCAATTTCACGCTATTCAGCTATTTTAATCGGGGCTTCCTCGTTATTTGTTGGCTTTTCAACGAGTGCAGCACAGCAGCCAGCCTCATTACAAAAGCCCAATGTGGTTATTTTTTACGTTGACGACCTTGGTTATGGTGATATTTCACCAAACGGGGCAATCGGAGTGAGTACCCCCAATTTAGATGCGCTTGCCAGTAAGGGCGTTAACTTCTCTGATGCACATAGCACAGCATCAACCTGCACACCATCACGCTATTCGTTATTAACAGGGGAGCATGGTTTTCGGCAAAACGCAGCGATTTTACCGGGCGATGCCCCCGCGCTTATCCGCCCAGGTAAGGCGACTTTACCAAGCATGTTACAAAAAGCGGGGTACACCACAGGGGTCATCGGTAAATGGCATTTAGGCCTAGGAGATGGTTCAGTTGATTGGAACCAAGATGTTAAACCTGGGCCACTGGAAATCGGCTTCGACTACAGCTTTTTGCTGCCAGCGACGGGCGATAGAGTACCCACTGTATATTTAGAAGGGCACAAGGTGGTTAACCTTGAACGCGATGACCCTATAGAAGTCAGTTACGATCATAACGTGGGTGAGCGCCCCACAGGCGTTGACAACCCAGAGTTGCTGCGCATGAAAGCGGATTTACAACACAGCCAAACAATAGTCAATGGAATAAGCCGGATTGGCAGCATGAGTGGCGGTGAAGCCGCCCTGTGGGTTGACGAAGAGTTTCCTGACGTGTTTTCTGAAAAAGCAGTGGATTTTATTGTTCGCAGCAAGCACGACCCGTTCTTTTTATTCTTCTCATTTCAAGATATTCACGTTCCTCGTTTACCGAATGAGCGCTTCAAAGGTAAAAGCACCATGGGACCAAGAGGCGACGCCATCGTGCAAATGGATTGGGTGGTAGGCAGAGTCATGCAAGAACTGAAAACTCAAGGTGTAGCCGACAATACCTTGGTGATATTTACCAGTGATAACGGGCCAGTGCTTGATGATGGCTACGACGATATGGCCGCTGAAATGCTGGGTGAACATTTGCCAGCAGGGCCATTTCGCGGGGGGAAATACAGTGTGTTTGAAGGGGGAACCCGTGTCCCCATGATTGTATATTGGCCGGGTAAAAGCACCCACACGCGCAGCAACGCGCTTATCTCGCAAGTTGATATTTATGCCTCACTGGCCGGTTTAGTCAAACAGCCGTTGGCGAAAAACGAAGCCATTGATAGCCTTGATGTAATGGATGCATTTTTAGGCCAATCGAACAATGCACGCACCTACTTACTAGAGGAAGCAGTGGGGACGTTAGGCCTGCGTAAGCACAACTGGAAATACATCAGAGCGATCAGCAAAGAGAAAGGGCTGCCCAATTGGTTAGGCAATAAAGACATAGAAATGGGGTTTGAATTAACGCCACAATTATTTGATTTAACCGATGACATTAGCGAGCAAACAAACCGCGCCAACCAATACCCCGCTATAGTCAATGCCCTTGAAAAGAAAACCCAACTGCTTATAGAGAAGGGTTTTAGGTATGCCAACTAACAAGGGAGGGGGGGCTAGCAAAAACGCGTTTTCAACCGTCAGTTATACTGCAACAGAAGCGCTTCACCATCACCAGCATTTGATTGTAAACGATGGGTCGCACAAATTTGTCTGGAACTAAATTTGAACATCCGAAGGATGGCCCGAAGGGAAAAATGCAAGGACGCATTTTTTAAAAAGTGGCGAAGCGTATGGGGGGTAACTGTTTTATCAATTTTCGCTTTACGCGCAGCGTCTCGCACAGCTCTTTGCACACTAGATTCATCAATGTGATGACGACGCATCAATTTACTTTCAGGATCTTTCGATAATCGTGCAGATGGTAAAAGATACTGCCAACCGATAGTTTTGTTCGCTGATTGATTTTTTATTCTGTAACGATGAGGCAGCCAGACTCCAGCGAACTCTGGATTTTGTATGTCAGCTTCTAGATAATGTTTTACCAATGATATTTGCTGCCTAAGAGTAGGAATTAAATTATCAGCTAACGTGACAACTCGATGTTTTCCACCTTTACCGCCTTTATCAAATAAGGACTTTAATTGATTTAAAATCAAAATCGATGTCTTGTACCCTCAGCCGGACACATTCCATTAAACGTAAACCGCTGCCTGTTACTTTTAACAAAACTTAATTTTAGGGTGAGTGGTCTATCAATAATATCTCGGTATAAAAACACCAATGCGTTTAATGCTGAAGACTGGGTGTTAGCTGCGCAATCCTGCTTGAGCACTAAATGGGATAAAAATGCTTCTACCTCGTTATCGTGTAAATAGGTCGGATGTTGCTTATTGTGGAAAAGAATAAAACGACGGATCCACTTTATGTAGGATTCTATCGTGCGTTTGGCGTAACGCTTTTTATACATTTCTTCGGCGACCATAGTCAAAAAAGGCGAGGGTGAATTTGGCATAAATAGCACTGCAACTTATGTGTATGTTTATACAGTTATAGTTGCTATCCCCTATAACAGCAAGTTTTTGGCAAAGTGTCGCATATCAACAAACGTGTTTTAATAAACCGGAAAGATAGCTAACCTATACAATGACATAGGAAACATGTTAAAAGTGATAGATGTATATATGCGACAAAATGCCGTGTTTAATACGCGGATGCAATCACCTCATTTTGCAAGATATTAATATTGTTATATTGCTAAAGGATTATCGTGAAATACTCTAGGATTCTGCTCTTTTCAGTAGGCTTGTATTTATTGTTGGTTGTCTTATCAGCGATAGCTACGCTGATTGTTGGCTCTGATGAAGCGACTCAAAGTATGCCATTCATTTTTACTCTTCATGCCCTCGGTTTTGTAATCTCTTTAATTGCGTATTTTTACTTAGGTTATAAGCAAACAACTAGTCCGTATAAACAAGCAGCTTTAGTTGCGGGAGTTTATTGGTTTATTAATCTAAGTGTGAGTGTCTTACTAAACATTTTCTTAGAAATACCAATGGAGCCTTTGATATTTTTAATTCCAGCTTTACTACATGTTATTGCTGTTTTATTAGGTACGCTACTTGGTGTTCAATTGCGTCATAAAAGAGAGTTGAGCGTAAGCGCAATATAACAAGCAAATTAATCAGGACAAATAACAGTTGGTTTTTGCTCCTGCGTCGCTTATTTTAACCAACTGTAATTTGCCTATTATTTGGGCGTTATATTGCAAGGAAAGTCTGGTGCTAAATTTCGATAATTTAACCGAGCGGCTGGTTGAAGAATTAAAAGCTGCTGCCATGCATTTTGATCTTTATCGCTCAATAAAGGCATCAATTCCTTCGCATAAAAAAGGAATAAATAAATCACCTAATTTCTGGTCGTTAACTTTAAATGCACACCTTGAAGCGACTAGGTGTTCACTCTGTAAAATATATGAACAAACCAACAATAACAATTTAACTCTTAATAGTTGGCTTAAAGAATTCAAAAAACACCATTGTAAACAGGAGTTCTTTGAGACTAATGAGATGGATAAATTTAACAGAGTTCCTTTGGTCGAGGGCGAAATAGAGCAAGATATTGCTTTGGTTTCACTAAAAGATTCGTTAGTAAATACCCTATATACAAAACATAGAAATAATGAAGTGGCTCATATTTCCAATAAGCTCGTATCAAGAGGAGAATCATTCTGGGAAACATATCCGCTTACTGTAAATGATATTGAAGCTTTAATATTAAGATCAAAAACTATTGTTAATAAATACACAGCTCATTACAACGGTGTTCATTATGAGTTGCTCTCAATTTACCAGAAAGATGATTTTAAGTATGTTGTCGATAGTGTTGAGAAATTTGCAATATAACAAGAAATTAAACAAGGACAAAAAACAGTTGGCTTTTGCTCCTTCGTCGCTAATTTTAGCCAACAATTTTTTGCCTGTTAATTAGGCCTTATATTTTTTGGAGAACTCATTTGAAAACATTAGGATTTCTATTTCTGTTAATTATAAATTTTAGCTTATTTGCTTCACCTATTCCCGACTTTCCATTTGTAACGGTAACCGGAGATAGTACTAGAAAAGTAACTCCGGATAATGCGGTAGTTAGATTACAAGTGGTCGTGTTTGAGAAAGAGTCATCAAAAGGGCAAGTGGTTTTAAAGCAAACTATTCAACAAATATTAGAAATATTTGAAAGTAACCTAGTTAATCCTAGCAGCATAACAACCTACGAAATGAATAAAAGAGCAAAGAGAGCACGAGAAAACAACGGGTATAACGAACTTGAAATTCTAGGCTATGAATTTACACAACGCTTTGAAATAAAATTGAAAAACCTAGAAAATTATTCAGTAATCACTACTGAGTTGGTAAAAGTAAATAATGTTGAAAGAGTTGAAAGTCAATTTGATGTAAGTAATCGAGAAAATATAGAAGTTGAATTAATATCTGAAGCGGGCAAAAAGGCAAAGTTAAAAGCAAAACAAATGGCTGCTGGATTAGGAGTTAAAATTGATTCAGTTTTTGCTATTAACGACTCAGGTTCTTATCAGTCTTTTTTTGCAACGTTTGGATTACAGGCCGAAAACCGAGTAAGCATGATGAGAAGTGGTAGCCCAATCAATTCATTATTTATACCTGAGTTTATTGAAATATCAAAAAGTATTAATGTCGTCTATAAATTGGATGATTAAAAAATATAACAAGTCATTTCAGCAGGACAAAAAACAGCTGGCTTTTGCTCCTGCGTCGCTAATTTTAACCAGCTATTTTATTGCCTCTGAATGAGGCGTTAGGCGTCAAGTTGTACCGCGTTGCGCAATACGCTACACTCCATCTATGATTAAGTCATTCAAACATAAGGGTCTGAAGCTGTTTTTCGAAAAAGGAAAAACTTCAGGCATACAGACTAAGCACGCGAAAAAACTTCGTATGCAATTAGCTGCTATCCACACCGCACAAGATATTGATGACATTAATTTGCCCGGCTTCTCTCTTCACCAACTCAAAGGAGAAAGGTCTAATATTTGGTCGATATCAGTCAACGGCAATTGGAGAGTAACTTTCGAGTTCACGGATGGTAGTGCTTACATCTTAAATTACGAGGATTATCACTAATGAATATGCATAACCCACCACATCCTGGTGAATTTATTGAGTCCATTTACATGGAACCACACGGTATAAGTTGCAGGACACTTGCGACTCATCTTGGTGTTGCCGCTTCTACACTAAATCGTGTCGTTAAGGGAAAAAGTGCAGTAACGCCAGAAATGGCATTAAGGCTATCAAAGGTATTAGGGCGGAGTCCTGAAAGCTGGCTTAGCATGCAAGACAATTACGATCTATGGCAGGCGAAGCAGAAGATCAACTTGGATAACGTGCAGCCAATAGATCTGCATGCAGCCTAACAAAAAAATCAAGTTCGCCCGCTGCGCGGGCTGGGCAGCAAACACGTGGGCTGACTCGCTCCGCTCGGATTTTAGCCCACATATCCGCGTCCCTTATTTAAAAGTTAGCAGCCATATGAGCCCTTTATATAGATCTCTAATAATTTTAGAAACCATTGTTTGCTTTGGCCCAATTACTATTGCATTGGCTATGGGTCTTATCTTTATTCCCATGGCTTTAAATGAGGCCCTGAAAGGTAATTTCTGGTTAACACCCTTAGTACTTTTAATACTATTTGGCTTCTTGGGTCTATTCGCTGTAATAAGCCTAATTCTGCATATATTCGACCCAACAAAAATCTTTCTGTCTCGTTACAAACTGTTTGCCTATACTGGAGTAGGTGTTATTTCCCTAATATCTGTCGTTCCACTTTTCAATATTACGGGGTATGGTTATTTAGTAGTTTTGCTACCGCTATTTGCCACTTGCCACTTCTATTATCTATCGCGTGTAGTTTGGCAAAATGGCTGCTAACAAACCACTCAAGGCACTCGCTTCGCTCGCTGGGGCGCTAACACATGGGCTGCGTCACTTCGTTCCTAATTTTAGCCCATGTATTATCCCCCCTTAGTGGGAAGTTAGGTGTCAAAGGATATGGATGAACCTGTGTTTTCGACTTATTCAATAGAAGAGCTAGAAGATGCTTTGAAGCACATTGATAAAGCTGCTTTTCCAGATAGAGTTGAAAAAATTCACAAAGAAATTGAACTCAGACAAAGTGGAGTTCCTGCTAAAGAGCTTTCAGAGCTAGTTGAAAGTAAACCTTTGGAATCTACGGTTAAAAAAGGGAAAAAATCAGCAAGAGGATTAGTTTTGGCGATCTGGCCTGCAACTGTTATTTTTTCTATCTATTACGGTGAACTTCCATCGCGAAACGGTTTAATACATTACAAAGAAGAGCCAGGTTTGTTTGTAACGTGTTTATTAATTTTTATTGGAGTTGGATTCTATTTTTACCACGGTAGAGATGACACCTAACAAGCGCCTAAATTCCGACAATGTTACGTTGTCATGTTTTTGGCAAACGACACAATAAAACCGCCAAACTAGCTACACGTATTATTGAAGCGTTATGTTATGCAGATAAGGAGTTTCAGTGCAATATTGGGTAGATCCGTCGGAATCACATCTTGGTGAAGGCACGATCTGGACAGAGTTCGCTGATGAAGGTCATGCTATCAGACAAGTAGAAGAATATGATGGAAAATGGTTTTCATCTAGAGATGATTCTGAAGATGAATGTTGGCTTTATGATGGCAACATTAAGGATTTGGATATGTCAGAGTCACAAGAGATCACAAAAGAAAAATTCGAGATTGTTTGGCAAAAATCGGCATAACAAGAGACTATGGCGTCAATAGCTAATTTATAGCCTCTGGCGTACATTACACCCTCTCGCAACATCGAGTTTAAGATTACTAACAAATACTAACAAAGACAGCCATCTTTAGAATCGCATAAAATCCCCTGCTTGAGGCGTTAACTGCCACGACGAAGTTATGTACAATATTCTGTACATGTGCTTATTTCCAAGCTAAACTTGTACGATATAATGTACAAGTGAGGTGCAAAATGAGAATCGTCTCTTTTACCGAAGCCCGAAATGGCCTGAAAAACGTTTTAGACAATGTAGTTAACGATGCCGATACCACTGTAATCACTCGTCGTGACTCTGAAGATGCTGTTGTGATGTCATTGGATTATTACAACAGTCTTATGGAAACTGTTCATTTGCTTCGTTCGCCAGCGAACGCTGAACACTTAAATCGTTCAATAGCGCAGTTTAAAGCGGGTAAAACGACTCAGCGTGAACTTATTGATGAGTAACAGGTTATTGTCATGGACTGATGAAGCTTGGAATAGTTACGTTTATTGGCAGACTCAAGACAAGAAAACTTTGAATCGTATCAATAAACTAATTACCGATGTCCAGCGTTCTCCATTTGATGGAATTGGAAAGCCGGAAGCCCTTAAAGAAAATCTATCAGGCTTCTGGTCTCGCAGAATAGATGATACCAATCGGTTGGTATACGCCGTGGATGATACAGCAATTACGATTATCTCGTGTCGTTACCATTACTAGTCAGTGGCAGCTATCAAAAAAATTATGTCGCCCATAGGCTGGCTGGGACACAAACAAGGCAGCTGTGTCACTTCGTTGGGATTTTAGCCGCCGTATTTGAGCCTCAAAGTTGGGGTGTTAGCAGTCAAAGGTTCACCATCGTGAGTAGTAGAAAGATTGAGGTTGTAGATTACGATACAGATTGGCCTCACAGCTTTGAATCAGAAAAACTAGCTCTAGAGAAAGCTCTATATGATACGGAGGTTAAAATCGAACACATAGGAAGCACCTCAATTCCAAACTTGGCCGCCAAACCAATAATCGACATTCTGATTGAGATAGACAAAGTTGAAAGACTTGATGTCAAAGCTGACAGATTTTGTAATCTTGGATACGAAGTTAAGGGAGAAAATGGCATCCCAGGGCGGCGGTACTATCAAAAAGGTGGAAACAACCGCACGCACCACATTCATGCTTTTCAATCAGGTTCATTCGGGCTTTTACGCCACCGTGCCTTTAAAGAATACCTGCAAGCACACCCCTTGATTGCTCGAGAATATGCCAGTATAAAAAAACAAGCTGCTTTAAGCTGTAACAAGGATACAGAAAGGTATATTTCAATGAAAAACGATTTTATAGTTAAACATGAAAAGCTTGCCTTAGATTGGTATGGCAGTTAACAAACATTTGTCGGCTCTCGCTTCGCTCGCTGGGACGCTAACACATGGGCTGCGTCACTTCGTTCCTAAATTTAGCCCATGTATTATCGCCCCTTAGTGGGGTGTTATACCTCAATTTGTTTTTAACAAGTTTTAATCTTAATTAAGTAAAAGGAATTATCATGAAAAAATGCTTATTAGCTTTATCAATCTCACTTCTTTCTACTTCAGCTATTGCTGATGACCTATTTGGTGCATCTATCGGTACTCCTGCCGCAGTCAACTTTGTTTACAAAGGTGAAGTAGCTGACATTCCTATACAGGTGGCTGCCGGTTATTGGGGCGACTCATACAGTGGCGTCGAACTTGGTTACAGATTTATTGAGCGTGAGGGCGCTTTTTCAAGCGCACAGGTACTAGCAGGCTATTCTCGTTTAGAGGACTCAAATGATTTTGTCGACGAATGGACCTATGTAGGTGCCTCGGCAACATTTTCATGGGGTGGCTTTTTTATTGAACCCGGCATATCTGTTGGTTCAGGAGATTATTCAAGTCCGCAACTGCTATTTCAAGCAGGATACTTATGGACGTTTTAAGCGTGGTTTAACAAGCACTTAAATTTCTGAGTTAGGCCTCGTCGTTTGATATTGTTACAGTTTAAACTTTATAGATGTTAGGGGTTCGTTACACTAAAAGCTGAAAACAAGCAGCGGTTAGTGGTTATGAATTTTCAGTTATTTATTTTCTGTGTTAAGCGGTTTTTCTTAGTCTTTGTTTGCGTTCTACTTGTAATGCTTTGCTCGGCTTATATCGATGGACAAAACATATCTCAAGATTATTTAAGCTTGTTGCTCTGGCCCTTTTTAAGCGCCGTTATTGCAACAAGTTTAAGTGCGTATTGGGGCTACAAAAAGCAGTGCAAAATGGTTTACAAGAAACAAAATAAATAAGCACCCATTTACCGCTGCTAGCCGTCGCTACCGTTAATTCTGGTGTTAGGCCTGCGCAAATTAAACGTACTCGCTTTGCATATTCAATATACCTTGATAAAAGCTGACGCATTGTTGTGCATGATTTTTTGTCGACTAATTTGGTTATTCTTTTTCGGCGCAAGGTTACTGACATAAACTGTCAGTAGCGATTGATTATTATGACGCTCACGATTAATCAATTGAGAGTTTTCAATAATGAAAATGGACTATTGCGTTCTTGGTACAAATAACATGGACTTGTCTATTCAGTTCTATAATTCACTTTTCGAAGGGTGCGAGCTAAATCACGTTCTATCCACAGAAAGAATGAGTTTTTGGCAGTGTGACGAGTTTGCATTTGCCATCGCTAAACCCTTTGATGGTGCGCCTGCAAGTAATGGTAACGGCACTATGATTGGGTTTAATGTTGGCTCTAGCGACGAGGTGGAAAGGCTGCATAGCAAGGCTATCGAGCTAGGGGGTAGGTGTGAGGGTGCACCTGGCCACCGAGGGCCTAAATTTTCGGCGTATGTTAGAGATTTGGATAAAAATAAAATCGTTTTTAGCGCTTAAAAAGCTTCTTGTGGATGAGTAAGGTACTTTAATGTATTCATCATTTGCTCTGTACCTCAGCGTGGCAGAAGTGTTTTTCAAACTCAGTGGTCAGGGTTAGCCACTGAGCTGAATCTAAACCAAGTGATTCTAAATTGGGGTTTTGAGTTTTGTCGATATGACCGGCGTTATCGTCTCTAATGCCGCGACCTGTTGTACCTACCAGCTCACAATAGTCTTTGAGTAACTAGAGGATACCTTTGGTCATATTCTCGCGAGGGTTTCCGACAAAGAATATTGAAGCGCGGGATGCACTGTTTGGCTTGGTTATCGGTGTGATTTATGTAGATAGTTTATGTTTGGGGAATAACACAAACCGGTTACCTATTTTGATTATCGAATTTGGTGTTTAATTCCTTACACTGGTGCGATGAATGAATCAAAATAAAAATTGAGATTAAAATGGCGCACAATAAAACCCTTTTACACTTTTCGCTAGCTGCGTGTTTCGCTTTATCAGGTTGTGGCAGTGACCAAACAGCTGAATCCTCACACTCTAGCAAAGAAGCTAAAGGTGTGATGACGGATGCGGTTAATAACAGTACTTTTGACGTAAAAGCCAGCCCTGTAGACGAGACTGAAGATGAGTGGGTGTCGCTCTTTAACGGTAAGGATCTGCAAGGTTGGCGAACTTTTGTGAGTTACCAGCCCAAAGACAGCAAGTATCAAGATCCTGACGACCTGCCTGTTCGCGGCGTAAACAACGACCCTAAAAATGTGTTTAGCGTGCAAGATGGGCTGCTGCGTATTTCAGGAGAAGAGTGGGGCGGTATTAGTACAAAGAAAGAGTATGCTAATTTTCACCTTAAATTTGATGTGAAGTGGGGTGATAAAAAGTGGCCTCCTAGAGAAACCTTACCGCGGGACAGCGGTGTATTGTATTTTGCCGTGGGGGAGCCAGGCGCATCGATGAATCACTGGATGCGTAGCCACGAAATGCAAATTCAGGTAGGCGATAGCGGTGATTATCATAGCCTTGACGGTGTGCTGATTGATACTCACTGTGGTAGTGCCAATCAGGGCGACTGGCATTTCTATCGCTACGATCCCGATATGCCAATGTGTAAAGACATCGCTAATCGGGTGTTAAAACTAGGCGAGTTTGAGAATCCGATAGGGCAGTGGGATTCTATGGAAGTTATTGCAGATGACACGATGGTTATTCATAAAATTAATGGCCACGAAGTGTTTCGCGGCTATCACTCTAGGCAAGTGATTGACGGGCAACAGGTACCACTTACAAAGGGAAGAATTGAGTTTCAATCAGAAGGGGCTGAAGTCTTTTATCGTAATATTCGTATTAAAGTTCAGTCGGCTGCGCTTTAACTCGTAAATTTAGCACACCAATAAACACAGCGGCGACGATAGCTAAGCAGCATTATTTATCGTCGCTGCGCTTGTAGCGAACTAAAGGTTAGCGATTCTATTCTTCACACTTCACACTTCACACTTCACAGCTTACTGCTTATTCACGTTTATGCTCTAAGCTTCGGTTATGCAGTATCAGCGTTAAGCTGAAAAGCGCGCACCGAGCCCTAGGTCCGTAGATCAGAGCTATCAATGTCAAACGCTAGGCTATTTTGCGCTGACATCACCTTCAAGCCAGTCGTCTGTTCTAAAGGGGACTGCAGGTAAATTTTCACTATTGGTCAGATTGGCAATAGGGTTATTTGCCCATGCATAGCGCACGGCTTTAGGGGCTTTTATGTCGGGGTGCGACAGTAAAATTTTACTTCCTTGTATTTGTGCGTTTGCTTTACGGAACACTTTGTCAGCCCCGGCAATAATAAACCCTTCTACAGGTGCACTGTCAGTGGTTTTCAGACCTTGCGCGTTAGCAAACGTAATGGCTGCTTGCCCTTGGGCTTGACCTTTATCTAGCTGAAGTTCCACAAAGTCAGGGCCACTTTCTACTAGGTCGCGCCCGTATACCCGTGATGCCGCTTGGCGCCATAAGCGCTCTCCCACTTGGCGCTTTTGTTTTGGATGCAAATCATCTGCACTGCCCACATCTATCGATACTGCCATTGCGGTGTGGGGGACCGACAAGGTTTGTCGCTGTGCATCCCTAAGGTATGCCCATTTGCTTTTGGGCTGTAATTCGCTTGCAGGTAAATAGGCTGAAATTTGTACAAACAAAAAAGGCATAGCAGGAGATTGCGCCCGCGTTCGCCAGTTTTTAATCAGGTGGCTAAAAAGGGCGTGGTAATATTGGTGTTTGTTAACGTTACTTTCTCCTTGATACCAAATTATGCCTTGGGCGGTATAGGGGAGTAGTGGATAAATCATGGCGTTGTAAATAAAACTAGGGGTAAAACTGTAATTCATCACTTTAGGCATAGGGGGTTCAATCTTGTTATTGAATCGCCAAGCTGAAGATAGATCAGTTTTTATGCCATCAACCTCCAAATACACCTGTTCTTGCTTACCTACAATGACTTGATTGTCCCAATCACTGTTTACCCTAAGGGTAATAAGATTTTCACCTTGTTGAAATAAGGCTTTTGGTATGAGGTGCGTTGATCCTGTGGCCTGCCAATCTTCTGTGGCTAGATGTTGGCCATTAATAAAGATAAACGCGTTCTGTTTGATACCACCAAAACTTAAGGTGACGGGGTTATCTGGAATATCTGTTAAGGTGAATTCACGGCGCAGCCACACGAAATGGTGCAAAGGGTTTTTATTGGGTAAATCGATACTTTGCCACTGGCTATCGTCATATGCCTTATTAAGCGCGGGTTGCTTAAGTGCAGTTTCAAGATCGTTAATACGCTGCCATTTTTGCGCTTCTTTCTCCTTGTTTAAAGCGAGTATATCTGGCCAATTATGTTGCGCTTTTACCTCGGCACTTTGCTTTTCATAGCCAGGTAAGGTACTCACCACCTCTAAATCAAGCCAAGCTTCAGCTGGCGTGCCGCCCCAGTTACTTTCGATAATCCCAACCGCGACTTTTTCTTGTTCTTGTAATTTTCTAGCAAAAAACCAAGCAACGGCGGAAAAGTAACCTGCATTTTTAGAGCTGGCGACTTGCCAATGGCTTTTGGGTAAATGAGTCTGTTTGGTGGCCGCCAGCGCATAAGGCACATCAAAAAAACGAATGAGTGGTCGATTAGCAGTAGCGAGCTCGTCGTCTTTGCCAATCACGTCCCCTTTTAATTTCCACTCCATGTTGGACTGGCCGCTGGCTATCCATACTTCACCAAAATACACGTCCTGAATTGTTTTAGTTTCATCAGCAACAATGGTGATATTAAATGGCCCAGCTTTGTTATGGGCAGGCAGTATTATCTCCCAGTCTCCGTTTTGGTTTGCCTGGGTGGAGTAGCGTTTTCCTAGCACATTTACGCTAACTGTTTGGCTAGCCGGTGCTTCACCCCAAAGACGTACAGGTTTATCTCGCTGTAAAACCATATGATCTGAAAAGAGCGACGATAACGTCAGTGCTTGTACTTCGGTGTTACTGCCCATAAAAAGAAGGAGTCCTATAAAAATAACGTGTCGCATTACTGCTCCAAATCCGTACTAACATTGCCTAATGATTAAAATTTACACTGTTATCGAACGCAGCAATAGTCCCTTTGCTTTATGTTATATGGTTTTGTGTACAGTAACTTTATTAATGATGTGGTTGAATCAACTGCCTTGATCGCATGTTCACTAATTCAGCGCGCTGAAGGCAAATGCTTGTAGTGACTCACCATGGTTACGCAAGAGGGTAAGTTTGCGAATGCCTGCTTCGATTGGATATAAGCTAGTCGCTATGTCTAGCTGTGCTAAGGGCATGGAATTCCCGATAAACGTTTACTGAGTTAAAAATTGTAATTTTACCTTAGATGGGATTGATCCCCGCGCCAATCACAATCGCCCATTCATTGACTTGCCAGTGTTTGACGAGCCCGTGGCGCACATAGGGATCATTTTTAGCAAACTCTTCAGCAACCCGTGCTGACTCTCCTTTAAACACCAAAGCAGCGCCCAGTGTAGGCGTGGTTAAAGCGCCGCCTAAGCACAGCTCACCGCGGCTGCAAGCAGCTTGGGCTAACTTCAAATGTTCCTCTCTATAGGCTTCACGTTTCGCTAAATAGTCTGGTTCGACATCATACGTCAACAGGTAATACATCTCTTTCTCCATTCCTTTTTTTATACCAATCCGCATTAATAAGTGACCGTCTCAGAATGCGTCCAGCGGTTTTTG
>OJBX01000181.1_pt1 | contig 42713 bp, 40 predicted proteins | sample 1590751 | NCBI WGS metagenome assembly OJBX01 (sample SAMN05416780, study PRJEB24817) | seawater metagenome | isolation source: Sea water | place: Canada:Atlantic | collected 2013-07
CTCTGGCTCTGGCTCTGGCTCTGGCTCTGGCTCTGGCTCTGGCTCTGGCTCTGGCACAGTCTTCGGTACGGGCGAGGCCTCTGCAACGGCTTCCGAAGCCGTCTCGGGGGACGCAACTTCCTCTTCATCAGCCCGCTCTTGTGGGGGCTCTTTCAGACGCTGCTCTTCTTCGGTTGCCTGCTGTGCATCTTGAGGGGCCTGCTGTGGATCCTGCTTGTGCTTACGCTTAAAAAAACCAAACATGTGTATTACTCGACATAAATAGTGAACATTAACGCCATCCTACCACCGCAGACCAAGACTTTGGATAAGCGGCCCGCTACAATCCGTTCCATGACACGACAACGCTCTTCCCGCTCATCTGCGTCCCGCCGCTCAACTTCGCCGCGGGCCGGCAAACCATTGGGTAAGCCAGTGGGTAAATTACGCATTATCGGTGGCGAGTTTCGCCGCCGTCAGTTACCCATACTGGATAGCCCTGGCCTGCGCCCTACCCCTGACCGCGTGCGTGAAACGCTGTTTAATTGGCTAGGCCAACAGCTTTATGGTCAACAGGTTTTGGACTTATTTGCGGGCACTGGCGCGCTTGGCATCGAAGCCATTTCCCGTGGCGCGGCCTGTGTCGATTTCGTCGAGCGCGATCCAAGCGTGGCAGCGCAGCTATCAACGAATCTTACCACCCTCAATATTACTTCAAGTCCCGTGCATGTGACCGATGTCCAGGCCTACCTGACACGGCCTGCCAAATCCTACTCTTTGGTATTTCTCGACCCGCCCTTTCATCAACAGCTAGCCGAGCCTTGCTGTTCGGCGTTAGAAGAGGGCCGCTGGTTAAGCGCAGAGGCGATGATTTACCTTGAAACCGAGACATCCCTGACGCCTAACGTGCCAGCTAACTGGCAATTACACCGTGAAACCCAGGCAGGGGAAAGCACAGCGCGTCTTTATCGACGCCATCCGCTATAAACAGCGCTTGCCGCCGCGCGGCAGTGGCGTTACGCTCGCCACATTCGTGCCTGCTAGCAAGCTTTCCGCTTGTGAATTTGGCGCTCTGTTGGCTACCGATTTTGGGTTCTCATTTTTACGCTAGGGAGATATACATGAGTTTGGAATTATTTAATCAGCTTGAACAAAAAGTCACTGATACCGTTGATGCACTGGAAATGATGAAGCTGGAAAATGAAGAGCTGCGCGGCGAAAACGCCAAGCTCAAAGAGGAGCGCGAAGAGTGGGAGCGTCGTCTCAATAGCCTGCTCAGCAAATTCGACAGCCTCGATACCACCAGCGCTTCTTAACCTCTACGCTCGTTTAATCTTTACCCTCGGGGGTTGCTAACGCCTCGCTCAGAGCGCTCTCGACATCAGCAGCGCATCCTCACGTCCGGCGGCGATGGGCGCCGCTGGGTCGTGCGGGGGTTGAGGCGCAATCTTGGCCGGGTAGTAGCCTTTCCTGAGTCCGTCTTCGCCGAAACCGCAGCGCTGGTAGAGGCGAATAGCGCTCCCATTACCCACCCGCACTTCCAGCAGCAGCCGCTCACTCTTCCAGCGCTGAGCCTGCGCTAAAACGGCTTCCATTAGCGCTAACCCTGCGCCACTTCGACGGCATTCCGGCACCACCCCTATCGCTTGCAGTTCAGCCTCGAACGGCAGCCGCGCCACGATGGCATACCCGCTCAACTGCTGGTCATGCCACCAACCCAATACACTGGTATCTTGGCTACCTAGCGCTTCCAACAATTGCGAATCGGCGCTGCCGCTTTGCACGTGTCGCTCCAGTGCTTTTAGTGCAGCTAGATGGTCAACGCTGAGTTCAGTGATCATCAGCGTTTGGCTCAGCGGCCACTGAGCTATCCTCGGTCCACTGCTGGCCTAGGGCGCGCAGTGCTGGCCATACATCACGCTTACTACGGTCCCCCTCAAGCAGGTCAGCAAGGGCAGGCCCCTGCCATACCGGCAGCGAGAGCGTATGACTTTGGCTCTCCTTGATATTCAAGATGTTATCCAGTGGCGCTTGCTCGCTATCCAGTTCTCCCCACCAGAGCAGCCGCGCCAACTGCCAACCCTGCCGGCTTGCCTGACCCTCAATAAACGCCGCCACCCCTTCACGCGCTTCTGCGAGTGGATCTTCAACCGCAAACGCATTGGACATTGGCGGCCATGAAAAGCGGGTCACCTGAGGCAGTTCACCGCGATGGACACCCGCCGCTTGCAGTAGGTTGGCTAATAACTGCCGCTCAAGTGCGCTCATTTCCCCAGCCTGCAGCATTAGCCAACGTCCGTTAAGGCATAGACAGGAAAGCGCAAACTCGAGTGGTTTGGCTGGCGCAGCAGGCGCTGCATCAGTTGAGGACTCAGCGGTAGCGGGATTCGCCGTTACCGGCTTGTCTGATGCCTGCTTCTGCGGAGATTGCTTGTCCTGTCCCAGCAGTGCCCGCACCGCTGAGGGGGATGCAATGACTTCACTTGAAGCCTGGGGTTCGGCCGCTTGAGGCTTCGACGGTTGACGCTTAGGCGAAGGAGCGTCGTCCAGCAGGGCATGCAGCCGCTCCCGGGGCGGAATAGCGTCTGGAGTGGCGTCTTCCCAATCGCAGGCCTCGGTAGGTCGCGCGTTGGGAAGCTGATAGCGGGCACCCCAGGTGGTAATGCCCATGGCATCCAAATAGTGGCGCCGTGTAACTTCTTGATTCACTTTCCGCCGCCGCGACAGTTGGGAGAATCAGGCCGATCACCGCCACGGGCTTGCCACTCACTAGGCGTATAGAGATGCATCGCCAAGGCGTGAACCGGGCCTGACAGCTCATCGGCCAACAGTGCATATATCTTTTGATGACGTTTGACCGGCATCAGGCCATCAAAGCTATCGCTCACCAGCGTCACTTTAAAGTGCGTTTCGGAATTGGCGGGCACGTTATGCATGTGGCTTTCATTTTCAACCTGCAGCACGTCCGGCGCGAGTGCCGCTAACTTCTGCTCAATCTGTGTCTGCAGCGTCATGGGGTTCTCCTTGAGATCACAAACCATTTTATTGTACGCGCTTACTGGCCAGCAGACGATGCCCGACGAGCGTGTAATGCACGCTTTGCTAACGGCATACGTGCAATGCTTGCCAACAGTGCCAGCAGCGTGGTCGCCGCTCCCAACCAGAGGGTCACCTGGACTGGCCACCCCAACGCCAGCGCCGCACCGACCAAGGCAACGCCGAATGACTGGCCTACGGTTCGCGTTGTGCTCATGACGCCAGAAACATTGGCGCTGCGCTCCGGCGGCAGGCTGCCCATCATTTCGCGATTGTTGGGTGGCTGGAACAGCCCAAAACCAATACCGCATAGCGCGGTGCGCCACAGGCTGCCTGCCACGCCGGTTGAATCGTCGACGAGCGCCAACGCAATCAAGCCAACAATCAACAGACCAAGCCCCGTACTAGAGAGAATACTGGGATTGATGCGATCAGCTAAGCGCCCGGCAATGGGGCCAACAAGCATGATCGCCAGCGGCCAGGGAGTGAATAGCCAAGCAGTCTCTAGCGGTGAAAACCCCATCTGCTCCTGATAGAAAAACGACAGCGCCACAAACGTAAGGCCCTGACCTATAAAGGCGAGCCCAGAGGCAGAAACGGCCAGCGTAAAGCGTGGCTCGGCAAACACACTGAGCGGCAGCAATGGATAAGGCGCACGACGCTGGCGCGCAATAAACCCACTACAGGCCAGCACCGCCAGTAACGCCCAGCCACCGCTTTGCCAAATCGGCGCTGCGTGACTGACGGCATCCATGGCAATAAAAAAGCTCGCCAACATCACGATAGAGAGCAGCGCCCCCACCACATCGAAGCTACCTTTTCGCGGCTCGTCTTGGGGCAAGGCACGCTTGGCCAACCATAGCGAGCAGAGGCCCAGCGGCACATTTAAGGCAAACAGCCAGGGCCAGTCGGCAAACGACAAGATCACCCCGCTCAGCGTAGGCCCGGCCGCGTAACCGCCCGCGACCACCAGAGCACTCAAGCCCAGCGCGCTACCCAGCAGGCGCGAGGGGAAAATAGCCCGGTATAGAGACGGACCGATGGAGAGCGTGGCGGCCGCCCCCAGCCCCTGGAGAGCGCGAAATACCAGCAGCGTTTCCAAATTACGCGATAGCGCTGCCCCTAGCGCAGCGGCGACAAAAGTGGCCAGCCCGAACAGGTAAAGCCGACGCCGGGTAATCAATTCGCTGATGCCCGCAAATACCAGCAAAAACGCGGCACAGACGACCTGAAAAAGGTTGGTAATCCACACGGCACGGGAGGCCGACACGTTCAAGTCCGCGGCGATGGTAGGCAGGGCTAAATTGATCATGGTGGTATCGACCACCGCCATTAACGTGCCAGTCACCAACGCCAGCACGGCCAAGGCACGCTCAGGCCCCGGCAGACCATCGTCTCCAGGACGGGTTTCAAACAGAAGCATAGCGAAGTTCCTAGGCAGGCGTGTTGCTAAACAAAAAGACGAAACTATTGCCTTAATTTTACTTTTTTAAAAGCCAAGAATTTTAAAACAAAGAAACCGGCCTAAGCCGGTTTCATCGTGCGCTAAGTAGTTATCACAAAGCGACGTGCAAGCAAACAAAGCTTGGTTAAAATATTAGCACGCTAATCCTGCTCATTGTCTAACAGCAGCGCATCATCCACTTCGGAAATTTCGAGGGCTGTCTCATCGTCCAAATCGATCGCTAAATAGCTATGCTCAACGCGCACAAACTCTTGAAACAGCGCCCAGTCGATTTTATCAGGCCACTGGCGCTCATCCTCTTCCCAAGCGCGTAGCTCAGTCTCAAGAATTTCTACGCAACGATCGCGCACAAAGGTTTCTAGCGCCTCTGGGGTATCCATTTCTGGAATCAGATAAATGGTACTTTCACGTTCGACGTCGTCCAGGGTCAGGTCGTCGTCTCCCATGGTGGGTTCCAGCGCGTTGATCCAGTCCACGAAGGGCTGGGTCGGCCTGACGCTCAGTGCGGAGCGGTTAAGCAGTTTCATGGGATTCTCCTCGCCGTCGAAACGTTGACCATTATGGGCGCTATAACGCGCCCTTACCAACTTTTCATCCGCTATTGAATGGTTTAACCCACTTCAGGGCGCATCGCCGGGAATAGCAGCACATCACGAATGGAGGGGCTGTCGGTAAACAGCATCACCAGACGGTCAATACCGATACCTTCACCTGCGGTCGGCGGCATGCCGTACTCTAATGCGCGCACATAATCCGCATCGTAGTACATCGCTTCCAGGTCGCCAGCGTCTTTTTCAGCCGACTGAGCGCGGAAGCGCTCGGCCTGATCTTCGGCGTCGTTGAGCTCCGAGAAACCGTTGGCAATTTCGCGCCCGCCCACAAAGAACTCAAAGCGGTCGGTGACGAAGGGGTTAGCATCGTTACGCCGGGCAAGCGGGCTCACTTCAGCCGGGTACTCGGTGATAAAGGTCGGCTGGTCGAGCTTATGCTCGGCAACCTCTTCGAATATCTCCGTTTGTACCTTGCCCAGGCCCCAGCTCTCCTTGACCTTGATGCCGAGTTTATCAGCGGTTGCCCGCGCAGCGTCCAACGAATCCAGATCGCTGTCGGCAATGCCGTCACCGTGATCCAGAATCGCTTGGCGCAGCGTTAAACGGGCAAAGGGCTTGCCGAAATCGTAGCTCGCGCCCTGATACTCGATCACCGCGCTGCCCAGCACTTCCTCCGCCGCTGTGCGCAGCATCGCTTCGGTCATATCCAGCAGGTCGCGGTAGTCCGCGTACGCCCAGTAAAATTCCACCATGGTGAATTCTGGATTGTGACGCGTGGATAACCCTTCGTTGCGGAAGTTGCGGTTAATCTCGAACACTTTTTCAAAACCGCCTACTACCAAGCGCTTGAGGTAAAGCTCCGGCGCAATACGCAGATACATGTCGATATCCAGCGCATTGTGGTGGGTAATGAACGGCCGTGCCGCCGCGCCGCCGGGGATCGGCTGCAGCATGGGCGTTTCGACTTCCATAAAGCCGCGCGCTTCAAAGAAGCGACGCATGGAGCTGATCACCGCCGCGCGAGTTTCAAACACCTTGCGCGACTGCGGGTTCATGATTAGATCCACATAGCGCTGACGATAGCGGGCCTCCATATCGGTTAGGCCGTGAAACTTATCTGGCAGCGGACGCAGGCTCTTGGTTAACAGCTGGGCTTCTTTCATCATGACATACAGATCGCCCTTGCCGGATTTGTGTACCGGCCCACGGGCAGCGACGATGTCACCGATATCCCAGCTTTTAACGTCCTCAAGTACGTCGGCGGGCAGGCCTTTTTTATCCACGTAGAGCTGGATTTGGCCAGCCACATCCTGAATGACAATAAAGGGGCCACGTTGACGCATCACTCGGCCGGCCACCGCGGCGTGGTGATCCAGCGCTTCAAGCTCGGCCTTGTCTTTATCGCCGAAGGCGTTTTGCAGCTCAACGGTTAAGCTGTCGCGGCGAAAATCGTTGGGAAACGCACTTTTTCCCTGCTCAGTGGCACGCTCGCGGCGAGCCGCCAACTTGGTACGGCGCTCGGCGATCAGGTGGTTTTCGTTGTCTGCAGAAGACGCGTCTTGGTTAGCCATAGGGCACCCTGTTCATGTTCAAACGCTAAAAAGATTACAAACCTTGCTTCAAGCTGGCGACGATAAATTGATCAATATCCCCGTCGAGCACTTTATCGCAGTTGCTGGACTGTACGCTGGTGCGCAAATCCTTGATGCGCTGATCGTCCAGCACGTAAGAGCGAATCTGACTGCCCCAGCCGATATCCGCCTTGGAGTCTTCGGCTTCCTGCTTGGCAGCGTTGCGCTTTTGCATCTCGTGCTCCCACAGCCGCGCCTTCAGCTGCTTCATGGCAAAGTCGCGGTTGGCATGCTGGCTGCGCTGGCCCTGACAGGCCACGACAATACCGGTCGGCTCATGGGTAATCCGCACGGCCGAATCGGTGGTGTTAACGTGCTGACCGCCCGCGCCGCTGGAGCGGTAGGTATCCACACGCAGATCCGAGGGATTAATTTCGACCTCGAAACTGTCGTCAATTTCCGGGGACAGGAATACCGACGCAAAGGAGGTATGCCGACGGCCACCGGAATCGAACGGGCTTTTACGCACAAGGCGGTGCACCCCAGTTTCGGTGCGCAGCCAGCCGAAAGCGTAGTCGCCCTGAACGTGTACGGTCGCTGATTTAATGCCCGCCACTTCACCCGCGGAGATTTCGGTGATATCGGCTTTGAAGCCGTGGCTCTCGGCCCAACGCAGATACATGCGCAGCAAAATATTGGCCCAATCCTGCGCTTCGGTACCACCGGAGCCGGATTGAATATCCAAGTAAGCGTTGTTTTGGTCCATATCACCGGAGAACATGCGTCGAAATTCAAGCTTTTCTAACGCTGCCTGCATGCCGTCCAGCTCTTGGCGCACCTCATCAACCGTGCCTTCGTCCTCTTCCATTTCGGCAAGCTCCAACAGATCCCGGCTATCGCCAAGGCCCTGCTCAAGATCGTCGATGGTGGCCACAATGGCTTCGAGGGAGGCGCGCTCTTTGCCTAACTTCTGCGCGTAGTCTGGATCGTTCCAGACATTGGGGTCTTCCAGTTCGCGGGTAACTTCTTCTAGCCGATCTTTCTTTTCGGCATAGTCAAAGATACCCCCTAAGAACGTCTGTCCGCTCAGACAGGTCCTTAATCTGGTTATGAATCGGGTTGGTTTCCAACATGGGGTCGCCCTAGCGTTTGCTGTGCCTGATCGTACAGGGTGTATTCATCACAAAGGCGCATAGTGTAACGAAAGCCAGCACGCCCCGCATCCAATGCACCTTTCTCAAGACAATAAAAAACCCGGCGGGCGCCGGGTTTCGATGGACATTGGCTCGCTAACGCTTAAAAGCGGTAGGTTAACTGAGCCCCAAAGCCATGGGCTTCGTTTTTATAGTCGGCTGCATAGGAGGCACCGCCTACGGGAGTGCCACCGGTAGCAGCGCTTGCTAACAAGTCACTACGATCTTGCTCAACAAAGGTGCCACGCTCAGTTAAATAGGAGTAGGCAACGTCGATAGTCAGATCAGGCGTTGGGCTCCACCCTGCCCCCAGCGAGAAAATGCGGCGATCATCGGAAGGAATACGCACGCTACGGTCTTCGTCATTGGTAGGTGTAAAGTCTAACGTTACGCCTGCACGGAGTGCCAAAGTCGGCGTTAGTTGATACTCGCCACCGGAGGCAAATGCCCAAGCATTCGAGTAGTTTTGCGGTTCTTGCGTAATTTCGTTGCCTTGGCTGCCGGTGACAGAGATTTCTTCAAACTGGCTCCAACGCACCCAGGAGGCGCCAAACATCAGTTTAAGACGATCAGTCATCTGCTGGGTAAGCGAAAAGTTGACCGTTTCAGGCGTAGTTAAGTCCAAGTTTGCGGTATCTGAACGGATCACATTGCCCAGTGGATCAGTCGCGCTAAAGTTACCTTCAAGCTCATAGTCTACTTTCGAGCGGTAGGTTAAACCCAACGTCGTTTCAGGAACCGGGCGGTAAATAACACCTAAATTATAGCCCCAGGCTTCATCTTCACCGTCCACGCGTGAATCAATATCAGCGGCTGGGTCAAAGCTGGTGCCACTTGGCAACTGACGGCGTAGTTCACCCTCTACCTGGTTATAAGTCACACCCGCACCAACCGACCACTGGTCGTTAAAGCGATAAGAAACCGTTGGCTGAGCACTCACCACGGTTACTTCAGTGTAGTCACCGAAATAACGGCCCTGGAAGTCATCTTCGTAATCGGTTTTTGAGCCAAATGGTGCGTAGACGCCAAAACCAAAGGCGAGCTGGTCGGTCACAGGCTGTGCATAGAACGCAAAAGGAATAAAGGTGCCCGGCACCATATCGCCATCGTTCCCGCCTGGAATAGTGCCAACGGGGATTTGGCTACCGTTAGGGGCTCCGCCAAAGGCGACACCAGAGTCAATATTACGAGTCGCCTGAACGTTAGAGAGATCTGTATTGACGTTTAAATAGGTGCCACCCGCCGTCACTTGTGCTCGATCCAAAAACGACATACCCGCCGGGTTGCCGTATACGATGGTGGCGTCATGAACGTTCGAGCTGCGGCCTGCATGGCCATAGCCTTGCCCACTAACGCTCTGCTCATTGATTTGGTACCCGCCCGCATGGGCTTGGCTGGCGAAGGCGGCTGTGATGGCAGCGGCCAGGGTGAGCTTATTAAATTTATTATTCATAGTGGGCCTCTATTCCCGATGATCCCGTAGATACCAACGATCCACGCTCTTTATTTTTTACATGACTGTTTTCTCTTAACTGAGCCAAAGGATCAAGAGCAAACGAGCGTTTTATTTTATTTTTACCTTATACATTAGTAGCACGCTCGTTTTAAATCAGTGTTTTAGTCATTTCGACTGAGATCCCTAGAGGCTCTTGACCTATGGGTTACCCATAGGTTCTACACTGATAAAGTCACTATTTAGCAGGGTGGGAGCACCGGTTATGAAAGTTAACGAACTTGCTAAACGCGGCGGCGTCACCGCAGAAACCGTGCGCCACTATGCGCGTGAGCAACTACTCGCCCCACAGCGACATCCCGATAACGGCTATCAACTCTTTTCGGATACCGACTTAGAGCGGCTGCGCTTTATTCAGCGGGCACGCAAGCTGGGGTTTAGCGTGGCCGAGATTCGCGACATTCTTGGGCACGCCGACCAAGGCGACTCCCCCTGCCCTTTGGTGCGTGACCTGCTTGCCAGTCGGCTGCCTCAAATCCGGGCACGCATCGCCGAACTCGAAGCATTGGCTGAGCGTATGGAGCATGCTCTGGACAGCTGGCAGCACATGCCTGACGGCACACCCGATGGGCACAGCGTATGCCGGTTGATTGAAAGCTTCCCTGTCTCAACACCAACTAAGGAGGACTCATGAGCGATTCCTCTACCGAAGCCGCCTCAAGCATGAGACCCGCAAATGGAGTCACTACGCGAACGATCCCCGCTATGCATTGCCAGGGTTGCGTTAAGCGTATGCGAGAGGCGATTCAAAGCAGCGACCCTATGGCTGACGTGACAGGCGAACCTAGTGAAAAACGCCTTGAGATTGTTTCTTCTCTAACTGACGCCGAGCTTGATCAACGCTTGACCGAGGCGGGCTATCCGCCAAACGATGCTGGTAAGCAGCCAGATAACGCGCCACCCGCTGAAGCGGCAAAAGCCTCAAACACCCATTCTCATTCTCAAGGGCATGGCCAAGGCAAGAAACAGCGCTTTGCGATTAGCGGGATGACCTGCGCCAGCTGTGTCAAAAGCGTGCAAAAAGCGCTTGAACGTACCGAGGGTGTGGACACCGCCAGCGTCAATTTTGGCACCCACTCCGCCCAGGTATTTGGCAGTGCCGAGACCCAAACGTTAATCGCCGCCGTTGAGTCAGCGGGCTATGGTGCAGAACCGATTGTGGATATGCGCGAAGCGGAACGCGCGCGCAGTGAACAGGAAGCCAAGACCTACCAAAAACGGCTGCGCGGCAGTGCCATCTCGTTGGCACTGGCGATTCCGCTCATGGTGAGCATGCTGTTTTTCCACCCTCACCCGATGGGGCTAGGACGTCTCTATTGGCTGGTCATTGGTTTATTAACGCTGGGCATCATGGCCTTTCCTGGGCGCCACTTTTTCGTTAACGCCTGGAAGAGCGTTAAACACCACCAAGCCAATATGGATACGCTTGTCGCGATGGGTACCGGCACCGCCTGGCTTTATTCCATGGTGGTCGTGCTATTCGCACCGTGGCTGCCGGAAGTCGCTCAAGGCATTTACTTTGAAGCTTCTGCCATGGTGATCGGGCTGATTCTGCTCGGCAATGCCATGGAGCTGCGCGCTCGCGGCCGCACCAGCAATGCCCTAAAGCGCTTGCTTGATTTGCAAAGCCGAACCGCACGGGTGATTCGCGACGGCCATGAGCAGGAGATTGAGATCGATGCCGTGCAAACGGGCGATCACATTCGAGTGCGGCCCGGTGAACGACTGCCCGTGGATGGTCAGGTGACCGAAGGTGAAAGCCATATCGACGAGTCGATGCTCACCGGCGAGCCGGTACCGGTAGCAAAGCGCAAAGGGGATGACGTCAGCGCTGGTACGGTGAATGGCCGTGGCGGGCTGGTCTATCAAGCAACGCGCGTTGGCGCCGACACCCGGCTCGGCCAGATTACCGAACAGGTGGCGAGCGCTCAGAACTCGCGCCCTCCGATTGGCGAGCTCGCCGACCAGGTCTCCAGTGTATTTGTCCCCGCGGTGATGATTATTGCTGTTCTCACCGCCTTGGTGTGGTTCAACGTTGGGCCCGCCCCCCAGGTGATCCATATGCTGGTCACGGCGACCACCGTGCTGATCATTGCCTGCCCCTGCGCGCTGGGCTTGGCGACGCCGATTTCGACAATGATTGGCGTAGGCAAAGCAGCAGAGCATGGGGTGCTTGTACGCAGCGGCGAGGCGCTGCAAACCGCCAGCAAGCTGACCACGCTGGTGGTCGATAAGACCGGCACGCTCACTCAGGGCAAGCCCAGCGTTACCGATGTGCAGATGTTTGATACTGAGCAAGCCACTGCGCTGAAATGGGTGCACGCGCTTGAGCGCGGCTCCGAGCACCCCCTGGCAGCGGCGTTAATGTCCTACGCTGAGGAACACAACGCCAACCCTGCCGAGATTAAGGATTTCGACAGCGTGACCGGTGGCGGGGTAAAAGCCCAAACCGCCGACGGCAAAGCGCTGCTGCTGGGCAATGCGCGTCTGTTAAGCGAGGCCGGCGTGGAACTCAACGCGGCTGAAGCGCAGGGCCGTACTCTGGAGAAACAGGCCCGCACACTGGTGTACCTAGCGGTGGATGGCAAGCTGGCCGCGCTGTTTGGCATCAGCGACCCGCTTCGCCACGATACCGTGGCCGCGATCAGGCGCCTGCAAAAAGACGGCTTAACCATCGTGATGTTAACCGGGGATAACGAGCACACCGCCAAAGCCATTGCCAAGGAAGTGGGCATAGATGAGTTTCGCGCTGGCCTGTTGCCTGAAGACAAACACGCCGAGATCGAGCGCCGTCAACAGGCGGGGAAAATCGTCGGCATGGTGGGCGATGGCATCAATGACGCCCCGGCGCTGGCGCGCGCTAATGTAGGCTTTGCGATTGGCCAAGGCACCGATGTGGCCATTGAGAGCGCGGGTATTACGCTAATGCGCGGCTCGTTGCACGGCGTAGCCTCAGCGATAGAGATCAGCCGCGCCACGCTGCGCAATATCAAACAGAATCTAGTGGGGGCGTTTGGCTACAACCTTTTGTGTATTCCTATCGCGGCGGGGGCGCTCTATCCGTTGACCGGCACACTGTTATCACCAATGATTGCCGGCGCGGCCATGTCGCTCTCCTCCATCACCGTGGTGAGTAACGCCAACCGCTTGCGGCTGTGGAAATCCCCAAGCCAGGAGGACGCCTCATGAGCTTACTGATCAACATGGCAGGCCTGGGTCTCATCGCATTTATAGTATGGTGGTTCTGGCTTGGCTAAATCTTTTAGCTCACCCCAATATAGCGCCCGGGCTTATGGTTCAGGGCGATAATCAGGTTGAGAGTCAGCGCCCCTAGTACCGAATACCCCACACGATCCAGCGGTAGTTGGGTTAGCGCAATTAGCAGGATAACGCCATCAATCGCCAGTTGAACGTAGCCTGCACGAAAGCCGTGTTTATCCTGCAAGTAGAGCGCGAGAATATTGATACCGCCCAGGCTCGTGCGATGGCGAAATAGCATCAGCATACCGATGCCCATCAGCGCGCCGCCCATTAACGCAGCATAGATTGAGGGCACGCTGGCAAACTGCACCCAGCCTTGGGTTAGCTCCGAAAACAGCGAGACCAGGCCGATGGCGGCAAACGTGCGCAGGGTAAAACTCCAGCCCATGCGTTTAACCGCCAAATAGTAAAACGGCAGATTGATAGCGAAGAAATACACCCCAAACCCCCAGCCGGTAAGACTACTGGTCATGTAGCTTAACAGCAGCGCCAAGCCTGCCGTACTACCGGTCAGCAGCACCGCATGGGTGTAGAAAGTCACCCCCAGCGCGACAAAGAAGGTGCCAAGCAGCATCGCCATCACATCTTCATAGGGACGATGTTGATCCTTGGGTAAATCTTCAACACGCATGTAAGCGTCCTTACTTAGGCTGTTGGGGTTGTTAAGTAGTTAGTTTAGATAGCGCTGGCATGCTCGACCATCAGTTGGAGCGTCTCTCGGCCACGCCAGCGATTGCGATTGAGCTTATAAGCACAGTGCAGCGTATCGCCCACGCTGAACCCAGGCAGTTCCCCCGGTGTTAGGGCGCGAAACCAGATCGCTTTGCAGGTCACCGGGCCCGTGGAAAGCTCCAGCATCAGGTGCGCGCCGTCAGCTCCCACCGGGCGCAGCGCCTCAACAATAAAGCGCCCTTCAAACAGCGGCGGGTCAAACTCTCGACCATAGGGCCCAAGCATCTCGATCTCTTGCAAGGTGGTTAGCGAAAGCTGCGCTGTTGAAAGTTCGCCGTCGGTCCATAGTCGCGGATAGAGCGTTCGCCCCTCCAGCTGCTCGCCTACCGCCTGGAGAAAGGCCGCTTTAAAGGCGTCAAGTTGCTCTCGCGGCACGCCCACTCCTGCCGCACCACTATGGCCGCCAAAGCGTGGCAACGACTGGGGCGCAAGCTCAAAGGTACGCTGAAGGGCATCGCGCAGGTGCAGCCCGTCGATCGAGCGCCCCGACCCTGTCAACATGCCGGGGGCTGCCGCTTGGGTGAGCACCAGTGCCGGTCGGCCATAAGCCTGCACCAACCGCGAGGCGACAATACCCTGCACGCCGGGGTGACCATCCTCCAGCAACACCACCACCGCGGGTTCATCGGCTCTCAGGGCGCTCGCCGCCAAGGTGCGCGCCTCGGCAGCCATATCCGCCTCAATGGCTTTGCGCGACTGATTATCCTGGTCCAGTACATCGAGCTGACGATTGGCGACGCCATCGTTCTCGGCCAGCATAAAGTGCAGCGCTGCGTAGGGGTCATCCAGCCGTGAGCGGGCATTGATCCGCGGGCCCATCTGAAACGCTAACGTCTCGGCGTTGAAGGGCACGCTGTCAGCACCTAGCCTGGTGGCCATGGCGCGCCAGCAGGCGGCGTCCATACGATTGATCAGCGTTAACCCATGATTAACTACCGCGCGGTTGGCGGGGCTACCGCCCAAGGAGACGCAATCCGCGACCGTTCCCAGCGCGACGTAAGAGAGCCAGGGTGACAGCTTGGGCGTTGATTCCGATAGCGCCCCCCACTCGATCAGCACACTGCGGGCAAGCGACATCAATAGCCACGCCACCATGCAGCCAGCGATGGTTTTGTCGGGGTAGTCGCAATCAACTCGGGTAGGATTAACGCAGGCAAATGCTGAGCTTGGCGGCCCCTCCACCGGCAGCGCGTGGTGGTCGCTGACCACCACATCGATACCCGCCTCTTTCAAGCGCGCAATGCGCGGTTCATCGGAGCTGCCGCAGTCGGCGGTAATCACCAGAGTAGGAAACGGCTTCTGCGCCAGGGTGCGCTCTACCAGCGGCAAGCTAATCCCGTAGCCGTCGTGAATGCGATGGCCGATCAGGCTGTGCAGCTTGCCCTCTGGCACCCCGAACAGCTCCACTAACGTGCGCCGGATCACCACATGGGAGGTAATCCCGTCCACATCGTAGTCGGTGAGAATGCCGATCGTCTCGCCTTCGGCAACCGCCTGGGCGATCCGCTCGGCGGCGCGCCGTCCATCAGCAAGCTTCTCCGGATGCACCAGATATCGCAGGCTAGGCGTTACCAGGGGTGCCAGCTCGCCGTGATAGCCGGGCAAACGAGAGGCCAAGAGCCGCGCCTGAAGCTCGCTTAAGCCTTCAGCCTGGGCACGGGCGTAAAGCGCCTCATCCACGGGACGAGGCTCTAAACGTGGCTCAGTCTTGCTAAACGAAAGCGTACTAGCAGTCAGCGTGTGATGGGGTAGCTCTGCCATCAATGTGTTAACGCCGATGTTCCGCAACATACTGCTGCACGGCGCTAAGCTCGGCGGGCAGCACGGTGTATCGCTCTTCGCGCTCGATCAAATCTTCCATATGCGGCGGTAGCGGTACGCCTGGGAAACCTGCTTTGACGACCGCTTCGGCAAACTTGGCCGGGTGCGCCGTCGCCAGGGTAATCATCGGTGTTGATTGATCAGCACGGGCGCGCTCGGCAGCACGATAGCCGGTCGCGGTGTGCGGGTCGAGCATCTCGCCGGTGCGTTTATGGGCCTCGCGGATGACTTCCAAAATGGTCGCGTCATCCACGCTATAACTGGCGAATTTCTCACGCAGTTTGGCCAGCGGCGCATCGGCCAGGGCCGTTGGCTCCTGCTGGAAGCGCTCCAGCAGCGCCGCTACGGCTAAGCCATCGCGGTCGTAAGCATCAAACAGCAGCCGCTCGAAGTTAGACGACACCACGATATCCATGGAAGGCGCCAGCGTCGCCGCCAGCTCCTTTTTGGAGAAGTCGTTAGCGGCCAGCGTACGGTGCAGAATATCGTTGGCGTTGGTGGCGATGATGAACTGCTTCACCGGTAGGCCCATTTTGTAGGCCATATAGCCCGCAAACACATTGCCGAAGTTGGCGGACGGTACACAGAAGCTCACTTCACGATGGGGCGCGCCCAGCGCGACGCCTGAGGCGATGTAGTAAACGATCTGAGCCATGATGCGCGCCCAGTTGATCGAATTCACCGCCACCAGGCGCGTACCGTTCAGGAACGTTTGGTCGGCAAAGCTGGCCTTGACCATCGCCTGGGCGTCGTCAAAATTGCCCTCAATGGCAATGTTGAAGACGTTATTAGCCAGCACCGAGGTCATTTGCCGACGCTGAACTTCAGATACCCGGTTGTGCGGGTGCAGGATAAAGATATCCAGGTTGTCGCAGTGGCGACAGCCTTCGATCGCCGCGGAACCGGTATCGCCCGACGTCGCGCCCATGATCACCGCGCGCTCGCCGCGTTTTTTCAGGAAGTGATCCAGCAAGCGGCCTAACAGTTGAAGCGCCACATCTTTAAACGCGAGCGTCGGGCCATGAAATTGCTCAAGCAGGAAGTGATTGGCATCTAGTTGCTTAAGCGGCACGACCGCATCATGATTAAACGTCGCATAGGCTTCGGTAACGATACTGCGGAACGTCGCGTCGTCGATCTCGCCATTGACGAACGGCTTCATCACTCGAAAGGCGATCTCCGCGTAGGAGAGCCCGGCCATCTCGGCGAGCTCTTCACGGGAAAACTCAGGCAGCGTTTCCGGCACATACAATCCGCCGTCGCTGGCCATGCCGGTAAGCACGACTTCTTCAAATGAGAGCGCGGGCGCCTGCCCACGCGTACTGATATAAAGCATTTGGGCTTACTCCCCTTCGTCCAGGCTTTCCACGCGAATACGCGTCAAAGGCCCAGCGATATCGGCCATGGATTCGATTTCACGAATCGCATCGTTCATTTGCTTCTCTTTGGTCCGGTGCGTCAGCAGAATGATGGGGACCAGCTCACCTTCGGTCGCCTCTTTCTGAATCAGCGCTTCGATAGAGATGCCCTGCTCGGCCAGAATCGTGGCTACCCGCGCCAGCACACCGGGGCGGTCTACCGCCAGCAGACGCAGGTAGTAGGCGGTGGTAATGTCTTCCATCGGCATGATGGGCAACTGGCTGACATCTTCATCGATGCCGCTGAATGCCAGATAAGGCACGCGGTAGTGGTGATCGGTAGAGATATCCCGCGCCACGTCGAGCAGATCGGCGACCACCGCGGAGGCTGTCGGCTCGGCGCCTGCGCCTGCGCCGTAGTAAAGCGTTGGCCCAACGGCATCGCCCATGATCGCAATGGCGTTTTTCACGCCATGCACATTGGCCAGCAGGCGCTCTTTGGGAATCAGCGTGGGGTGTACCCGCAGCTCTAGCCCCTGATCGGTGCGCTTGGAGATACCCAGGTGTTTGATCACATAGCCGAGATTATCGGCCTGCTCGACATCTTCTGCGGTAATCCGTGAAATGCCTTCGGTGAAGGCTTTCTCGAACTGCAGCGGTACGCCGTAGGCAATCGAGGCCAAAATCGTCAGCTTGTGCGCGGCGTCGATGCCTTCCACATCAAAGGTGGGATCGGATTCGGCGTAGCCCAGCGCCTGCGCTTCTGCGAGCACATCTTCAAAGGCACGGCCTTCATCGCGCATATGGGTAAGGATGTAGTTACCGGTGCCGTTGATGATGCCCGCCACCCACTCAATGCGGTTGGCGCCCAGGCCCTCGCGCAGCGATTTGATGACCGGAATACCGCCCGCCACCGCGGCTTCAAACGCCACGATAACGCCCTTCTCATGGGCGGCCTTGAAGATTTCATTGCCGTGTACCGCAATCAACGCTTTGTTGGCGGTGACGACGTGCTTGCCATTGGCAATGGCCGTCAGCACCAGTTCGCGGGCGATATCGTAACCGCCGATTAGCTCCACCAGCACATCGACATTGGGATTGGTGGCGACGTCAAACACATCAGAGGTCGCATTGATGCCGGTAATATCGCAGTCAGGATGAATACTGCGATGAGCAACCTGCTCAATCACAATAGGGCGGCCAGCGCGACGGGTAATATCGTCAGCGTTGCGGGTCAATACGTTGAAGGTGCCGCCACCGACAGTGCCTAAACCACAAATACCTACTCTTACCGGTTTCAAAATACTTCCCCTTTCGTGTCGTGCACCGGGTGGTGCGAGTCTCAAGACAGTCTCTCAGCGTTGTGTGCCGCCTTTTTTAGGCAGCACGCTGGTTTGTTTCAGTCATCATCCAAGCCTAACATGGCGGTGAGCCGTTCGGGGGGCACAAATCCCGGCACTAATTGCCCATCAGGCAAAATAATCGCTGGGGTACCCTGCACGCCCAAAGCTTTGCCAAGCTCATATTGACCGGCGACCGGGTTGTCGCAATCCGCGGCGCTGGCAATGGCGTCGCCCTCCTTGGCCTGATTCATCGCTTCGCTGCGGTTATCCGAGCACCATACCTGCTGGAGCGTGGTAGCCGCTTGACTTCCCATGCCAGCGCGCGGAAAGGCCAAGTAATGAACGGCAATGCCGCGCTCATTGAGTTCCGGAATGGTCTCGTGCAACCGCGCGCAGTAGGGGCAGGTGGGGTCGGTAAATACCGTGATGGTCGCTTTGGGTTCATCGGCCCCACGAAAGATGACGCGCTCACTGTCAGGGACGGCGGCCAACGCATCCGCACGTACTTGGTTCTGCTCTTGCTCGGTCAGATTAACCAACCCCTCAGGGGTATTTTCATAAAGGTCTCCAACCAAGAAATAGCTGCCATCCGCATTGGTGTAGAAGGATTCTCCACTCTCCAGCTGCACATGGTAGATACCGCTGATTGGCGTCTCTGCCACCGCTTCAACGGGCATCGCCTGACCATTAACGCTAAGGGATTCTGACAGGCGGTCTGTTACCTCATCAGCCTGAGCGGCAGCGGGTAGTAGGCTACCCGCGATCAGTAATGGAAATACTAAAAAACGGCGTTGACGCATCATCAATTCAACCTCGTGGGTGATGTTCTGCATGTAGCGTTTCCAAGCGCGCTTGGGCCACATGGGTATAAATTTGGGTCGTCGAAAGATCACTATGACCCAGCAGCAGTTGTACGACTCGCAAGTTGGCCCCATGATTCAATAAATGAGTGGCAAATGCATGACGCAGCGTGTGCGGTGACAGCGGCCGGGTGATTCCCGCGGTAATGGCATGCACTTTGATGCGGTGCCAAAACGTCTGCCGGGTCATTGCTTTGTCGCCCCGCCCGGGAAACAACGCCGGGCGTGTTGGGTCGCTCATTAACGCCAGTCGTGCAGTCTTCATATAGTGGGCCAGCCAATCAGCGGCTTCTTCGCCCATCGGCACCAGACGGTCCTTATCGCCCTTACCGCGCACCCTTACCACATTTTGACGAAGGTTGACCGCATCTCCGGTTAACCCTACTAGCTCAGAGACTCGCAGACCGCAGGCGTAAAGCAGTTCCAGCATGGCGCGATCCCGCACGCCTAATGGCGTCGCCGTGTCGGGCGCCAGTAGCAGACGCTCTACTTCGTCCTCTTCCAGCGTATTAGGCAAGCCAGGAATCACTCGCGGCAGCTTGATATCGGTGAGTGGGTCGCTCGCCACTTGATTATTTAAACGCCCCCAACGATAGAAGCTACGCAATGTCGACAGCAGCCGGGCATTGCTACGCAGCTGATAGCCTTCCTCTCGGCGGCTGGCCAACCACTCACTAAGGCGCTCCGGCGGCGGTGCCAAGAGGGCTTCACCGTGGCTCTCCAGGTGACTTTGCCAGGCGGTTAAATCACGCCGATAGGCAGCTAACGTATGATCGCTGGCGCCCTGCTCAAGCCAGAGAGCATCCAAAAAAGCATCAATAACGCTCATACGTTAGTCACCTCCAGTCGCTTTTATTGAGCGACATAAACAAAACCCCGCCCCGCAAAGCGGTGACGGGGTCTTGGTATCCAGGCGAGACGCAGATCAAAGTACCGCGCTCGCCTTTGGAACAGTGGCGGTTTAAGCCAACTTTTCCTTGATACGTGCAGAACGACCGCTGCGCTCGCGCAGGTAGTAAAGCTTGGCTTGACGCACGTCACCGCGACGCTTGACTTCGATCGAGTCAACCAGCGGGCTGTAGGTCTGGAAAGTACGCTCTACGCCAACGCCGTGAGAAATTTTACGCACGGTGAACGCGGAGTTCAGGCCACGGTTACGCTTACCGATGACCACACCTTCAAACGCCTGCAGACGCTCGCGAGTACCTTCTTTTACTTTTACCTGAACGACAATAGTGTCGCCGGGGGCAAAGGCAGGAATTTCCTTGCCCATTTGCTCAGATTCGATCGCCTGGATCACTTTGCTTTTGCTGCTCATCATCATACTCCTGAATAACGTGTTGGCTTGACCGCTCAATCATGGGTGGCGGAAGCCGTGATCCCGGCGCTCGAAACGAGCTACGCGGGAGTCGTTATGGGTGACACAGGTGCGTTGGCTGTTATCTAAAAACGAATCGCCTTGTCCGCCCTGCACCGCCGCTCTGGTCTACTCAGTTTTAGCTGACAGAGCGTGTTCTTCGATAAACTCATTCAACAGCTTACGCTGTTCGGCATCTAATGCTCGCCCTTCCAACAGGTCTGGACGACGTTGCCATGTACGGCCGAGCGACTGCTTTAACCGCCAGCGCTTGATGGCTGCATGATTACCGCTTAGCAGCACATCCGGCACTTGGCGCCCGTCGATTATTTCTGGACGGGTGTAGTGCGGGCAGTCTAACAGACCGTCATTAAACGAGTCTTCGACAGCGGAATCCTGATGACCCAGTACGCCGGGAATCAGCCTTGCCGCTGCATCGATCAGCACCATTGCTGGCAGCTCGCCGCCGCTCAACACATAGTCGCCAATCGACCACTCTTCATCGATGTCACTTTCCACCACGCGTTCATCAATGCCTTCATAGCGCCCTGCCACGACCACTAAAGGTCCGGCGGAAGCCAGTGCTTGAACGCCCTGCTGATCCAGCTTTCGTCCTTGCGGCGAGAGATAGATCACCGTCGGCACTTGGCCGGTGGCTTTTTGCGCCCGCTCACGAGCCGCAAAAATCGCTGCGCGCAGGGTGTCGACTTTCATCAACATGCCGGGACCACCGCCATAGGGGCGATCATCGACACTGCGATGGCGATCAGTGGCGTAATCCCGCGGATTCCAAAACTCCAGTGCGATACGCTGCTTCTCTACCGCTCGCCCGACCACGCCCTGTTGCGTTAGCGCGTCAAACATTTCGGGAAACAACGACACCACGCCAATCCACATGGCTGGCGTTACCACCTCATTGCCTACGTCCGCCTCTATCGAGTCGGCCACTCCGTCACTGTTCATCTCGCTCAAAACTCAGGATCCCAATTGACGACCATGCGGCCCTCTTGAGAACTGATTTCGACAATGACATCGTCTGGCAAAAATGGCAGCAATCGCTCGCGCTTGTCGATTGCGTCGGCATCACCGCGAACCACCATGACATCGTTGGCGCCGGTTTCAAACAGGTAGCTTACCCGCCCTAGCCGCTCGCCGGCCTGAGTGAAGACCGCCATGCCTTCAAGCTCATGCCAATAGTATTCGTCTTCAGCAAGTTGAGGCAGTGCTTCTTTGGGCATCAAAATGTCCGTTTGGGCGAGTGCTTCCGCCGCACTACGGTCATCGACACCTTCAAGCTGCACGACTATTCCCTTACCTTGTCGACGCCCCTGAACGATGCTTATGCGCTTAAGGGTTTCGCCCTGGCGCACCCACCATTCTGGGTATTCGAGAATGCTGTCCATTGGGCTGGTGTAGGAGTATACCTTGAGCCAACCTTTCACCCCATAAGGGCTAGTCAGCTTGCCTAGCACCACATGCGTGTCGTCAGTTTGGCTTAGTTCTTGACGTAGTTCAGAACGCGTCATTGACGACCTCAGCTAACCCAGCATTCATGCTGTTTAAACAACAGATCCAACAAGCAGGCTTAAGCCTGTTTGCGTGCTTCTTTAACCAGCTCAGCAACACGACCAGATAACTGGGCGCCTTGGCTCTGCCAGTGAACAACGCGGTCTAGGTCAACGCGCAGACGCTCTTCCTGACCACGGGCAACCGGGTTGAAGAAGCCGATACGCTCGATAAAACGACCGTCGCGTGCGTTACGAGAATCTGTAACGGTCAGGTGGTAAAAGGGACGCTTCTTGGCGCCACCACGGGCCAAACGAATGGTAACCATACGATAACTATCCTTCGGTTGAGGTTACGAGAGTGTGTTGTTAGCGCTAACCGCTAGCGAAACACTCGTCGTGCTACATGCTTATAAAGGCCTTCATTGAATAGGCGCTGCCACCGCGATTAACGCGCTTTTACGCAACACCCACGCATGAAGAGGCCGCATTCTACGCAAATGCGCTCGGCTTGGAAAGCCTGACAGCCAGAAAACTAATAGGCCGTCAACCTCACCAAGCGCATCCGCACGTTACTATTAGTGATTAGCGACGTGGCAATCCGCCTGGACCACCCATTCCGCCCATGCCACCGGGGCCGCCCATTCCACCTGGACCGCCGGGGCCACCGCCACCCATCATGCCGGACATACCGCGCATCATTTTCTGCATGCCGCCCTTCTGGCCTGCTTTCTTCATCATCTTCTGCATCTGCTTGTGCTGCTTGAGCAGGCGATTAAGGTCTGGCACTTGCAGGCCAGCGCCAGAAGCAATACGGCGTTTACGCGAGCCGTTGATGATGTCGGGCTTGCGGCGCTCTTTGGGGGTCATGGAGTTAATCAGCGCTTCCAGCTTGCCCAGCTCTTTCTCAGGGCCGGGACCTTGGGCCATTTCAGCCATCTGCCCCATGCCAGGCAGCTTGCCTAGTAAGCCCCCCATGCCCCCCATTTTCTTGAGCTGCTGAAGCTGGTCGCGAAAATCTTCTAAATCAAAACCGTCGCCTTTCTTGACCTTTTTGGCCAACTGCTCGGCTTTGGATTTATCGACCGTGCGCTCGGCCTCTTCGATCAGCGACAGCATGTCGCCCATACCCAGGATGCGCGAGGCAACCCGGTCTGGGTGGAAGGGTTCTAGGGCGTCGACTTTTTCGCCGACACCCATGAACTTGATTGGCTTGCCGGTGATATGACGTACTGACAGCGCCGCACCGCCACGGGCATCACCGTCTGCCTTGGTCAGAATCACCCCGGTCAGTGGCAATGCTTCGCTAAACGCCTTGGCGGTATTAGCGGCATCTTGGCCGGTCATGGCGTCGACGACAAACAGCGTTTCCTGAGGCGAGACGGCTTTATGCAGCGCCTGAATCTCCGCCATCATGGCTTCATCGATCGCCAAACGACCCGCGGTATCGATCAGCACCACATCGTGGAACTGGATTTTGGCGTGCTTGATAGCCGCTTGAGCAATCGCGACCGGCTGCTGGTCAGAGCGGGAGGGGAAGAAATCCACCTCGACCTCTTTGGCCAGGGTTTCGAGCTGGTCGATGGCTGCCGGGCGATAAACGTCGGCAGACACCACCAATACTTTCTTCTTCTCGCGCTCGCGCAAATAGCGGGCCAGTTTAGCCACAGAAGTGGTTTTACCCGCCCCCTGCAGGCCAGCCATCAATACAACGGCGGGGGAGCCTTTAAGCACAAAGCCGTCGTTGGCTTCGCCCATAATCGCTTCCAGCTCCTGCTGGACGATTTTGACGAACTGCTGACCCGGCGATAGGCTTTTGGAGACTTCCTGCCCAACCGCCCGCTCGCGCACGCGTTCAATGAATTCCTTGATGACCGGCAATGCAACGTCGGCCTCAAGCAGTGCGCGGCGTACTTCGCGCAGGGTATCTTTAATGTTGTCGTCGGTCAGGCGAGCCTGACCTTTAATCGACTTTAGCGTCTGGGAAAGACGCTCGCTTAGATTCTGAAACATGGGGCCTCTCTGCCTCCGTCACTGCCGTCGGCGCGCACGCCATGGACTGATTTGGGGCGATTATACGCGCTCACGCCTTGAGTCTCCATGGGGGGTATTCAGCGCCCTCGCTATTTTACTGGGTTTGCCCTGCTGTGCGACGCCGCTTGGATTCGTTATAGTAGTGGCGTGATATTTAGTCGTAATTACGCTTAGTTCATTTATCTGTTCACTGAAACGCGCTGCAAGGCGCACGGATAGCATCATGCAGGCGCTCCCTTTCGCCACGATTGCTTTTGTTCTTTATGTTGCCGCTGCTATTTGGCAGGGCATGACATTGTTCCGGCGTGTACCGCCCCGCCAGGGGATGGTACGCCTGCTCGCCGTGTTGGGTTTGTTGCTGCATATTCCCGTCGTGGTCAAGTTAGTCGGCCAAACCCCGGGGCTACTGCCCGGCTTTACCACTAGCGCCACCTTACTGATGGCGGTCGCTGTCAACGTCGTGCTGGTTGCCAGCCTTTTTAAGCCGGTACTGAACGCCGGTATTGCACTCTTCCCGCTGGCGGGCATTGCACTACTCGCCGCCACTTGGCTACCTAACCAGGGCGGGCATACCGGTCTTACACCGGGCATTTTACTGCATGCGATAAGTTCAGCGCTGGCCTTTGCGGTGTTGGCGATTGCCGCCGTTCAAGCCGTACTGGTTGGCCTACAGAACCAAGCGCTGCGCCATCATCACATCCGAGGCATCGTTCAGTCGCTCCCCCCGCTGACGACCATGGAGCGAGTACTCTTCGAGTTAGTCTGGGCGGGCATTATTCTGTTGACCCTCTCCATTGCGAGCGGGCTTATTTTTCTGGACAACTTTTTTGCCCAGCATTTGGCGCACAAAACCGTGCTCTCGTTACTGGCGTGGGTGATTTTCACCACCCTGTTGATTGGCCGTTACCGCTTTGGTTGGCGCGGTATGCGCGCCGTTCGCTGGACACTCGGCGGCTGTGGCCTGCTCGTGCTGGCCTACTTTGGCAGTAAGTTTGTACTCGAAATCTTACTCAACCGATAGCAGCGTAACCGCTCAAGAGCGCAAACCACGCCTTTGGTTGTCTTGACACACCACACGCGACCTTCTACAAATCGAGCTTAATACGCCATAAAGGACTTTTCGACTTGAGCGACGACTTCCCCCTGGGGTTACTGTTCGGCCTGCTAGCCTTACTAATACTGCTTTCTGCGTTCTTCTCCAGTTCTGAAACCGGCATGATGTCGATCAACCGCTACCGCTTGAGCCATCAGGCCAACAGTGGGGATCGCAGAGCCAAACGGGTCATGCGCCTGCTCACTCGCCCAGACCGCCTGATTGGCGTCATCCTGATCGGCAACAATTTCGTCAATAACTTGGCGGCCTCCATTGCTACCATTATTGCGATTCACTTTTTTGGCGACGTATCAGGGCCTGCGATCTCTACCGCCCTATTGACCATTACCATACTGATTTTCGCTGAAGTTACGCCGAAGACATATGCAGCCATCAAGCCAGAGCGGATCGCCTACCCCACCTCTTACGCGCTAGAGCCACTGCTGAAACTGCTCTACCCGCTGGTATGGTTAGTCAACGTGATGTCTAACGGCCTGCTCAGACTGGTGGGCGTTAAAAGCGTGGATAACGGCGGTGATAGCCTCACCCGTGATGAACTGCGTACGGTGGTTCACGAAGCGGGCACGCTGATCCCTTACCGTCACCGCGCCATGCTGCTGTCGATTCTTGACCTTGAGAACGTCACCGTCAACGACATCATGGTGCCCCGCCACGAGGTACTGGGCATTGATCTGGATGATTCGCTTGAAGATATCCTGACCCAGATTCGCACCAGCCAGCACACACGTTTACCTGTCTACAAAGGCGATATCAACAATATTATTGGCATGCTGCATTTGCGCAACGCGGCTCGCTTTCTGTCCCGGGATGAAGTCACCAAGGCATCCATCGTGCAGGAAGCCCGTGAGCCTTATTTCATTCCCGAGTCGACACCGCTGCATACCCAACTGCTCAATTTTCAAAAGCAGAAACGGCGCATTGGCATCGTCGTGGATGAGTATGGCGATGTTGAGGGCTTGGTCACGCTGGAGGATATTCTCGAAGAGATCGTTGGTGAGTTCACTACCGATGTCTCTGAAGATGAAGAGATTCACCAGCAGGACGATGGCAGCCATGTTATCGAAGGCACTGCCAACATTCGCGAAATTAACAAGATGCTTGGCTGGCAGTTACCCACCGATGGCCCCAAAACGCTCAATGGTTTAATTCTCGAGCACCTTGAGGCTTTTCCAGAAGGCCCTGCGTGCCTTCAGATCGACAACATGCGCATGGAGATTTTAGAGATTCGCGATAATCTCATTACTTCGGCGCGCTGCTGGCAAAAGCTGCGAGCACCACGCCGCTAGGCGGCGATCAAGACGAAGGATTGAGTTAAGAGAGAGCTCAAACAGCTTAACGGCGGCTGGCCAGATCCTGATCAGCCGCTGCTTTTAAAGCCCTCACTCGGGCTTCCAGAAAACGCCGCAGCGCCATATCATCGGCATCCAAGCGATTGAGCGGTGGCCCAAAGTGTAAGCTCACGGGCGCCCGAAACCGCTTGGGATACTTCTTTAGCGCCTTACCACCATGGTGAGACGTCCAGGAGCCCCATAGGCCCGCCAACCCAGCTGGAATGACCGGCACATCATCCCTGGCCAGTATGGTCTCCAATCCACGGCGAAAAGCATGGATCTCACCGTCTGGGGTCAGCCGGCCTTCGGGAAAGACCATCACGACCTGCCCCTGGCGAAGCGCAGTGCTAACGTCATCCAGGGCGCGCCTAAGAGCGCCAGGGCTGCGCCGCTCAGACTCAATGGGAATAGCGCCCACCAGCTGGAACCACCACTTCAGCCAAGGGGAATCAAAAATCGGCTGATCCATAACAAAGCGTAATGGCCGGGGGCTAGCGCCGCCAAGCACCAGGGCATCCATAAAGCTTACGTGATTACACACTACCAGCGCGGCACCGTGCGCAGGGATATGCTGACGCCCATGCACCTGCAGCCGATAGCAAAGGCGCATGGAGATAAAAATCAGCCAGCGCAGCACTTGACGAGTCGCATTCACCCACCCCGTCACGTTGCCGCCTCACGGTGGCGTAAGCCCGCCAGAATGGTACTCATCAGTTGATCCAGCAGTTCGTCCACTTTCAACTGCTGGCCCTGCCAGTAGCCCAGGCGCTCATTCAGGCCAAGCTGAACGAGGCCATGCACACTGCCCCACAGCGTACGCCCCAAACGACGCGCCTCCAGGTCATCCAAGGCAGGCTGATAAGATTTGAGCGATGCTTCCACTTGCGTAAACAGCGCTTCAATCAAGTCACTCTGACGCTGATCCAGCTCACCCTCTTTTGCCAACGGGTAATCGAAAAGCAACTGCCAGCGGTAGCAGTCCTGCTCAGCGAAAAGCCAATAGGCACGGGCTAACGAACGCAGCCACGGCTCAGGATCATCATCCACCAGGCTGGTAATGGTGTGCTGCAAGCGCGCCAGCGTTTCCACATTGACGTGCTGCAATAAGTTATTGAAGCTGCCATAGAGTTTAAGTAGCGTACTGGGGGCGCAGCCAACTTCCCTGGCCAGGGCACGTAGTGAAAGACCATGGACTGGCTGCTCAGCCAACCATTCATCACAAGCGTGCATGACCTGAGAATGGAGGGCATCGGGCGCATGCTGTCTAGGACGGGCCATGGCGATCTCTTAAGGTCAACGGCAAACGAGGAGGAATGCCTCACTGCACTTTAGCGGGAGCAAGGGGTAATATAGGATACCTTACATCGAACACTGTTTTCGACACTAAAACACTACATTTCGTGCTTCATTGCGCGAAGTCCCTCGCGTCCAGGGCCACTTCCACGACGATTTTGCTTAAGGAGACAGGCATGACGGGTCGATTGCATGTGCAAAATTTACCGCTGACCCGTTTATTGCCAACGCTTGATCGCCAGGACCCATTGATTGAGTCCGCTAATTTAGCGCCCCGGCGCCCTATTTCGGCGATTCGCCTTGAACAGGGCGAGTATCGGCTCTCGTCGGTTTTCTGGGGGCTGACACCGCCTTGGCTGGAAGTACTGGATCACGCCCCCCACTGCGCCCGCTCTGAAACCCTGGCATCACGGGCGATGTTTCGCGATGCATTCAGCGCACGCCGGTGCGTTATTCCCGTGAGCGGTTTCTATGTATGGAAAACACAGCCGCGCAGTAAACAGCCTTATCTAGTGACCCAGGTATCCCGGGCGCCGTTACTGCTGGGCGCGTTGTGGTGCCGTTATCACACCACCTTAACGGCGTTCACCGATTCCGCGGCCTTGATTACCGTACCCGCTAATATTCTGCTCTCGCCACTCACGGATCGCCTGCCCGCCGTCATTCCCAGCCATGCGTTATCTACCTGGCTCAACCCCGATACCGATACCGACACGCTTAATTCGCTATTAACGCCCGCACCTTTGGAACTGTTGGGCGCTTTTCCGGTATCTAAACATGTCAATAATCCCGCCTATCAGTCATCGGCTTGTGCCCATCCTACCGGGTCGATGCTGCGCTGGGCTGTGTCTCAGGAGCTGTAATGTTGCGACCCCCTTGTTTCAAGCACTGGCATCACCTGCCGCGGCATGCACTGTTCGGTGTCATCATAAGCCTCTGGGTAGCGCCGCTCGCGTTAGCCAACGACAATGAGGCCATTGCCGATCCGGACGCAGTGGACGCTGTCAAAGCTACCGTCACCCCGATCACCAGCCCTTATGACAGTCGCGACTACCGTGTATTGACGCTTGAAAATGGCCTGAATGTGCTACTGGTCAGCGACCCTGAGGCAGATAAAGCCGCCGCGTCCATGAACGTTCGCGTGGGCAGCGCTCAAGACCCTGAGGACCTTCAGGGGTTGGCTCACTTTCTGGAGCACATGCTGTTTTTAGGCACCGAGCCGTATCCAGAGTCCGACGGCTATCAGCGCTATATCTCTAACAACGCCGGCTCACACAACGCTTTTACCGCCCAGCAGGATACCAATTACTTCTTTGATATTGAGCCATCGGCGCTGCCGGGGGCGTTAGATCGCTTCAGCGAATTTTTCCTTTCGCCGCTGTTTAATGCCGACCACCTGGAGAGCGAACGTAACATCGTTCACTCGGAGTACATGGCGCGGATCCGTGACGAATCGCGGCGTGAAAACGATGTGCTGAATCAGCTTTTAAACCCTGAAAACCCCACCACCGGCTTTGCCGTGGGTAGCCGTGAAACGCTCGCAAGCCCGCCAGAGGGCGAAACGCCGCTGCGTGAGCGAGTGATTGATTTTTATCACCAGCATTACGATGCCAATGTAATGAACTTGGCGATTGTGGCTCCCCAGCCGCTGGATCAGTTAGAAAAATGGGTCGCCGAACGCTTTGCCGCTATTCCCGACCGCGATCTAAGCGCGCCGACTATTGACGCGCCGCTGATCGATACCGACACCCTTCCTCGCTACATCGAGCGGCAATCGCTGCAAGATCGTCGTCAGCTACGCTTTTACTTCCCAGTACCTGACCCTACCGATGACTACCGCAGCAAACCAACACAACTGATTGCGCATCTGCTTGGTGACGAAGGCGATGGCAGCCTGCTTGCCGTGCTGCGCGATGCCGGGCTAGCCGATGGGCTTTCCGCCGGCATAGGTCGTGGTGACGGTAACGAAGCGCTATTCACTATCTCCATCAGCCTGACACCCGCAGGCGCCGAACGCCTGGACGACATTGAAGCCACGCTGTTGGCAGCCATCGATCAACTGCGTAGTGACGGCCTCGCCGAGTGGCGCTACGAGGAGCAAGCAGACCTCAACGAGCAGGGATTCCGCTTCCAGCAACACGGCGCGCCACAGCAGGAAGCCACTCGCCTCTCCATGAGCCTTTCGCGCTATCCGGTAGAAGATGTTCAATACGCGGCTTACCGCATGGATGGCCCTGATGCAGAGCGTCAACAAGCCTACCTGGATGCGCTAACGGCCGATAACATGCTGCGCTTTTACTCTGGGCCTGACGTGGAGAGCGATACCGTTTCACCGTGGTTTAACACGCAGTGGAAAGAGCAGACGCCTGACCAACCGGGGCAGGCGTTAAGCGGCCTGGCACTCCCTGGCCCCAACCCCTTCATTGCCAGTGATTTAACCTTACTCGAAGGGCAGGATGACCACCCCAGCCTGCTGGTCAATACGCCGTCGTTTACCGCTTGGCACATGCAAGATGCGCGCTTTAATACGCCGAGCGTCGAGTGGCGCGTCAGCCTACAAAACCCCACCGCCAGCTATTCCGCCGAAGAGGCGGTGTTAACACGCTTATTGGCCAGTTGGCTTAACGACAGTTTGAACGAATCGCTTTACCCTGCCTGGCTGGCGGGCCAGTCCTTTAGCGCCTACCCGCACTCCCGCGGTATGACGCTCTCCTTCTCCGGCTGGCGGGATGGGCAAACGCCCCTGATCGAACAGGCCATTGAACAACTCAAAAGTGCCGCGATCACCGACGGCGCTTTCGAGCGCGTGCGTTACCAACTGCAGCGTGAATGGCGCAACGCCCCTCAGTCATCGCTATATGGCCAAGCCAGCCGAACGCTGGGCGAAGCCTTGCTCACGCCCCAGTGGTCGACTGCTGAACTGCTTGCCGCCAGCGGCCGCTTTGACCGTCATCATTTAGAGGATTTTCGCCAACGCTTTCTGGGGGATCTCTATGTCGATGCCATGGCGGTCGGTAACCTCGATGAAGCGCTGGCGCGCGAACAGGCACAGCTAATGCGCACTCAGTTGCGCCCACGGCTAACCCGCGATGAGATTCCCAACCTAACCCCCCTCGCAGCGGATGAAGCGCACGCGGTGCTACACCCGCATAGCTCGCGAGAGGAATCGTTGGTGCTGCGCTATCTGCAAGCACGCGATCAAACCCTGGAAGAACAAGCGACGACGAGCGTGATTGCCCAGTGGCTAGATACGCCGTTCTATCAGCAGTTACGCACTGAACAGCAGCTCGGCTATATCGTTAACGCGGGCTATTCACCCCTTCTCGAAGCGCCGGGCATTGCGCTGGTGGTGCAATCACCGGATGTCGACAGCGACACCATCGCCGCGCGCATGGATACCTTTCTGGATGAGGCAGGCCAGCGTCTTGCGCCATTGACCGATGAAGCGTTAGCGCCCTATCGCCAAGCGGTACACGATCAGTTGCGCCAGCGCGATACGAGTTTATCTGGCATGGCCAATCGTTACTGGCAGGCAACCGCCCTGGAAGACGTGCGTTTTGACCGCCGTGACCAGTTGGCGGAATTAGTCCTCGACGTCAGCCTTGATGACATCAAGGCCCTTTGGCCATCGCTGCAGGAGCACATGCTCGATGTGCGCTTCAACCCTAGCGATGAACCGAGCGATGTCAGCCATTATCGCGAGGGCCTCGCACCACTGCCCAACGTGCATGAAGAGCAAACCGCTCGGTAACGCATTAGCACCTTGAGCCGCTCAGGCGTCAAACGCCTGAGCGGGCATCATGGCTTCCACGAACATGACGAGCTCTTCCAGAATCTGGCGCTCACGATCAGTAAGGGTTTGCTGATTGTACTGCTCAATTTCCCGCGCAAATGCCTTCAACGTAAAGCCTGCTAATGCAGGATCATTAATGCGCATCCAGCGAAACGCCTCCCACTGCTCACGCTCTTCGCCTTCCAGCGTGTCGGGATAACTGCGCGCACGAAAGCGAAACAGCATCTCTTCCAGGCGTGAATCTTGAAACGCAAACCGTTGCCCCACTAAGTCCCATGGCTCCATTTCGCGCACTCGTTCCATCTGCTGCCGGTCTACGGCAGAGAAAAAGCTGCCTGAGTAGAGCATTAGATCCGGGTCTTGCGGCGCCTCTTCGTAGCCTGCGTTAAACACCTCAGCGACTTTGTCGGCCACCCCGCTGGCATCGCGCAAGGTTTTCCAATGCTGCCGACAGGCCGTCACATCCAAGCCCAACCGTTTAACGATAGTGCCGTATTCACCTTTTTGCGGCCCATCGACATCTTTTAGGGCACTCGCAGGAAAAACCACGGGGCAGCGATTGATATGAATCACTTTCAGCGGGATGCGCGCCTCGCCTTCGGTTAAATCCTGTTGGCTAACAAACACGCGCTCACGAATCTGCTCAGCGGACATGCTCAGCATATCACCGGGGTCCACGCTTAAATCGTAAACGATTACCCCATTCGGATTTGTCGGATGTTCGGCCAGCGGCATGACTAACGCACTACAGCCTCGGCTGGCGGGATAGCGGCGGGAAATATGCAGCAGTGGTTTGGCACCGGGCAGGTCGAGCTGCGTCGCCACGGCACGCTTACCGCGCAGGCCAAGTAGGTAGTCGAACAACTTAGCATTACGCGCTTTGAGCAAACGGGCCAGCGCAATCGTCGCCCGCACATCGGCGACCGCATCGTGCGCGCCCTCATGGGCAATCCCATTCGCCGCCGTCAAATGCTCAAGTTTGAAGCTGGGTGCGCCGTCTTCGCGCCGCGGCCACTCAATGCCATCCGGGCGCAGCGCATAGAAGGCGCGCACAATATCAATCAAATCCCAGCGGGAATTGCCGTTTTGCCACTCGCGAGAATAAGGATCGAGCAGGTTGCGATAAAAAAGATGCCGTGACACCTCATCATCAAATCGCAGGCTGTTGTAGCCCACGACGCAAGTGCCCGGCTCGCTCATATGACGCTGAATCTCACCCGCAAACTCGGCTTCGGGGAGACCATGGCGTTGCGCTTTTTGAGGCGTGATACCCGTGATCAAACAAGCCGCGGGATGGGGCAAATAGTCATCGGCCGGTTTACAGTAAAGCTCGATGGGATCACCGATCTCGTTGAGATCGGCATCGGTGCGAAGCGCGGCGAACTGGGCGGGCCGATCGCGACGCGGGTCAGCCCCGAAGGTTTCATAGTCATGCCAGAGAAAACTGGCAGGGGCAGCATTGGGTGGCGCCATGCACTAACACTCCGCTGGGCAATGAAAAGCCCAAGCGTAGCACACCCGCCACCCCTTTCGCCGCGTCTTACGCACTTTGATTAGTGATGAAGATCGGCGCTCAAGATCAGCTTTTGGGAAGTGTGACGTTTAGCTCCAGCACCGAACAGTTGTCTTCACTGTCGAGTGAAATCTGAATGGCATCGTCATCTACATGCACATAACGGCGAATCACCTCTAACAGCTCACGCTCAAGCAGCGGCATATAGTCAGGCTGGCCGCGCTGGCTACGCTGATGCGCTACGATAATTTGCAAACGTTCTTTGGCTACCGAGGCGGATTTCCTGCGCTCACGCTTCAAGAACTCCAGCAGTTTCATCGACGACCTCCCCCAAACATGCGGCTCAGCAGGCTTTTACGCTGCACTTCGTGAAAGCGCAACGGCATGTCTTCACCGAGCAGGCGCGATACGGTGTCGCTATAGGCTTGGCCAGCGTCGCTTGAAATATCGTGGGTAACGGGCACGCCTTGGTTCGACGCGCGCAGAACGGCTTCTGACTCGGGAATCAAACCCAGCAGATTAATCGCTAAAATTTCGCGAATGTCGTCCAGCGTTAGCATGTCACCAGATGTCACTCGCTCGGGATTGTAGCGAGTGACCAGCAGGTGCTCTTTGATGGGGTCTTCGCCTTGCTCGGCGCGACGTGTCTTCGAAGCCAGCAGCCCTAAAATGCGATCCGAATCGCGTACTGAGGATACTTCAGGATTGGTGACGACTATGGCTTCATCAGCAAAATACATGGCCAACTGCGCACCGCGCTCGATGCCAGCAGGTGAATCACACAGTATGTAATCAAAGTCTTCTTTCAGCTTTTCGAGAATTTCCGCGACCCCTTCTTGGGTCAAAGCGTCTTTATCGCGGGTTTGCGAAGCTGGCAAAATGAACAAGTTTTCGACGCGCTTATCACGAATCAGCGCCTGGTTAAGCCCCGCTTCGCCCTGAATCACATTGACTAAGTCATACACTACACGACGCTCGCAACCCATGATCAGGTCGAGATTACGCAAGCCCACATCAAAATCGATCACAACGGTTTTTTTACCGCGCAGGGCAAGGCCTGTAGAAATGGCTGCCGCGCTGGTGGTTTTACCGACCCCTCCTTTACCAGAGGTCACTACAATTATCTTGGCCAAGAGTCACTTCCTTCTTGAAGTCGTTCATCGCGAGCGCAGCTCATTTGGCGCTTTGCGCATAACGGGAACGTCAATGTCATCAACAAGCCATACTGTAACGGATAGCGTCTTCGGCGTCGCTAGGGATGAAGCACCAATGCGCGCTCATAAAAAGACCTTAACCTAATGGCTTAATTTCAAGCTGTTCTTTTGTAAAGTGAACTTCCGCGGGCCGCCCCAGAAGCTGTGAGTCAATATCTTCCAAACGCTTGTAATTACCGGCCACCGAGAGCAATTCGGCTTCCAGCTCCCGGCAGTAAATGCCCGCCTGGGTATTGCCATGAATTCCCGCCAATGCACGGCCCCGCAGGGCGCCGTAAACATGAATACTGCCCGCAGCCAATACTTCCGCGCCTGCATTGACAGCCCCGATAACGACCAGATCCCCCTCAGCAGCGCTTACCTGCTGCCCCGAGCGAACCGTTCCCCGGTAGAGGCGAGTGGCGAGAGCAGGAGCCTCTATATCGCTTACTTGAGTGTCTTCACGGGTGACTTCATGCACCGGAGAAGTATCAACGCTTTCGAGCACCCGTGGGCGCCCCTCTTCTACCGGCGGGAACCAACCCAATCCCAGCGCCCAGGCCGATTGACGCACCGGTTCAGTGCCGCCACGCACCGCCACCGGGAGCAGCTTATGATCGCGGCACACGGCACAAATACGCTCTAGGGCTAAGTGCGGTTCATCCAACTTTTCCACGCTGAGCACAACCGGTGTATGCTGGAAGAAAGCAGGCGATTGGGAAAGTTTGCCAGCCAGCTGCTGCCGGATTCGCTCCGGGTCAGCGCTACTTAGCTCCATGACGGTCATCGGCAGCATGCCGCCTTTGAAGGTAAAGGCCACCGCGGCACTATCCACATTAAGGCTCATGGCCGAACTCCCTGTCATGTTCAGATAAGTTAAAGGTAGCGTACTATCACGCATTGTGGTCTAGAAAATAGTCGCTTACCACACCATGCTTATTACAAAATAGTAAGGCCAAGCTAAGCGACAGCGCCGGCGACTGCAACCGCCGTGTGGCTGACTACCGATTTTTTTCACGCTACGCACCAGCAGGATGATCCATGCACGGACTGTTAAGACGCCTGTTCGCACCTCGGTGGCAACACCCCGACCCCGAAGTGCGCCGTCAGGCCCTCCAGCGACTGGACCCACAACAGGCAGAACAGCGCCAAGCGCTTCAGTCGCTTTCACAAGATACCGATAGCCAGATTCGCCTTGCGGCGCTGCTGGCCTTGGATGACTGCGCAGGCTTGGTCGATGCTTATCCGCGCCACCAGGAGGATGAAGCGTGGTTCAATGCGGTTTGCCAACGGCTCAGCGGGCGTGAAGGCCACACGGATCTACAGCAACGCCAAGCGCTGGTCGAGCGCCTTGAAGAGCCGCGTGCGTTAAATGCGATTGCCTTGCAGGCCGACAATCTAGCGTTACGCCTATTGGCTCTTAGCAGGCTGTCTGGACAGGATGATTTGATTCATCAGGCTTGCCATAACGGCGTGGCGGCCGTGCGTCATCACGCTGCCGAGCGCATTGAGGATGAGGAGGGGTTAAAGCGCTTATTAAAAGAAGCGCGCCGTGACCGACAGGTATCGCGTCTGGCGCGGGAGCGCCTCAACCGTTTGCGCAGCGACGCGCAGTGGCTGGAAGCGGAAGCACAGCAGCGTGAAACGCTACTCAACCAACTGGAGCAGCACGCGCGTGCACCTTGGGAGCCGCTTTACGGTGGGCGTTTTCGCCATCTTGAACGCCAATGGGAACAGTTAACCCAGCCACCGAGCGTTGAGCAGGAACAGCGTTTTCATCAAGCGCTGCTCAATTGCCGCAAAACGCTGCACGATCACGAGACCCAGGAGCAGGCTCGCCAACAAAGCGCTGAGCGCCGAGATGAAGCCGAAAATACCCGGGAGCAATTACTGGAAGGGATCGAAGAGACCCTTGATGGCCTGCGTCACGCGGCTGCCATGACCGTGCAGGATATTGATAGCTTGCGCGCCCAGCGCCAGCTACTCGGTCAGCGCTGGCAAACGCTCTCCGATATGCATCCGCCGAGCGATACCATGCGCCAGCGTTATACGCTGGCCATTCAACACTATGACCAGTGTTTAGAGGCGTGGCAGCGCTGGTGTGCAGTGAGCTCTGGTATCGAAACGGCACTGGCAAATGGCGATTACACCACCCTGTCGGCACATATTAACGCGTGCCAATGGCCCGACACTTTAACCCCACCCGCACTGCTCAGCCGCGCGCAGGCAGTGCTTAGCGATGAAACGACCGCCCCATCGCCCCCCGTGGAAGATCAAGCCACCCTAAACACCTATGCGGGCGAGCTCGACTCCTTTGAGCACTTACTTGAGCGTGGCGCGTTTAAAAGCGCCAGCCGCCTCCACCAGCGGCTTAAGCCGCGCATTGATGGGCTGGAAAGCGCTGACGCCCAGCCGCTTAAAACTCGGCTGAAACATTTAGCAGCTCGGCTGGCAGAACTGCGCGATTGGCGTGGGTTTGTCGCCGGCCCCAAGCGAGAACAGCTATGTGCCAGCATTGAAGCGTTAGCCAACGATCAGCATATGGCGGAAGAAGCGCTTGACCGCCACCATCATCAGCTCGTCAAAGAGTGGAAATCGCTCGGCGATGCCGCGGCCAATCGCGAGCAGGCCACGCGTTTTCGTAGCGCCTCGGATCGTATTCACGAACGCTTAGCCCCCTGGCGAGAGCGGTTAAACGAAGAGCGTGAAGCCAATCTCAGCGCCCGTGAGGCACTTTGCGATCAACTTGAAAGCTTGCTGGCTCAACCTGCTGAAGATGCCGACCCTGACGTACTTCGACAAATTCGTGATAAGGCACGCCACCAATGGCGCCACTATAGCCCGGTGCCCCGGGACCGTTCAGAAGCCGTTGGCCGCCGCTTCGGCACGATTCGCCACCAGCTGCAATCGCTCATCGATCAGCGTGCTGACACGATCGCCTCACAGAAGCGGGATTTGATTAGCCAAGTCGCCGCACTACGCCATGACGAAAGCCAGCCCTTGGCACAACGCATTCACCAAACCAAACAGCTACAGCAGCAATGGCGAGCGCTCGGCCGTGCGCCCAAAGGTGAAGAGCAAACGCTGTGGAAAACGTTCCGTCACGAGTGTGATCAACTGTTTGCCCAGCGCGATGCGTATAAGAATGAGCAGGCGGCACGCCAGCAACACCAGTTAGATGAGATGCAGGCGCTCATCGACCAAATGGATAGCTGGCAACCCAACGAGGCCAGCGAAGCCGCTACGTTGGATAACTTTCTTGACCAAGCCAACCAGCTTGAACCGCTGCCACGGAATCGTCGTAGTGAAGGTATGCAGCGGCGAATGAGTGGCATTGTGCGGGCTCGGCGCGAACGCTTGAACCGTCTTGCCGTCGCCAGCACAGTGAAGCAGTGGCATGCCATCATGCCCTTAGTCAATGCTCACTTAGCGGCTGATCAGCGCCACTTAACCGAAAAAACGCCCGGCGATGTGGATGCGCAAACGGTGCTCAGTGCCCCGCTTCCTTCGGCCTTTAAAGAGGCCCACCACACCCGCAATCAGCAGCGCCATACCACTCAAGCGCCCTTGTCCGAGGCCGAGCATGCCAAGCTAGCGGAATCTCTCGCACGACTGCGGGTGCACCTCTCGATGCTGGCCATTGGTAGCGTACGGCAAAGCGACGAGCCACTGCGGCTAGCCATCCAGGTAGAGCGCTTGAACGAAGGGTTTAACCAGGAGCGCAGTCGTGATCAAGAGGTCACCGATATTCTTGTCGCGCTTTTGGCACTAGGCCCCATGCCTGCGACGCTATGGGCCGCTGAGGTAGAAGAGCTGGATAATCTGCTAAACCGCTTGGCAAACGTTCCGTTGCCTTAGCCGCTAACAAACGTACCAATAACAACGGGAGGCTGATAGCCTCCCGTTTTGCATTCTCCCCGGGTAGGGGAGTTAGCGTTGATCCATTTAGGGGCTGCTGCTAGCCCATAAACTGCCCACCGTTGATGTCGATGTTAGCGCCGGTAATAAACCCGGACTCCTTATCGGCTAAGAAAGTCACCAGTCGGCCAATTTCTTCTGGCGTGCCATAGCGCTTCACGGGGATCGTTTCCCGAATGGCTTCGCGCACTTTTTCTGGAATATTCATAATCATATCGGTAGCAATGTAGCCAGGCGACACGGTATTCACCGTAATCCCTTTAGTCGCTGTTTCCTGCGCTAACGACATGGTCAAACCATGCATACCGGCTTTCGCAGCAGCGTAGTTAACCTGACCAAACTGTCCCTTACGGCCATTGATGGATGAAATATTGATGATCCGGCCATAGCCAGACTCAAGCATCATCTCAATAACACTGCGACAGGTGTTAAAAACGCTGTTGAGATTGGTGTCGAGCACTTCATACCACTGCTCATACGACATCTTCTTCATGGTGCCATCACGGGTAATACCCGCACAGTTCACCAGTACACTGATGGGACCGTATTTGTCGTGAATTTCACGGGCACCTTCCAGGCAGGCGTTGTGGTCAGCAAGATCGACACCAGACAATTCAATATTTTGATAGCCGTCAGCAAGCTGCGATTCGAGCCAGGTTTTGGCCTTATCGGGGTTGCGGTAACCCGCGACGACCAGATAACCCGCCTCTGCCAACGAACGACAAATTGCCGTACCGATACCACCAGTTCCACCAGTTACCCAGGCGACGGGGGCTTGATTGGCCATTGACTACCTCCCTGATATGACAAATGGCTTGGATCTACCGCACGCACATTGCGCCGCAAGCCATTGTGAAAAAGCGCGACTGCGCTTGTACTACCCTAGTGCATTATTGGCTTGAGCAATGCACCAACGTAAGCTTTTTGTTATTGCTACCTGCAGCATAGCTGCACTCCCTTCATGTTGCAGCAGTATGCCCGCCACTGCCATAAGCCGAACGTGTTAATACCGCTATTGACTCCACGTAAAAAATCTGTAGAATACGCCACACGTTGATGCGGGGTGGAGCAGTCTGGTAGCTCGTCGGGCTCATAACCCGAAGGTCATCGGTTCAAATCCGGTCCCCGCTACCAATATTTTGAAAGGCAGATCAGTTACTTACTGGTCTGCCTTTTTTGTTTTTGTTTGTTGGCTAAGTTCCTGTGACACATCTGTGACGTATATGTGACACATTCGCCACCCTTCTTTTACCCTCGATAATCTCTTACGACCTTCAGGCAACCTGGTCACAGCCCTCAATCATTTTCGTTTTTGACATGCTCTTCCTGAAATTCCAGCAACTCCCCCACCTCACAATTGAAAAGTTTGCATAGCTTGTTCAGAGCATCCAGTTCAATTCGCTGGGCAGTTTCTTTATAGAGCAACGTAATGGTATTGCGGTTAAGACCTGTCTCACGCGCTACATCAACGATCTTCATTTTATGCTCGCCCATTAAGCGCGCCAAGTGACAACGTACCATCAAAACCTCCTGCGAAATCTTTTTGTCATTCTAAATGGCAAAAAACGCTTGCAAATGGTTTTTTACTGTCTAAAATGTCATTTAAGATAACATTCTGATATTTGGAATGCCTTTTAGCCACGTAGAATACCACCCCTATTGGAGGTTTTCGATGGATTCATCATATACCTACCTCACGACCGAAGAGCTTGCCCAGCGCATCAAGTACGACTGCCGCACCATACGCCAGCAGCTAAAAGATAGCGTCCTTATCGAGGGCACCCATTACATCAAACCATTTGGGCGGCGGAAGATTTTGTTTCTCTGGGAAGCCGTTGAAAAAGAAATGCTGAAGGCTACCCATGGCAACCTCTCTATTCCTATGGCAAACGGAGGCTTCAGTCATGGGTAAAGTTCGCCAACGTAAAGAAACGGGTAAGCTCTATCTGGATTTTTTCTACCAAGGTCTAAGGTTGCGTGAGCAAACTGCGCTGAAAGATACGCCCACGAATAGGAAGAAAGTAGAGCAATTGCTTGCAAAGGTAGAAGCAAAGATATTGCTGGATGATCTCGACTATGCCGAGTTTTTCCCTGGCAGCAAAAATCTGTCCAAGCTGAAATTAAATAGCACTTCTAAGAGTACTACTGTTCAAGCTCCACAAACCTTAAGCAGCCAGCCCCCTGTCGACACACCACTATTTAATGACTTCGCTACCCAGTGGTTTGAAGAGAGCAAAATCCAGTGGCGTGCTTCTCACGTACGCAATGTAAGTTCGATTCTTGATAGCTCGCTGAAGCCAGCGTTCGGCAAAAAATCGATGGGTGAAATCAGTAAGGCGGACATCATGGCGTTTCGTGCCAAGTTGTCTAAACGTAAAGGGCGCGGACCCACGGGTGTCGTTTCGCCTAAGACGATCAATAGCCATATGACAATTTTGCGTATGGTATTAGGTGAGGCAGCAGAGCGATTCGAGTTTGAAACGCCCTATAAAAACATCAAGCCTTTGAAACTGCAGAAAACCCACATCGAGCCATTTTCGCTGCAAGAAGTGCAGCGCATTATCGACAATGTCCGCCCGGACTACCGCAACTACTACACGGTGCGCTTCTTTACCGGCATGCGTACCGGCGAAGTCGATGGGTTGAAGTGGAAGAATGTGGATTTTGCTAAGCGAGAAATCTTGGTGCGCGAAACGCTGATCAATGGCGAAACGGAATACACCAAGACCGATGGCTCGCAACGGGAAATCCCTATGTTTGGGCAGGTGTATGACGCGCTAAAAACGCAGTATGCCGCGACCGGACAAAAAAGCGCATATGTGTTCTCCAATCAAATGGGGCAACCGCTCGATCACAATAACGTGACCAAGCGAGTGTGGTATCCCCTGCTTAAGGCCCTTGGGCTGACCAAGCGACGTCCTTATCAAACGCGCCATACCGCCGCCACACTGTTTCTAGCCTCAGGTGAGAACCCCGAGTGGGTGGCACGGATGCTAGGGCATAGCTCAACGGAAATGCTGTTCAAGGTCTATTCACGCTATGTCCCCAACGCCACCCGTATGGATGGCTCTGCCTTCGAGCGTCTGCTCGGTAATACCTCATCCGCTAACGTTCAGAAGGAGCGCTATCATGAAACTGTCTAATCACTATTCTCGTCAACTGACGCGTTCCTTCAGAGGGACCTATCGCCTAACCGGCCGTGTTGTGGTGTTTGACGATGCGAAGAAGCCGTTCTTGAAACTTCGCCTCAGCGACTGCGAGGGAGATCACGTTGCGATGCTCAACTTGGAGAAAACACCAGTACCAGAGCGTATTGGTCATCTGGAACATGTCACCGCTACCGGGGTTAAGTGTTTGTCAGGCCAGTTTTTGCTTAATGAATTCCGTAAAGCAACCCCAGAAGAGGTTGATGCACTCGCCACGCTGCAGTCGCTACCCCGAGTTTACTGCCCAGTACCGGAGGCGTTTGATCGACTCGTTGCCATCGCCCAATCGCTAACGTCTCATCACCTGCGCACCTTTTTGACACGAGTACTGGAGCGTCAAGAGCGATTGGAAGCCTTTCTGAATGCACCGGGTAGCCGTAACTATCACCACGCTTACCCAGGCGGTTTGCTGCAGCATTCGCTGGAAGTTGCCAATCATTCAGTGGCGATGCTACGTCTGAATGAGCCAACCATGCCACGCTTAATGCAGGAAGCCTGTTTCGTGGGTGGACTACTGCACGATATTGGCAAGACATATACCTACGATTCCAAAGGTAAGCCTAATGCCGCCTGGAAGCTCTGCAGTCATGACGTGTTTACGCTAGAAGCTTGTGCGTATGGGCTTGCCTACTTGGATGCACATGAGCCCGATATAGCGATGGCCCTCCGCCATGTGTGGACATGTGCTTCTCCTGGGGCACGTTATGGCCAACCCGCGGCGATGACGCTGGCTCGCTATATACGTGACGCCGATGGACAGAGTGCGATGGCGGATAACCAACAACGCGCTTTTCGCCGTCAATCGAACAAGGGGTTTGGACGGCATGGTCAGAACCTATTTTGGCAGCCTCAACTACCTCCCGCGACATCTCACTGATGCAGACTTCTACTTTTAGATCTGAGCCATCAGTTTTTTATGGCGGCTTTACCGTCAGACTTACTGAAGAATTTTTATGACCATGCCATATGAGCGTACAAGTTCGGTCATCCATGCCCGCGAATTTTTGATCGAACTAAGCATTAACACTAACCTTCCAGAGGCCATTCGCAGGCAAGCAAAACAGCTTTTAAGGCATTGCCCATCGTGGATAGAGATATTGGGCGCTGACCAACTTGAAGAGCACCTCACTGATGGAACTATTTTCCAGCCTATTTTCAGCTCAGCTATTGATCGGCTCTAAAGATTAGCACTACTCAATCAGGGGGTGATGTCGGGTAGCCCCTGCCTGAGTTCTGTTTTAAACAGGGCTCAGGCCTTTAGCTTCAGCTTGCTACACTCGAAGTTGTAAACCCGCCTTATTCATGAGGCCGACCTGAAAACGAAGATAGCGGATGGTATTCTCTTGAGAAATCAGAACGTTCCGGCAAGAATCTGAACCAAGAGAGCCATCCGCTATGGGTGAAAGCCTATCCACCTGGACGCCCTCATGCAACGGCTCTGTCCGTGTTGAGCTGAGCGGCCAGCGCACTACCAGCGACAGCGGCGCTCTGCTGTTGCGTGAGGCCCTCGACAACAGCGGCGTGATTGAGGCGCTGGAAGACAATCTGGTCGATCGACGCCACCCGCTGCGCATCCTTCATTCGCTGGCCAGCCAGTTGCGTACCCTGGTGCTGCAGCGTGCGATGGGCTGGATCGACCTCAGCGATACCGACACGCTGCGCCGTGATCCGCTCTGGCAGCTGGCCTGCAGCGATGCGCGCGGGACAACGCCCCTGGCCCAGGACCGGCCGTCTCAAGCCACGCTGTCGCGGCTGCTGAGCTGCCTCGGTCGT
>OJBX01000182.1_pt1 | contig 42645 bp, 34 predicted proteins | sample 1590751 | NCBI WGS metagenome assembly OJBX01 (sample SAMN05416780, study PRJEB24817) | seawater metagenome | isolation source: Sea water | place: Canada:Atlantic | collected 2013-07
CTACACGTAAGGAGTCGTCGGCAGCGTCAGATGTGTATAAGAGACAGGAATATTGGCTGTGCCGGAACTGTAGTTGAAGCGTGTGCCCGGCGCATGCAGAGCAGGCCTGGCAATGGCATAGCCGGACGCAGAAGGCTCGGTAAACAGCATCGCGGTGGCGTCATCGCCAGGGTTATATTGTTCGGAAAAATCCAGGCCATCGGTCATCGTCAACAGATCGCGAATGCGGATGTCGGCGCGATTGTCTTCGCTCCAGCTGGCAAACTCCAGCTGTTCATCAACATCAAGCTGGTCCTGGTAGGCGAGGTTGCCCAGCATGACCGAGGTCAGGCTTTTGGCCATGGACCAGCCCAGCAGGGGAGTGTCCGGACCCGCGCCCTGGGCGTAACTTTCGGCAACGATATCGCCGTCTTTGACGACCAGCAGTGCCCGGGTATCGAGTCCGTTGTTATTATCTTCCGCCACCATGGCATCCAGTGTGCGCTGCATCTGCGCATCAATGGTTTCCACGCGCGTCCCATGCGGCCAGCGGCTGTTGAATACTGGCATGGGCTGGATGTCAGCGGTGCTGCGTTCATCAAAGCCGTCGTGTTCGGTGTAACAGCCCAGGCCGGGCTGATAACTGGCGGTTTTTGTTGCCATGCCAAACAGTGAGGTAGTGATCTCCTGGTTGGCATCGTCATAACTTACGTCCAGGTATTGCAGAATCGATGAGTACTGAACCAGGTCGTCAAATGACTGTTCCGGCGACAGCCCACTGACAAATCGTGAACTGCACAACAGCTTTGCGCCGATGCCGGTGGCAACACCCGGGGCATTGACAACATAGGACGGCGTGACGCCATTGGCGAAAGCAATCGCCAGAATGAACACGATGATGGCGGTGGCAATTATTTTTTTCATATGGCTCCGTTTGTCTGTGCTTGGCTGCCTGGGTATGGTCGGATGCGTTGACAGGCAGTATGTCATAAAAAGTGGAACACGGCAGAATCGTGAACTAGACTTTTAACACTGTTGCAAAATCACTAGCACAGCGACAAAACAAATTTCAACGCCAGGGAGTTGGCATGAGTTTGACGCACCACCGCGACAGCATTGTGTCATTGCTGGTTACGTTGGCCCGGGAACAGCCGGATCTGCCACTGTACACATTTCTGCTTTCTGGCCAGGATAAAACCGATGTGCTGACTTGCCGGCAGCTGTTGCTTGCGGCGCAAAAGATCGCGGGCAATCTGTGTGCACGCAATCTGTCGGGTGAGCCGGTGATGGTCCTGAATCCCTATGGGCCGGCCTTTCTGGAAGCGGTGTTTGGTGCCATGCTGGCCGGTTGCCCATGTGTACCGGTGACGTTTCACGCCCGGCTGGGCATGGCCAATATTTCCAGCATCATTGCCAGAACCGGTTTGCGGATCGTGGTCGGTAATCAGGACGTGCTCACGCAGTTCAGGGCCGGGCGCTGCCGAACAAACCCCCGCTTCATTGATGCCCGGCATCAGCTGGAATACCTGGCCACGGATACGCTGCAACATATACAGGGCGAGTTACCGACTATATCCGACACGGAAGTCGCAGTGCTTTATCCCGGCGTTGCCAGTGACGAGGAGCTACCGCTGGTCTCCCTGTCACACGCGGACATGCTGCGTAGCGCCGAAGGCCTGGTACAGGCGTTGTCACTAAACACGGATGACCGGTTGTTGACCTGCCTGGATCTGGCTGACGGGCTTGCCCTGGCATTGCACATACTGGTGCCGCTGCAGGCTCGGTTGCCGTCGTTGTTGTTGCCGATCGAACTGGCCTTGGCTGATGCCGCCAGTTGGGTGATGGCAGCATCGACGTTTTCCTGCACCATTGTCAGTGCGCCGGTGGCTGTCCTGACTCTTGCGGCAAGAAATGGCGAACTTTCCGGAAATGTACAACCTGACCTGTCAGCAATACGCATGATCTGCGTCAGCGGTGAGCGGTCTATTACACCTGCTTTGATTTCCCATTTTATTGACCAGTACGGCAATAACGGTATTTCCGCCGACAAACTATTCTGCTGTCTCGGTTTGTCCAGCGCTGGCAGCTATCTGGCTGGCCGCCTGGGTTTCAAAACGCTGGTAAAGAACGACATTGCCTATCTTGCGCTGGGTGTGTCTGATACGCGGGGTCTGCGGGCAACGATGACGGGAAGTCGCTGGATTCACATCGATAATGAGTTGTGCTGCACCGGCCGTATCAATCATCGCTTTACAGTCTCGGGCCGTACCTTTCAGGCTGAAGATATTGAAGCGTTCATATTGCAGGTGTTTGGTGAGCGGGGTCTGAGTCGTTGCGTGGCACTTCGTATTGACGAAATAGAGCAGACGGTTCTGCTGGCAGAGTGTGCCAGCAAACAACTTGCCGAGCATTGGCAGGGCGTGGTGCCGACGATGATAGAACAAGTGCAGCGTCATACCGGGTGCCGGCTTGACCGGGTCATCATACTGCGCCCGGGAAGTCTGTTCTCTGCCGTCAGCGGTATCGTACACAGACAGAGCTGCGCAGATGCTTTGCTGGATGGCTCAATGTTGTTGCGACTGTTGCCGGTACGGGGAAAGTAGCGTGCGAGTGCGCGCGACAGGCGGTGATCCACAGAAACGGAAGGAAGCGTTACCCAAAGGAGAGACCAGAGATGGAAAACAGAATCGTAACAATCATTCGTGACTGCATTGAGCCGGCCGCCGAGGTTCACGCCATTGAGGCAGACACCACGGTCAGTTCGCTGATGATCGATTCTCTGAAAATGATCCAGATTGTGTTCGAAATTGAAGTGCATTTTGGTGTCGAGATACCCGAGCACGCATTGTTTCAGGTGGACACTGTGAATGACCTGATTGATCTGGTGCGCGTGTCGAAGGCGGCTTAAGCGCGGGCGCCAAATTAGCTGCGGGCGCCAAATTAGCTGCGGGCGCCAAATTAGCTGCGGGCGCCAAAAATGGCGGTGCCGACCCGGATCATGGTGGAACCTTCTGCAATCGCGGCAGCAAAATCATTGCTCATGCCAATCGATAATGTGTCCATGGTTGGGTGGCGTTGCTGCAATTCTTTAAACGCTGCATGCAGTGGCTGAAACGCTTTACGTTGCTGTTCATGCTCAGCGCAGGGGGCAGGTATGGCCATCAGACCTCGGAGTTGCAAGCGGGGCATCGCAGCGATGTTGGCGCAGAGTGACTCCGCTGCATCCAATGGAACGCCGGATTTACTGTCTTCGTTGGAGAGATTGACCTGGACGCAGACATTCAGTGGTGGAAGGTTGTCAGGGCGTTGATCATTCAGGCGTTGCGCGATTTTTAGTCTGTCGACACTGTGTACCCAGGCAAACTCTCCGGCAATGTCCCGCGTTTTGTTGGACTGAATCGGGCCAATAAAGTGCCAGGTGGCGTCGTTCAGGGGCTGGGGTGATTGTGCCAGTGCCGTAATCTTGTCCAGCGCCTCCTGCACATAATTTTCACCGAAGTCCCGCGCACCGGCGACATATGCCTGCCGCACTTTGTCGGCATCGTGGGTTTTGCTGACAGTCAGCAAGTGGACGCTGTCAGCAGGGCGATGGAATCGATCTTCCTGAGACCGGATGCTGGCGAGTACCTGCTGGTAGTTGTCCGCGATACTGTGGTGTGGTTGCTTCTGGGTCATGGTGAGCCGGACCTGATGGAAATCTGAGACCATCATATCATGGCTGGGACTTTGGTTTTTTTTGTGGGCAGGGGTTCCGTTTGCGGACACGGGGTTCGCTGGCAAGCCGTGGTTGCAATGTGAATAAATACCTCTGGCGGCAGAAGGAAGGGGAGGAGGTGTCGGCCCGCGAGGTACCGACACCGTCCGCCAGAGGCAAACCGGGAAATTGCTTTAGTCGGGCAAACCAGGGTCCGCCCTTTGTGCGTTTATTCGGTTTCCGGCTTCAGGTTTTCATACACTTCACGTGCATCGTAGTTCTGTTCACCGCTGGGACGAATGCCGTTGCCCATACGAATCTCCATGATGACTTCTACATCGCTGCGTTCATCGCCCAGGTGCATACCGGTATGGTAAGACTGGCTCGGGCGCTGGTAGGTGCGACAGGTGAGCAGGCCACAGTCCTGCACCGTGGTGTAGGTAACACCGGTGCCGACTGCGACACCCGAATTGACACGTTCGCGATCCACCAGAGTGTCGCGCGAAGCCACATCAAACCAGTCGTAGCCTTTTTCCATGGTCAGTTCGCTGGCGCGCAGCATGGCGTAGTCCATCGCCAGACCGGTATCGTCACCACGGGCCTTGAAATTGACGCGGTATTGATCGCTGCTCAGTTGTTGCTCGGTGTAGCCGTAGCCGCGTCCGTCAGCCGCGCGATACTCCGGCTGGGAGGCGCACGCAGTCAAAACACTGAACAGCACGACGGCGACCAGTGCCATCATGCCGCGGGTATGATGATTGTCAGACGTGAATCCATGTTGGTTAAACCTGTTCATGCTGTATCTCCTGTTGGCGGTGTATCAAAAAGTGGCGTCAAAGATAGCGCAATCGCTTACTGCCATTGACGTGAGATCAGTTCATTTTCCTTGTCCAGGCTCAATGCGTTGCCGGTCATCATGGCATCGAGCGCACTGTCGAGCATGGAGTTGCCACTGGCAGTCTGGTACTCACCGGCATTGGCTCCGGTAGCAACCACACTGGCGATCAGTTCCCAGCCTTGCTGGGTATGACAGGCAATGTTCTCGCTGCTATGTCCATTTTGCTGCAGAACGAACTGACGACAACGTCTTGCATTGGTATCAACAAAACTGAAGCGACTCTGAATTCGCGTGGCATCGTCAATGATCAGGGCTTCGCCGCTGACTTGAGTGTCCAATGCATTGCTTACATCGGAGTCCAGCGTCATCGCCATCATTGAACCTGTAGCGTCACGATCGGCATCGTCAAGGAACTGACCGCCGGTGAAACCTACAACCAGTGCAATGCCGGCCGCCAGTGCCACGTGCCGATTGAACCATTGTCCGGCTGACTGGCGTTTTTCCTGCCAGCGTGACATCGGCACGACGTTGTCGGTTGTTGCCGAATCCTTATGTGTCTGGGCTGCAGTGGCAGATAATGCGCTTTCATCAGCCTCAGCCTGCAGCAGAGTCAGCACGCCGTCCGGCATGGGCCGTGAATCCAGTGCTGACGCGTGGCGCTTAAGCAGAGCATCGGCACTGGCCAGAGCAGCCAGGCGTGCAGCCAGAGTGTTGTCGTTGGCAACCGCAATATTGATTGCATTCATCTCGTGGTCGGGCAATTCCCGATCAAGAAATGCGCCCAGTTTTTCGTCGCTAATATTCATGTTGATGCTCCACCATCCCGTAGGCTCCAAAACTTCTATTGCTATGCATTTACCAGTTCTACAAGCTTGCTGCGTGCCCGTGCCAGCCGGCTCATGACCGTGCCGACAGGAATTTCCAGTGCCTCTGCCACATCCAGATACGACATCCCCTGAACGGTTACCATGGTCAACGTCAGTCGCTGTTCTTCCGGCAGTTGCTGCATTATCTGCATGACCTGCTTCAATTCCATCTGCGCCTGCACATCGTTTTCGCCGTCAATCTGCCCTGCATCGGCCAGGTCTGTGTCGACATCGACACTCTTGCGTACGCGGCGCGACCGATATTCATCGATCCACAGGTTTCGGCACACGGTGTAGGCCCATCGGGCAACTTCCACGCCTTCAGGGACACCTTTTTTCAATAAACGCTCGACGGTTGCCTGCAACAGGTCGTCGGCATCATGTACTGACTGCGTCAGTGACCAGGCAAATCGTCTGAGGCCCGGTAATATGTCCATCAACTGGTCTGTCATAGGTTTCCTGTTTTTCCCCTTCCTTAGCTCATTGACGGATGGTAATTTAAAATATTCCATGAAGGTGGAATATTTTTTCGACCTGAGCCGTTAGAATGACTGTAACCCTTTGATTTTCAGGACTCTGATGAGATTTAACCGGCGATTGACAAGTTTATGCAGTGCTATGTTGCTGCTTTCCATGGCGACTAAGGCCCAGCTGGTGCCCGATGCGGTGCAGGATGTTGTTGATCGCCAGACTGAGCAGGCACAGCAACAGGCCGCCGACCGCGCACTGGAACAGGCGCGTGAGCGTGTGCAGCAGCAGGCAGAGGATCGCGTGCAGACGCAGACTACGGAACAGGTGCTGGAACGTACAGCAGAGCGTGCCCAGGAGCAGGCGACTGATAGAGCTCAGCAGCAGGCCGCGGAAAGGACCCAGCAGCAGACCGCCGAGAGAACGCAGGAACAGGCGATTGATCGCGTGCAGAGTCAGACCATTGATCGCGTTCAGGGCCAGGCGCAGGCTGCGCAAGACCAGTTGCAGGAGCAGGTTCAGGACCAGGTGCTGGATCGGGTGCAGGGTGGACAGACATCGCGTGTGCAGGAACAGCTGCTTGAGCGCACGGAGCAACAGCTTGAGCGCACATCACAGCAGCTTGAGCGCGCCGGGCAGCAACTTGAGCGGACTCAGCAGGAACTCGAGAGCGTGACAGGACGGGCATCCGACGTCGCCACTGGACGCCTGCTGCCAGCGGTGACCCAGTCGGGCGCTGAGATAGCGCAACAGGCAACACAGCTGGTGCGCGAACGCATTCCCGGACCCAGCCCGATGGCCTCTTTACCCGACCGTCTTCCCATTATAGGTGCAGATGGCAGCGAAATGTTTGTCGAAGTTGCGATCGCGCCAGACATCCGCGCGCTTGAGCGCGAGTGGGTGATGATGCTGAGCGAGGCACAGCGTGACCAGCTTATTGACGAAGCGCCGGAGCTGATGCGTTATCTGACACAAACCAGTGATCTGGATGCATTGGACAGCGTGGTGCTGAGGTTCCGGGTGCCGCCGGATCTGGATACCAATGACCAATTGCTGGCGCTGGTGCCTGAAACGATGCGTGAGCTCATTGATCGCAATCACGTTTACTCTGCCCAGTCTGTCCAGCCGCCAGACAATACTCATGCGGATGATGGGGTTGATGATAATGCCGATCGTTTATCGACGCCTATGCGTGCGGTGTGTGAAGACCCGGTGTCGGTTGGCGTCATTGATTCGATGATCAACACCGATCATGCTGCATTCTCCAGGCCCTCCGATGCTGCGTCTGTGTTTGTCAGTCGGCAATTTCTGCAGGACAAGGTTGATATGAGTTCGGGTCATGGCACTGCCGTCGCCGGTGTACTGGTAGGTGATGGTAGAGCCCATGGAGGTGACCTGGCGCCTTTGTTGCCAGGTGCAACCATTTACAATGCCAGTGTTGTTTATTCACAGGATGTCTATCATCAGGGCGCTACCGTTGTGCATTTGCTGGAGGCCATCAACTGGATGCTGGGGCAGGAGCAGGTACGGGTGATCAACATGAGTCTGGCCGGGCCCGCCAACCGACTGCTGGAGCAGGTGATCATGGCAGCACAGGCACAGAACAGAATCGTGGTGGCTGCCGCTGGCAATGCCGGGCCGCATGCGGCCCTGTTGTACCCCGCAGCATACAGTGGCGTGGTGACGGGAACGGCCGTGGCGGATGATCGCTCTGCTTACCGTTGGGCGGCGCAAGGCGATCATGTGGATTTTGCTGCGTTGGGTGTTTCGGTGCCCACAGCGCGGGGAGATGGCAGTTTCGGGCGTGAATCCGGGACGTCGATGGCTGCACCGGTTGTCAGTGCTTTTTTTGCCTGTGAACTGGCGTCAGGGTCCAGTCCTGAACAGGCCCGGCGTCGACTGATGGCAACAGCGATGGACCTGGGGACAACAGGCCATGACCCTGTTTTTGGTCACGGCCTGTTGCATCCTTGAAGTGGCTCAGGAGAGTCAGAAACTCAGTATCAGGGTTGCCGATACCCGGTTTTCCGTGTAGTCGGCGCTCGCCAGGTTCGACTGATAATTGCCGCGTTCAACTTGAATGGCAGCTGCCAAAGCTTCGTTCAATGACATTTCCAGTCGAGCATCAGTAATCTGCTGACGGTCATCGCGACGAGCTCCCAGTCCGGGTGTCACCGCCTGATAATTTCTGTCCTGAAAGCGTGTGCCCACACCAAACTCTGTCTCCTTATCAAACAAAACAAAGTCATGGGTGTAGCGCAGTCGTACGGTATCGGCTTCGTATGAAAATGCGGGCTCACGTGCCTGCTCGTCATCAAAGGCATAACCCAGTACCAGATTGCTGTTGCCCTCATTAAAGAACCAGAACAGGTCCAGGCTCAGGCCTTCAGTGTCGGCATCCCGTTGTGCAAAATCGTCGAATGTCTTGTCGGCAAAATTCAGTGCGCCGCGCACAAACCACTGGTCTGCGAACAGCTTGCCAGCATAGAAAGAATACTGTTTCAGGGTCAGAAAATCATCGCCACCCAGTTTGGCATCCGCATGATAATAATTGGTGCCGACACTGAACTGATCGAACTCGTAACTGACGTCGCCGTACAGCAGATGCAGGTCGAGATCGAAGGCGTCAAAGTCCTGATAACGCTGGCCACTGAAACTGTAGCCGGCGTCAACGGACAATCGTTCGGAAGCCTGCCAGTTGGCATTTATGCCTGCGTCCACGTTGGCGGATGAGTCGGCCTCGCCGGTGGCGCTTTCCAGTTCGCTGACACTGACATTGCTGTTGTATTCGGCCCCGGCTTCCAGCGAGCCGGACCAGGTGAGAGCGTCATCGGACTGAGCCCAGGTTATGCCGGAACCAATGCCAGCGGCCAGAAGTAGCAGTCCGGTAGCGCAGTGGCAACGGCCTGAGGTTTTGAAATGCCGGTATTTGCTTGTCATATCCTTCCCCTGATATGTGTGTGATTACGCCATGAGCGTTAGAATAGTTCCCTGCTGTGTCCATCGTCTAGCAAGCGACGAAGGCCAGTCTCCGCAGAGCCGACCTTCGTCCTTGAGCATCGAGATAACAAACCGTATGGTTTGGCAGCGTTTACTGGCCAGTGATGCTGTTGCGCACATTATCGCGCACTGAGCTGGTGACCTCGCCAGCGACTTCTGCGCTTACCTCGGAGTTTACGTTACCGCGTACATCGTCGCGAACAGTGTTACGGACATTCTCGCGAACGCTTTCCTGCGCGCTTCCCTGAATGTTACCCGTGACATCGCTGCGCACTTCCTGGCTGACATCACCCTGGACGTCAGCGCGAACGCTGTCGCGGACGCTGCTAGCGGTTTCCGATGACACTTCTTCGTTGATGGTGGCACTGATGTCACCGCGAACTTCCTGACGCGCTTCAGCGCCAACCGATTGCTGGGCACTTTCCTGTACCGAGTCACGCGCTTCACGTGCGGCATCAGCGGCAGCACGGCCGGTCACATCGACGGTTGAGGATACTTCAGCAGCAGCCCGCTGACTGGCATTGCGTGCTTCATTGGCGGCATTGGTCGCCGCATTTGTCGCTGCCTGCCCGGCCAGGCGTGCCGTGGCCTGAGCTTCGGCGGCATTGTCACGGGCTTCAGCACGTGCCTGTGCTGAAATCTCGGCGCTGGCGGTTATGGCTGCATCGGCCATCGACTCACCGTTGGCGCGTGCCTGTTCCATTGCCTGTGTCATCGCTGCCTCAGCTTCGGCACCAGCTTGTGCTGCGGCACTGATGGCTGCATTGGAAACTGACTCACCGTTCTCACGGGCTTCAGCAACGGCGCTTGATACAGACACACTCAGATCTGTCTGCTGATCCACGTTGGCTTCCATGTTGGCATCTTCCTGCATGGACACCTCTGTATTGTCACCGGCACGAGCCTGTGAGTCGACAGACGCATTGGTTTCAACATTGGCTGAAACACGGCTCTGAGCCTGAACATCGGCATCACCGGAAGACTGCTGCTGAGCCAGCGACAGGGGCGAGATTGCCATGGCGCAAGCCAGTGCCAGCATGGATGGTTTGAATATCTGTGTCATTGTGATCTTGTTCATTGTCAAAATCTCCTTTTTGATTGGCTGTCAGTCCTTCAACGGCGACACCTCAGTGTTTATTCCCGAGAATGGGAAAAAAATTGTCAGTTTCATGTTTTCAGTGAAATCAGCCGAGGCAGGGATGCTATAGTTAGTGATAAAACAACAGTTAGCGATAAAACCACGAAAGCGGATCAGAGAAACATAAAGAGACAGAGAGATTTTATGGATATCACCAAATTACTGACCTTTGCCGTGCAGAACGGTGCTTCCGACCTTCACCTGACGGCAGGTATGCCACCTGTCATCCGCGTAGACGGCGACATCAGACGTATTGATGCTGCGGAAATGGATCACAAAACGGTGCACGGGCTGATCTACGAAATCATGACGGACAAGCAGCGCAAGGATTATGAAGAGTTTCTGGAAACCGACTTTTCCTTCGAAATCCCCGGGCTGGCACGTTTCCGGGTAAACGCGTTTAATCAGAACCGTGGGGCTGCGGCGGTATTCCGCACCGTCCCGTCTGAAGTCCTGACCATGTCGCAATTGTCCATGGGCAAAATATTTGAGCAGATCGCCAACCTGGCGCGCGGGCTGGTGGTGGTCACCGGGCCCACCGGTTCAGGTAAAAGTACAACACTGGCGGCGATGATGGACTACATCAATGACACCCGTTATGAGCACATCCTGACCATTGAGGACCCCATCGAATTTGTTCACCAGAGCAAAAAATGTCTGGTGAACCAGCGTGAAGTACACCGCGACACCAAAGGATTCAGTCATGCATTGCGGTCGGCGCTGCGAGAGGATCCGGATATCATCCTGGTTGGTGAGCTGCGTGATCTGGAAACGATTCGACTGGCGTTGACGGCGGCAGAAACCGGTCACCTGGTGTTTGCGACGCTGCACACCACATCGGCGGCTAAAACCATTGACCGTATTATCGATGTGTTTCCGGCGGCGGAAAAAAGCATGGTCCGTTCCATGCTGTCGGAGTCACTGCAGGCTGTCATTTCACAGACGCTGCTGAAAAAGGTGGGTGGTGGCCGGGTGGCCGCGCATGAAATCATGATGGGTACACCGGCGATCCGCAACCTGATTCGTGAAGACAAGGTAGCGCAGATGTATTCAGCGATTCAGACTGGCTCCAATGCTGGCATGAAAACGCTGGACCAGCATTTGAAAGAGCTGGTTCAGGCCGGTGTGGTCAGCAAGGAAGACGCCCGTATGAAAGCCAAGTCGCCTGACGCATTTATGTAATACTGGCATTTAAGTTGGCGAGATAGAACAGTCAGTCTGCAGCGTTGGCCGGGTCAGCGCTGCAAGCGATCCATCTTTTCATTGAGCTCCCGAATCAGGCGCAGCATTTCCTCGCGTTCGACATGGGCACGTTCGTCCTGTTCGGCCTGACGCTGTGACTCATCCTCGAAGTGACGCTCCTGCATGGTGCTGACGATGATACCGATAAACAGGTTCAGTACCACGAAGGCGGTGACCAAAACAAAGCTGATGAAGTAGATCCAGGCGTAGGGGTAAACCGCCATCACTGGCCGTGACACACCTTCCGACCAGCTCTCCAGCGTCATCACCTGAAACAACGTGTACAGCGTGCGCCCCAGAGTGCCAAAGTCATCCGGGAACGCGGAGGCGAAGAGCTGTGTTCCCATGACGGCAAATATGTAGAACACCATACCCAAAAGAAACACGATCCAGCCGATACTGGGCAAGGCAGCCAGCAGTGATTCGATGATCATGCGCAGGCGTTTAATTTTGGTGAGCAGGCGCAGCACTCGCAGAATACGCAATGCCCGCAGAATCGCGAATGGGCCTGATGATGGCACCAGCGCAATACCCACAATAATAAAATCGAATACGTTCCAGCCGCTGCGGAAAAAGCGTGGGCCATGCGCAAACAGCTTGAGCAGAATCTCGATGACAAAGATCACCAATACAATCTGCTCGATGGCGCGCAACAGGCCACCGGCGGTTCGCATGATGGCAGTGGACGTTTCCAGGCCCAGCGTGATGGCGTTAAAAATGATGACGCCGATGATGAAGTTCTGCACCATCGGGCTCTCAATCCATTCCGCAATCCGTTGCCTCAAAGTCTGGCTCATCTGTACCTTCTCAAGAAATCACCTGCTGCCTCAAAAAATCACCTGCCACGCTGTTGCGGACACTCAGGTATAAGAGTCCATGGCGGGGCAGGCACAGAACAGGTTACGGTCGCCGTAGACATTGTCGATGCGATTGACGGCCGGCCAGAACTTGTTGTCGCGCAGTGAGTCAACCGGAAACGCGGCTTCCACTTTGCTGTACGAACGCTCCCAGCCCTCATCCATGATGTCTGCCAGCGTATGTGGCGCATGTTTGAGCATGTTGTTGTCAGCGTCCAGCGCACCCGATTCAACTCGTGCGATTTCCTGGCGAATGCAGATCATGGCTTCGATGAAGCGATCGATCTCTTCCAGTGGTTCGCTTTCGGTGGGTTCAATCATCAGGGTGCCGGGAACCGGGAATGACATCGTCGGTGCATGGAAACCATAATCCATCAGACGCTTGGCGATGTCTTCCTCGGTGATGCCCGAGCTTGCCTTCAGGGGGCGCAGGTCAATGATGCATTCATGCGCGACACGGCCATTCTGACCGGTGTACAGCACCGGGTAATGCCCATCTAGCTGGCGCGCAATGTAGTTGGCACTGAGGATGGCCACCTGGGTTGCTTTCAGCAGACCGGCGGCGCCCATCATGCTGATGTACATCCAGGAAATGGGCAGAATGCTGGCACTGCCCCAGGGCGCTGCCGAGACCGCGCTGTTACCTGCCTGCGGGCCGTCCAGTTTGATAATCGCATGGTTTGACACAAAGGGTGCCAGGTGTTGTTTTATACCAATGGGCCCCATGCCAGGTCCGCCACCACCGTGTGGAATACAGAAAGTCTTGTGCAGGTTAACGTGGGAAACGTCGGCACCAATGTCGCCCGGACGTGAAACCCCGACCTGGGCATTGAGGTTGGCGCCGTCCATGTAAACCTGGCCGCCGTGATCATGCACAATCTGGCAGATTTCACGTACGGCTTCTTCAAACACACCGTGGGTGGACGGGTATGTGATCATCAGCGCCGCCAGCGTGTCGCGATGTTTCTCTGCCTTGGCGCGCAGATCCTCAACATCAATGTTGCCTTTGTTGTCGCAGGCGACCACCACCACTTTCATGCTCAGCATCTGAGCGCTGGCAGGGTTGGTGCCGTGCGCCGAGCTGGGGATCAGGCACACATTGCGTTGCTGCTGGTCTTTACTGTCCAGATATTTGCGGATAGCCAGCAGGCCGGCGTATTCGCCCTGGGCGCCGGAGTTTGGCTGCATGCTGACGGCATCAAAGCCGCAGATCTCGGCCAGCATGGCTTCCAGCTCTTCAATCATCTGGATATAACCACTGACCTGATCGCGCGGCACAAATGGGTGCGGCTTGCTGAATTCAGGCCAGGTGATGGGCAGCATTTCTGCTGTCGCATTGAGTTTCATGGTGCAAGAGCCGAGCGGAATCATGGCGTGAGCCAGCGACAGGTCGCGGTTCTCCATACGCTTGAGATAACGCAGCATGTCGGTTTCGTTGTGGTAACGATTGAACATCGGATGCTGCAGGTACGCTGACTGTCGTTGCAGCGTCGCCGGAATACCGAGTCTGTCATTGTCGCTCAGGTCGGCATCGACACCGGTCACGCTCAGGTCGGTGGCATCGGACCCCAGCAGCACCTGCCACAGGGTTTCAATGTCCTGCACCGTGCTGCATTCGTCCAGGCTGATACCAACGCTGGTGTCGCTGGTCTGCGTGCGCAGGTTGATGCCCTGTTGAGCGGCGCGCGCCAGCACGGCGCTGCGTTGCTCGGCGGACAGTTCCAGCGTCAACGTATCAAAGAAGCTGTTGTTGCCCTTGATACCTTTTTTGTACAGGCCGCTGGCCAGCACCCGGGTCAGTCGGTGAATGCGCAGCGCAATGCGGCGTACACCTTCAGGGCCATGATACATGGCGTACATGGCGGCAATGTTGGCCAGCAGCACCTGCGCTGTGCAGATATTGCTGTTGGCTTTTTCGCGGCGGATATGCTGCTCGCGGGTCTGCAATGACATGCGAAACGCCTGCTTGCCGCGGGCATCAATGGAAACACCGATAATGCGGCCGGGCACGGCACGTTTGTATTCATCCTTGGTGGCGAAATAGGCTGCATGCGGACCGCCAAAACCCATCGGCACGCCAAAGCGCTGGGTGTTGCCGACCACAACATCTGCGCCCATCTCACCGGGTGCGGTCAACAGCGCCAGGCTCATCAGGTCCGCGGCGACACAGGCGACGGCCTGGTTGGCCTGCAGTGCCTTGATGACGTCGCTGATATCCTCGATATGACCATCAGCATCCGGGTATTGCAGAATGGCGCCGAAGACGTTGTGCGAGGCGGCATCCTGTGCCGGGCCAATGATCAGTTCAAAACCAAAACTGTCGGCGCGGGTGCGGATCACGTCAATGGTCTGGGGCAGGCAGCGCTGGTCAACAAAAAATGCATTGGCGCTGCGCGCCTTGCTGACCCGTTTGGCCAACGCCATGGCTTCTGCTGCGGCCGTGGCTTCGTCCAGCAATGACGCATTCGCCAGTTCCATGCCGGTCAGGTCGAGTACCATTTGCTGATACGCAAGCAGTGTTTCCAGACGCCCCTGGGAAATCTCTGGCTGGTAGGGCGTATACGCCGTGTACCAGCCCGGATTCTCAAGCACATTACGCAGAATGACGGGTGGGGTCACCGTGTCGTAGTAGCCCAGGCCGATAAACGAGCGATGGAGTACATTTTTTTGCGCCAATTGCTTGAGGCGACCCAATGCCTGTTGTTCGCTGTGCGGCTCGTCGAGAGCCAGCGGACGGTTCAACGCAATGCTGCCAGGTACCGTGGCGCGCGTCAGTTCGCTCAGGGAGCTGTAACCGAGTGCGGCCAACATGGTCTGGATCTGTTCTTCATCGGGGCCAATGTGACGACCGATAAAGGTATCGTTGTCTTGCAGGGATCGCAGGGGCGTATTGATGTTCATTCACACATTCCGGCATAGGTGTCGGCGTCCAGCAGTTCTTCCAGTTCATCCGGATTGCTGGGCAGAATACGGCACAACCAGCCGTCGCTGTAGGGCGAAGAGTTCATGGTTTCAGGCGCGTCAGTGAGATCTTCATTGACGGCAATGATTTCACCCGAGACCGGTGCGTAGATGTCTGACGCAGCCTTGACCGATTCCACCACGCTCATTTCGTCTTTGGCGCTGACCACGGCGCCTTCTTCCGGCAGTTCGATAAAAACGATATCACCCAGCAACTCCTGTGCATGGTCGGAAATACCAATGGTGACGCTACCGTCTTCTTCAACGCGTACCCACTCGTGGGTGGCGGCATATCTCAGGTCATCGGGGAATTCGCTCACGGGATGTTCCTCATGTTGATCGCTTAACGGCCGGGTAATGGCCTTGCTTGGATGGTAAATGTTATTACGGGTCTTTCTAAAATAACGGGCACAAATTACGGGCTGTAAAAATGGGCTGAAGACTTGGGGCTAACTAAACACTTTTTTGCCGTGACGAACAAAGCCGGGTTTGACCACTCGCACAGGCACCAGCTTGCCGCGAATATCGACAGCACACTGTTCAGTGTCAGCCGGAATTCTAGCCAATGCGATGCCATGCTTCAATGTGGGTGAAAACGTGCCACTGGTAATCACGCCGTCCTGCGTGGAGCCGTCACTCATCGTGCATTCCACACGAAGGCCTTCGCGCAGAACGCCGCGTTCCTCCATCACCAGCCCCTTCAGCACGGGAAGGGCGTCGGCGGCATGTCGCTGCTCTGTCAGGGCCTGTCGGCCGATAAAATCGCGCTCGGCGGGCTCCCAGGCAATGGTCCAGGCCATATTGGCGGACAACGGTGAAATATTTTCGTCCATGTCATGGCCGTACAGATTCATGCCGGCCTCCAGGCGCAGCGTATCGCGCGCCCCCAGGCCGATGGGTTTGACCCCTGCCGCCAGCAGCTGATCCCAGATCTGCGGTGCTTCGAGGTTGGGCAGCATGATTTCGACGCCGTTTTCGCCGGTATAACCAGTGCGGGCGACAAACCATTGTTCCAGTTCTACGCCGGCAAAATTTTTCAGACCACTGATCCGGCTGGAATCTTCATCTGAAAAACGCTGGTTGATGACCTGCGCCACAATGTCTATGGCTTTGGGGCCCTGTACCGCCAGAATGGCCAGCGCCGGGCGTTCGGTCAGCGTCACCGTATAACCTGCCTGCTGGCTCTGCATCCAGGCCAGGTCCTTCTCGCGCGTGGCGCAGTTGACCACCAGGCGGAAGCCGGAAGTCATGCGATAAACAATCAGGTCGTCGATGACGCCGCCGGCGTCATTCAGCATGCCGGTGTAAAGTGCATCGCCGGTTGCCTTGAGCCGCGCCACATCATTGGCCAGCAGATGGCGTAGCCACGGCGCCGCATCGGCACCTTCAATGTCGACGATGGTCATGTGGGAAACGTCGAAAACGCCCGCCTGCTGGCGCACTGCAGTATGCTCTTCGATCAGTGACTGGTACTGGATGGGCATGTCCCAGCCGCCGAAGTCAACGATCCGGGCCCCGGCTTCCAGGTGCTTGGCGTACAGTGCAGTCTGTTGTCCCACAGGTAAAGTTCCCCCGACGCGATATCGACGTGTGATGGCAGCTTTGGAAAAGACGGGTAGTTTACTGTCTGGCAGGCGGATTTAACAGGCGAGCGTGGTCGCTTTTGGTACTTTTTGTCCCTGTTGTGCGTTTTTGGCCGGGTGCCGGGTCTTCAGTCCAGCGTTGTCAGGAAGCGACCGCTGCGTGGCCGGAAGGCATGGTCGCTGTCCATGGAAAACACGACCGAGCTGGAGCGACCCACTATCTGGTCACGGGGGATGAAGTTGTACAGTCGGCTGTCGGCACTGTTGTCGCGGTTGTCACCGAGCACAAAAAAATGATCATCGGGGACCTGCGCGGGCCCGTAGCTGCGGGTTGAACGGTTTGCCCCCTGGGTGGAGAGCAGGGCCTGGTAGGTTTCGTCAAACAGATGTTCGATGATGATGGTACCTTCGCGGCTCTCGGTCACCACTTCGTAATCGACCACTTCGTCGTTGACCACGAGCAGGTTGTTGCGCATGTAAACGGTATCACCGGGTCGCCCGATAATTCGCTTTACCAGCCGTTTGCCGGCAACTTCGGAGTCGATAATGACAATGTCGCCTCGGGTAGGTTCAGCCAGCGCCAGCACAGAGATGCCGGTAAAGGGCAGTTTGACGTCGTAGGCGAGTTTATTGACCCAGACCTTGTCGCCATCCAGCAGGGTTGGCTGCATGGAGCGGCCGGAAATCGAATTGAGATCAGCGACGGCGCTTTTGAAACAGACGATACTGGCCAGAATCAGCAGGAATTTCCGGTTTTCACGCCAGAACGAAACAAGATACGATTTTATCGGACTCAAAAGTTCCACCTCGGTTGATGTTTCTGACCTTTGCTGACGGGTTTAACGGCATAAACAGACCTAACGTTAGCCGGATCGCTGGCGCCGGTCAACGGCGCCGGGCCAACGAGGCTGTACTGATGCGATAAATAACGTATATTTTGCGATGTAGTTCCCAATTTCCCTGCCAACACGCTGACGAGACCGGACTAATCCATGCCGCTGCAGTCTTTTCATCCCGCTTGCCGGGCCTGGTTTGAGCATAACCTGGGCGTCCCCACCCCGGCGCAGGCCGAGGCGTGGCCGGCAATCCGGGCGGGCCGTCATACCCTGGTGGCAGCGCCCACGGGCAGCGGTAAAACGCTGGCCGCTTTTTACGCGGCCATTGATACGCTGGTGCAGGAGGCACAGCGCGCGCCGCTGCCGGCACAGACCCGGATTCTGTATGTGTCTCCACTCAAAGCCCTGAGCAACGATATCGAACGTAACCTGCAGGTGCCGTTGGCCGGTATCGAAGATGAACTGTTTCTGCAGGGCTGCCATCCGGCCGGGATTCGGGTGGCGGTGCGATCCGGTGACACGCCGCAGGCTGAGCGGCAGAAGATGTTGAAGAACCCCCCGCATATTCTGGTGACCACACCGGAATCCCTATACCTGTTGCTGACCAGCGTCCATGGACGCAACATGCTGCGCGGTGTCACCTCGGTCATTATTGACGAAATTCACGCCATGCTGGGCGACAAACGCGGTTCGCATCTGGCGTTGTCGCTGGAGCGGCTGCAGTCGCTGACGGGCAACCCGCTGCAGCGCATTGGCCTGTCGGCGACCCAGAAACCGATTGATCTGGTGGCGTCCTATCTGGTCGGTGCATCGTCACTCGCCGCAGGCGCCAATGACTGTGTCATTGTTGACAGTGGCCACAATCGCAAGCGCGATATCCGTATTGAAGTACCATCATCGCCGTTGTCGGCACTAATGAGCAATGACGTCTGGGCGGAACTTTATGAGCGCCTGGTAGAGCTGATCAACAGCCACCAGACCACGCTGGTGTTTGTGAATACCCGGCGCTTATCCGAGCGGTTGGCGTTGGCGCTGGCAGAGCGCCTGGAAGCAGACAACATCGCCGGTGATGGCGCGGTGAAGTTGGTCAGCTCCCATCATGGCAGCATGAGCAAAGAACACCGTCTGCGCGCGGAGCAGCAACTGAAAGCGGGCAAGTTGAAAGTACTGGTGGCCACGGCGTCCATGGAACTGGGTATCGACATCGGCGCCGTCGATCTGGTGGTGCAGTTTGCCTCACCCAAAAGCATTGCCACTTTCCTGCAGCGTGTTGGCCGAAGCGGCCACTCAGTCGGTGGCACGCCCAAAGGTATCCTGTTCCCGCTGACGCGCGACGACCTGGCTGAATGCACTGCGCTGGTGGACAGTATCCATCGCGGCGAACTCGACAAGATCCTGATGCCGGATGCACCGCTGGATATTCTGTCGCAACAACTGGTGGCGGAACTGGCCGCGCGACAGGATGAAGACCCGGCGCCGCAGGCACTGGATGAACTGTTTGCACTGATGACACGCGCGTGGCCGTATCGTTCGCTGGAGCGCAGCATTTTTGATGGACTGGTGCAAATGCTGGCAGATGGTTATTCAACACGTCTGGGCCGCCGTGGTGCCTGGCTGCACCTGGATCGTATCAATCAGCGTGCCAGCGCCCGGCGCGGTGCACGACTGACCGCCCTGACCAACGGCGGCGCCATTCCTGACATGTTTGACTATCAGGTGGTGCTGGATCCGGATGATATTGTGGTGGGTAATCTCAACGAAGATTTTGCACTTGAGACCCTGCCTGGTGACATTTTTACATTGGGCTCGCACAGCTGGCAGATGATGGCAGTGGATGGTCTTAAAGTACGCGTACGTGACGCGCATGGGCAGAAACCGACCGTGCCATTCTGGTTTGGTGAAGCGGCGGGGCGCACCCTTGAGCTGTCATCGTCGGTCGCGCGGCTGCGGGAAACCATTGATCACTACCTGACTGATGAAGGCCCGGCGCAGGCTGTGCTATGGCTGACCGGTGAACTGGGTCTGCCGCAGGGGGCGGCCAGTCAACTGGTTGACTACCTGCACGCGGGCCGCAACGCCCTGCAGGTGATGCCGACGCAACACAATATTGTCATGGAACGTTTTTTTGACGAAGTCGGCGACATGCATCTGGTGATACATGCGCCTTTTGGCAGCCGGCTCAATAAGGCCTGGGGTCTGGCGCTACGCAAACGCTTCTGTAAAACCTTCAACTTTGAACTGCAGGCTGCTGCCAATGAGGACAGCATTGTCATCTCGCTGGGCTCAGTGCACAGCTTTGCCCTGGAGGAAGTGTTTGCCTATCTGCACAGCAACACGGTAACAGACGTACTGACACAGGCCTTGCTGGACTCGCCGATGTTTGAGGTGCGCTGGCGCTGGAACGCGACCCGTTCGCTGGCCATCCAGCGTAACCGTTCCGGTAAACGGGTGCCGCCGCAATTCCAGCGTATGGATGCAGAAGACCTGGTGGCGCAGGTGTTTCCGGATCAGCTTGCCTGTCAGGAAAATATTACCGGTAAGCGTGAAATTCCCGGTCATCCACTGGTGCAGCAGACCATTCATGACTGTCTTACCGAGGCCATGGATATCGACGGCTTGCTGGAACTGCTGCGGGCGATTGAAAACAAAACCCTGAACCTGGTGGCGCTGGACCTGCGCGAACCGTCGCCGTTTGCGCAGGAAATTATCAACGCCCGGCCCTATGCCTTCCTCGACGATGCACCGTTTGAAGAGCGCCGCACCAACGCGATTCGCAATCGCAGCTGGACTGACCCGGCGGAAACGGATGCCTACAGTCGCCTTGATGAGGCAGCCATTGCCCGGGTGCGCGAAGAGGCCTGGCCGCTGATGCGCGATGTTGAAGAAATGCATGATGCGCTTTACTGCGCCGGTTTCTTTACCGGTGCTGAGTTGTCCGGTAAGCGCCATATCGAACTATTTGATAAGTTGGTTGCCCAGGGCAGGGCGTGCCGGATAAAAACCAGCGGCCACGTCATCAGTGCCGAGATGATGCCGATATTCAGCGCCCTGCAGCCTGACCAGGTGTTTGAGCCGGTCATTGAGCTACCCGCCGAGATGACAGCAACCCGTCCGGATCCGGGCGAAGCGGCACAGATACTGGTGCGGCGCCGGCTGGATGTATTGGGCCCGGTCACGGTTGCAGATCTGCAACAGCAGACCGGACTGGCGCGCAGTCAGCTTGATCAGGCATTGTTAAAGCTGGAAGCAGAAGGTTTTGCTTTCCGCGGCCGCTTCAGTGCAGACAGTATTGGGCATACGGACGATGAGTCGCTGCAATGGTGTGAGCGCCGTCTGCTGCAGCGAATTCATCGCTATACGCTCGACAGCCATCGTGATGCCATCAAACCGGTGTCACTGCAGGCCTATACCCGCTTCCTGTTTGAACACCATGAAATCAGGTTGCAGACCCTGACGCCGCGACCGGTGCCGCTACCCTCCATGGCCGAGGGCCAGGCCGTGCTGGAACGAACGCTGGAGCGGCTCGATGGCATGGCCGCACCTGCCGCTGCGTGGGAAGGCGAAATCATTCCGGCCCGACTGGGCATGTATGACCCATCCTGGCTGGACATGATGTGTATCAGCGGGCGCGTGGTATGGGGTCGCTACACACCGCCAGCGCAATTAACGGCAGTACGTTCAGGCAGCCGGCGCAACGCCGGGCCCATCAAGGCGACGCCGATGACCCTTTGCTCACGCCAGAACATGGATATCTGGCAGAGTCTGTCGGCGCCGGCGGTGGCGCACCAGCCCCAGCTTTCTGCGCCAGCAAAACAGGCGCTGGACACACTGCGCCAGCGCGGCGCCAGTTTTTTTACTGACATCAAACAGCACAGCGGCCTGTTGCCAGCACAGCTGGAACAGGCACTGGCAGAGCTGGTGGCCAACGGTCTGCTGACCAGTGACAGCTTTACCGGACTGCGGGCCCTGCTGACACCGGAGTCACGCAAGCCTTCCAATCGGGGCAGCAGTCGTCAACGGGGTCGGCGCGGCGGTTTCGGCATCGAAGAGGCGGGACGCTGGTCCCTGATCCCGGAGCCGGACCCAACCACGGCGTTGGACACCGAGGCACTGGAGGAGCTGGTCATGATTTATCTGCGGCGCTGGGGTGTGGTCAGTCGTCAGATTCTGTCGCGCGAATCCTGCGCACCTGCCTGGCGCGACCTGCTGCCGGTGCTGCGGCGTTTCGAGTTACGTGGCACCTTGCGCGGCGGCCGCTTTATTGAAGGTCTGGGCGGCGAACAGTTTGCCTTGCCAGAAACCATTGCGCCATTGCGCGCCAAAAGTAAGACCGAAGCGGGCACTGACTTCGATGACTCGCAATACTGCAGCCTGGCCGCGACCGACCCGGTTAACCATTTGCCGCTGTTTCTGCCCGATGTAAAGCTGGCGCGCAACAATCGTAACCGGGTGTTGTACCGTGACGGCATACCGTTGGCGGTGCTGGACGGGGATGCAGTGCGCTTTTTGCGCGAGGTGCCCCGTCAGTATCAGTGGGCGCTGGAACAGCTTGTCCGCCGGAATGACATGAATCCACGCCTGCGCAGCTATCTCGCGTGAAACGTCCTCAGGGCCGGTGATGCTTCGTTAAAGTCAGACGCCAGAATGCTCATTTACTATAAGTAAACTCCGCTTCTGTCGTCTGACTTTGCCTCGCCTGACCGGTCCTGAGAACGTTTCTTAGAGTAGAGTGAGCCCTGAGAATGTTTCTGAATGCTGCCAATTTCCAGAGTAGAGGGGAGAAAAATACTCATTCAGGGTTCAGCGGCTGAAAGACGTATGGTCGTTGTGGTTCGGTGTGGGTACACTGTTTTGAATCTTTGATGTCATGAAAGGAAACCAATAATGAAAATGCTGCCTCAATTGGGTTTTGTGCTGCTGTTGCCGTTTCTGATGCTTGCCGGTGTGGCGCAGGCTGCGGATGCACCGCCTGCGATCGCGGATGTGGTTGCGGGGGCAGATCGGCAGGAGGGTTACTTCGACTTCTATTATCAGCCCAATACGGGACAGATTCTGCTGGAGGTGGAGCGCTGGAATGAAGAATTCCTGTACGCCAGCGCACTGGCAACCGGCATCGGCTCCAATGATATTGGCCTGGATCGTGGTCAACTTGGTGGCGGTCGTGTGGTGAAGTTTGAGCGCCATGGCAACAAGGTATTTCTGAAACATATCAACCTGGATTACCGGGCGGTGTCGGACAGCGCTGCTGAACGCTTGTCTGTGCAGGAAGCCTTCGCCGAATCAATTCTGGCCGGATTTGCGGTGGAAGCGGTTGAAGGCAATCGCGTTTTGATCGACCTGACCGACTTTCTGCTCAGTGATGTCCACGGTGTCGCCACCACACTGGCACGGAGCCAGCAGGGCAGCTATAGCCTGGACAAACAGCGTTCTGCGGTTTATCTGGAGCGGACGCGTAACTTTCCGCTGAACTCCGAGTTTGAGGCACAGCTTACGTTTGCCGGCAGCCAGCCAGGAGCGCTGGTGCGCTCGGTGGCACCCTCGCCAGGCAGCATCACCGTGCGTCAGCACCATTCCTTTGTGCAGTTGCCTGAAGCCGGTTATCGGGCGCGGGCGTTTCATCCCGAGTCCGGTTTCTGGTCGCGCAGCTATGAGGACTTTGCCGCACCCATTAACGAGGACATGACCCGGCGCTTCATTTCCCGGCATCGCCTGGAAAAACGAAACCCGGAAGCAGCACGCAGCGAAGCGGTTGAGCCGATTGTGTATTACCTGGACGCGGGTGTGCCGGAGCCGGTGCGTAGCGCTTTGCTGGATGGCGCACGCTGGTGGAACGAAGCTTTCGAGGCGATTGGTTATGACAATGCCTTTCAGGTGGAGATGCTGCCGGAGGACGCCGATCCCATGGATATTCGTTATAACGTGATTCAATGGGTGCATCGTTCGACCCGTGGCTGGTCGTACGGGTCGAGTGTCACTGATCCCAGAACCGGGGAGATCATCAAGGGCAAAGTCACGCTGGGCTCGTTGCGGGTGCGACAGGACTATCGTATCGCACAATCGCTGATCGGACTGGCGCAGGAAGGCTCCGATGAAGCCATCCAGGAGCTCGCGTTGTCGCGTATCCGTCAGTTGTCTGCGCATGAGGTCGGGCATACACTGGGTATTGCCCACAATTTCGCGGCCAGTGTTAATGCGCGCGCGTCGGTGATGGACTATCCGCACCCGGCACTGGAAATCAGTGACACCGGTGTTCTCGATGCGCTTAATGCCTACGATATCGGACTGGGACAGTGGGATTTCCAGACCATAAAATATGGTTATGCTGACTACGCTACCGCGCTGGAAGAATCCGTTGGTCTGTCCACAACACTGCAGGAAAACCGCGATGCCGGGCTGCATTTTATCTCCGACGCTGACAGCCGTGCTCCCGGCGGTGCCCACCCGCTGGCTCATATGTGGGACAACGGCGCCGACCCGGTGACGGAGCTGGAGCGACTGCTGGCTGTGCGCGGCTCTGCGCTTGAACGTTTTGGCGCGCAGAACCTGCGTGCTGGGCAACCCTACGCGGAGCTGGAAGAAATTCTGGTGCCGCTCTACTTTCTGCACCGATACCAGGTGGAAGCGGTTCACCGACTGATTGGCGGCATCTACTACGAATACAGTATCTACGACGGTGAAAATGCCCAGCCAGAGCAGATCACGCCGATCAGTGCTGAGGATCAGATGCGGGCATTGGATGCCCTGATGAACACACTGACACCGAGTGCGCTGGCGCTGTCACCAGAGATTCTGGCAGCGATTCCGCCCAAACCGCTGGGCTATTCGCGCAACCGGGAAAGTTTTCCCTTGCGAACCTCTCTGGGACTGGATTTTGCTGCCATTGCCGAAACGGCAGCGGATCATACACTGAGCGGGATACTGCAGGCCGAACGACTGGCACGGCTGGTCAATCTGAACAGCCTGGACCCAACCCTGCCGTCCATCCACGATGTCTTTGAGCGCGTCATGAACAACAGCTGGTTCGCTGAAAAGTCGGCGGGGCAGTCGGGACGTGTGCAACAGGCCGTCAACAATGTCACGCTTTACCGTTTGCTGGCGCTGCTGCGTTCAGACGAAACTGACAATCAGGTGAAGGCGGCGGTGAATTCGACGCTGCAGGATCTGGAAGACTGGCTTGATTCGGCTGTAGACGAGACCACGGACAACAGTTGGCGCGCACATTACCGCATGGCGCTTGCCGAGCTGGAGAACTGGTCTGATAATGCCAGTCAGGATAGTCTGCTGTCGGCGCCGCTGGCCATGCCGCCCGGCGCCCCGATTTGAGTTCTTTAAATATGTGTCGAGGTAAGCGATTGAAAACTGAATTTGATTTAGCTGTTGCCAGTCTGCCGATTCGGGGGCGTGAGACACGCTTTCCGGTCGGTCGGGTTTTCTGTGTGGGTCGCAACTACGCAGAGCATGCCAAAGAAATGGGCGCTGATCCCAGCCGCGAGGCGCCTTTCTTTTTTAGTAAACCGGCCGCGGCGGTATGGAGGCCTGATGGAACGGTTCCCTACCCGCCGCGAACGCAGGATCTGCATCATGAAGCCGAGTTGGTGGTGGCACTGCATCAAGGTGGCGCGTCGCTGACACTGGCGGCTGCGCGTGCCTGTGTGTTTGCCTACGGCGTTGGTATCGATTTTACCCGACGGGATCTGCAGGCGGAGGCCAAGAAACAGGGGCGACCCTGGGACACGGCAAAAGGTTTTGATGCATCGGGGCCAGTTTCCGAATTGGTAGCATTGGAAGATTGCGGCTGGCTTGAAAAAGGCGCCATCACGCTCACATTGAATGGGCAGGCCAGGCAGCAGGGTGATCTGTCCGATATGATCTGGAAAGTGGATGAGATTATTGCCGAGCTGTCGACCTACTATACGTTGCAGCCTGGCGACATCATTTTTACCGGCACGCCTGCCGGTGTCGGGGCAGTGGACAGAGGTGATGCGGTGGAGGCAACAATCGAAGGCGTGGGTCAACTGGCCTTCAGGATGATCTGATCAATCCGCAGTTGCCGCCAGCGGAGGCAATCCATCCAGCCATGCTTCCAGGATCAGACGCGCGGCCAGTGCGTCCACTTCTCCGCTGGATTCGCCGCGCAGCATCTCGCCTCGTGCCTCAAATGAGGTCAGGCGTTCATCAACACCAAAACAGGGTTTGTGCAGACGGCCATTCAGGCGCTTGCCAAATTTTTGGGCGCGTAACAGCAACTCGCTTTCGCTGTCGTCCATATTAAACGGCAGACCAACAACAAAAACGTCTGGTTGCCAGTTGTTTACCAGTGCTTCCAGTTCGTTCCAGTCAGGAATGCCATCGTTTGCCCTGATAACTCCCACCGCCTGGGCGGTGCCGGTCAGGCTCTGGCCGTAGGCAACTCCGATTCGCTTGGTGCCAAAATCAAACGCAAGCACTTTCAGTGCTTTGGTGTATTTCTGCGGGTAACGCTCCATGGTGTGTGCCTTCAGGTTCAGGAATGCCCGGCCAAGGATGCCAGTTGACTCAGGCTTACACCAAGAATGGCAGCTGCTTCTGCCGCCTTGTTGTCGTAGTCCGTGGAGAATAACAGCTCGTTGTTGGCAGGCACGGTCAACCAGACATTGTCACTGACTTCCTGTTCCAGCTGTCCGGCGTCCCAGCCGGCGCAGCCCAGTGTTACCAGGTAGCGCGACGGACCACCGCCATCGGCGATTTCCTGCAGAATATCCCGCGACATGGACAGGCTGATGTCGTCGTTTACCGCCAGCGTGTAGTCCCACTCCGTGCCGGCTTCGTGCAGAATAAAGCCCTTGTTGCGCTCCACCGGTCCGCCAGTAAGAATACTGCTGTCCTGAAGACGGGCCAGGAAGTCCTCTTTGATGGTGATACCCAGTTCATCCATCAGGTCGGGTATCATCAGTTTGGACGGTCTGTTGATCACCAGGCCCAGCGCGCCCTCATTGTCATGTTTCCACAAGTAGGTGACCGAGCCGTTAAAGTTCGGGTCTTTCAGGTGCGGCATCGCGATCAGGAAGTGGTTCTCAAAACAGCTGGCGTTGCCGGTACTGGCAGCGTTTTCGCTGGCATCGTCTGGACGTGTATTGTCAGCATCAGAATCATGGCTCATTACTTACGGACTCCCGTTACTGTCAGGTGTATGTTACCCGGCGAAGGTATTACTGGCTGCTGTAGTTCAATTGCTGCTGAATGCATTGCCAGGACGAAAGCGCCAGGTACGAATGATTTCCAGCAGGTCGACTTCACCGCGCAACTCGGCCGGAAATTCGTCAAAGGGCGCGGCCAGTCGCACAATATCAACGGCGGCCTGGTCCAGCACCTGTTCGCCTGAGCCCTGCAGCACCCGGATCTCCTGCACGCTGCCGTCAGGGCGGATCGACACCAGCATGCGCAGGCTGCCGAAGATGCCATCCTGCCGCGCCTGTTGCGGGTAATGTTCGTTGCCGACCAGCTCAATACGTTTACGCCAGTTGTCCAGATACAGGGCGTCGTGGCGTTGCTGGGTAGAAGCAGATGAAATGGTGTAGCGCCGTGGTCGCCTGGCGTATTCCTGTTGCTGCACATCCAGCTGCGCCTGCAGGCTGGCGATGGCCAGTGAAATGTCCTGTGGTGTGGGGTGCTCCGAGAGCACGCTGCTGTCGCTGGGCTGCTGTGATTCGGTTTGCTGACGCAACTGGTCGTCGGCGTCGGTGCTGGTCAGAATGCGATTGTCCTGCATCTGTTGAGCCGATGCCGCAGGCGAGGGAATGGGTTGCACTTCCTGTATGATTTCATCATGGAACTGCGACTCCACTGGTGTTGCTGGCGCTACATTTTCGTCAACGGAGCCGCTGCCGAGCTGATTTTCCTGGGCAATAAAATCCGCCAGTTCTGGCGGTCGTTCGCTGCGATATTGCGCCAGCGTAATTTCAATGGCCGGTACGCTGCGACTTTCGCTTAGGAAGCTGAAACCCACGCCAGCGATGATGATGACATGCAGGCAGGCGGACAGAAATATGGTGAAACCAAAGCGTTCCTGCGCCAGTCCGCTGCTCTGCCCTGAACTGCCCGGAGCTGACTTGATCTGCTTTGTGTTCTGTACGTTGCTGTCGTTTGTCATTGCGCCAGAGAGTTCCGGTTATCTACTTCTTGTCTGTTGCCAATTTAACCGCGATACAGTCCATGAGCTGGCCGGCTATATCAAGATCGTATGCCGCGTCGATTTCGCGGATACAGGTTGGGCTGGTGACGTTGATTTCGGTCAGGTAGTCACCGATCACATCCAGCCCGACAAACATGAGACCTTTGGCGCGGACACTTTCTCTCACCTGAGCGCAAATCCATTTGTCGCGATCAGACAGGGGTTGGGCGATACCGCTGCCGCCGGCCGCCAGATTGCCGCGGCTTTCGCCGATGGCGGGCACCCTTGCCAGGGCGTATGGTACGGGCTCACCGTCAATCAGCAGAATGCGTTTATCACCTTTGACAATCTCGGGGATGTAGCGCTGGGCCATGATCGGGTTGCGGCCGTGACCGGTCAGCATTTCAATGATGACACTGATATTGGTATCGTCAGCCCGGATCCGGAAAATCGAACTGCCGCCCATGCCATCCAGCGGTTTGAAGATGACATCGCCGTGTTCTTTGTGAAACGCCTTCAGTTTGTCCGCGCGGCTGCTGACCAGCAGCGGTGGGCAGCATTGCGGAAACTGGGTGGCATACATCTTTTCATTGCAGTCGCGCAGGGACTGCGGTTTGTTGACGATCAGCGTACCCGCCTGTTCGGCGCGTTCCAACAGATAGGTTGAGTAGATATAGTTGCTGTCGAACGGCGGATCTTTTCGCATCAGGATCACGTCGAGATCGGCCAGGGGCCGGTCGCTGGCCTCACCCAGGGTATGCCAGTGGTCCGGATCATAGGCCACTGACAGCGGCCGCATTGACCCCATGGCAGTTTCCCCATTCAGGTACAGGTCTCCCTGCTCCATGTAATGCAGCTGCCAGCCGCGCTCCTGAGCGGCGACCAGCATCGCCAGGCTGGTGTCTTTTTTGTAGGTAATATCTGCGATGGGATCCATCACGATGCCGACTTTCAGATGCATGGTTCAGCCTCTTGCCCAGGGGTCAATACGATTATCAGTATCATAGCATGTTTGCTCCGGGCAGCAGCGCTGGCCCTGTGCTACAACGTTTGCAGGTGAGTGTTAAAACGGAGATCAGGGAGGATCTGTTGTGATTGATGCAATTCCGCGGGACAAGACGGCGAGGCCATTCCGGGTGCTATTGGCAGAAGCCGGTGCACATGTACGTGAATGTATGGAAGAAATGTTGCAGGCGCAGGACTTTGAGGTGGTCAACGCAGACGACGGCTTTGAGGTCCTGTGTCGTCTGCCTGAATGGCGGCCTGACCTATTGTTGATTGCTTCTGAGCTGCCAAGGCTGAGCGGAACCCAGGTCTGCAGTCTGATTCGACAGTGTCCGGACTTCAGTTCACTGCCGGTCATTCTGATGGGGAAGGAGCATTCGCTGCTGGATCAGGCACAAGCAGACATGGCCGGCGCCAATGGCTGTCTGCCATTGCCCTTCCGTATGGACGAGTTCAGGCAGGCACTGTCGGTGATGTCGCAGAACCCAGCGCAGCGAAACGAGACAGCGGCCTGATGACATTGATCCTTGTTGTTGACGAGAATGACTGGCAACGTCAGGCGCTCTGTGATTTTTTGCGTTGTCAGGGCTACCGGACATGGCAGGCGAGAGACCTGGCCGAGGTTCGTGAGGCGTTGTCGATGTCGGCGCACAGACGTGGTGCTGACTCGTTGAAGCCGGCATTGTGTCTTGTTGAGTTGGTGAGAGAGCAGGGGAACGGCTTCAGTCTTGCTGTCTGGCTGCAGTCCAGAGGCCTGGGCAGGTCAGTGCTGCTCAGTGATCGCGGGGAACTGGCAGACAGTCTGTGGGCCCGTTCCCGGGGCATCGAATGGACACTCTCCCGCAGACTCAGTGCGGCGGATTTCACTGCACATCTGGCGCGGATTCTGCACGCAACGGCAGGTGACAATGCTTGCGCCTGATGCAGCGGAGGCTGCGCTGCAACGGGTCATGGATGTGGAGCTTGCTGCAATGCAACGTTGTGGTCAGTCAGCACTGACCGGGTCGTCGGAGGAGCGTGCGTGGCAGGCGTTATTGGCCGGATCTGGTCGAATCGAGGCAGTGGCATGTTTTGTCGCCGACAGCGCATTGTCGCGGTATTGCCGTCATGTGGGGCGTTACATACGCCTGGCCGATGGTCACGCCAGCCAGCCATCGGCGGTGCTGAAACGTCTACTGCGTAAAGTACTTCAGTGCCGCGAGTTGTTGAACCGGCCACTGGCAAGCGAATATTTACGGCAGGTTTTGCTGGTATCGCTGCAGCAGTGCACGGCCGCGGCGAGCGCCACGGCACCAGTCTCCGGGGAAGCAGCAGACAGCCAGGATGGCCCCGCCACACTGCACCCGGTAACCTGGCTCAGACAAGCCTGGCCGCTGTATGTGGATGTTCAGCGCGCCAGCAGTTTTTTGCCGAAATCATTACCCAGGTGTGGCCTGCGTGTCGCCGATCGAAATTCTCCGCCGCAGGACCTGACAGCTATTGAACTGCTCAAGGCCGTACTGCATTTGCAGTCCAGCCTGGCGCAGGCAGGTCACGCCAGTGCCTTCGGGACGTGTGATTGTCGGGACTGGAAACAGGTTATCGGGCTGGAGCTGGACCGGCACCTGCGAACTTACCCGCGCACAGCCAATACGGGCGACGAGCCGGAGTCTGAGGAGCAGGTCCTCGCTATTCGCAAATTTATCTGGCGGGCAATACAGCTGAGCCGTTCGGTCAGGGCTGTACTGGTTATCGGCGACAAGAGACACAATAAACCGGACCTCATCGCTGAGCTGGCTGACGCCATTATCAATGATTGTGGCGTCATTCTTCATCTTCAGACAGAGGAGAGTGCAGCAGCACCAGCAAGCTTGAAGCGGGTATTGAAGCGGGTGTTGCTGATGAAGTGGACACTGCTGGGCGAGCCCGGCACCAAGGGGCTGGATCCACTTCTTGAGCCGGCATTGTCACTGGCTGTGCCTGCGTTGTCTGACGAACTTGCCCACACGTTAGCGACGTTGGTGCAAGCCAGCCAGAAAATGCCTTCGACCACCATGATCTGGCGTGATCTTGGTATCGACTGTTACCGCCTGCTGGTGCGCCTGCGTATGCTGGTTGGCGGTTATCTGAATTCGGTGGCCAGTCAAGGCGCAGACAGCCCGGGACAGGTTGGTGACAAGGCACTGGACACCTGGCTGGTGCTGGTTGGCAGTGTCTATCGCTGTATCGGCTATTGCCATCAGTTACCTGTGCAGACGGCTGTCGAACAGCAAACGTTAAGGTTTATGCTGGATGCAATGTCTGCATGGGCTGCAGGTCATCCTGATGCGGCGGGTTGTCTGCGGCAAATCCTGATGCTTGAGTCACGCCTGGCTTTGACAGCCGGGCGCTGCTGGCAGGCAGCGGTACTGGAGCTGGATACGGAGCAGGATGACTTTAACGGTCTGTCTGTACACCACGCCCTCGCCTCGGGATTGCGGCTGCTGCCGTCTATGTCTGTTGCACCCAACTGGGCGGCAGAGGTGCAACCGGAAATGCTGAATGAACTGCGCTTACTGTTAAAGGGCGCTCGTGTCCTGAGGATCCAGACCATAGAGTCGCTGGTTTGGGTCATGATTGACGCCTGTCAGGCGCAGCAGCGCCCACCGGTGGCAGTGATGCGGCGTGCCCATCGCAGTCTTTGCCGGATGCTGGACCAGGCAGCGGCCTGGCAGACACCTGGTAATGCCAGACGTATGATAAACAGCCTTTATGCCAGCCTGAACGAAGACAGTTCGCGCCCAGGACGGCACGACGCTGTGCGCGAACACACACATGGTCACGATAGCCGGCAACAGAGTCTGAATATCAACTGGCGGTTGCGGAAAATACTCAGGCAATGCCACGATCTGGACAGCGTTCGGGTGCTGATGCAGGAACTGCTGCGTAGTCAGGAAGACCTGCTGGCGACGCCCGTCGCATACGCATCAGGGTCTGACAGCAGCGCGCTAGGAGTGAGCCGCCTAAAGCGGCTATAATGGCGGCTTTAGTCATCGTAAGCAGCTTTCTGCCAGAGCGCTTACCGTTTACGCGAGAGCTGTGGTCTGTGAGAACATTTGGATTTGTCTGGGGAGTTGGAGGCATTCTGTTACTGCTGAGCTTTGCCATTGTGCGCCTGGGTGGCGTGGCACTGGAGCTGGGCGGCTATCCGTTGACGGTCTGGCAATGGGGACTGGTGTTGGTGTGGCTGGTCTATATGGTCTGGGCAGAAGGCTACAAAGGTTTTCATCTGGCGTTTGCACCTCGGGTAGTGGTTCGAGCCAACTATCTTGCCAATAACCCCAGGCCTGTCCATGTACTGCTGGCACCTCTGTATTGCATGGGATACATCCATGCCACCACCCGTCGCAGAATTCTGTCGATTGCGCTGACTAGCATGATTCTGACCTTTGTTTTTATGGTCAGGCTGCTGCCGCAACCATGGCGCAGTATGGTTGATGTTGGCGTGGTTGCCGGTCTGGTCGTTGGTGTTGCGTCGATTCTGTTCTATTTGGTGCAACTTCGGCAGAATGGTCCGGGCAGCCTGCCAGTGGCGACCGATGTGCCTCTGGCAGCGACGATAGAGGGTCAGGTCTGAGCGCTCAGCGATTGACAACAGTTCGCTACGCAGAATTCGGTTAGCCGGGGTTACTTGATGGAGTCTGTGAAAGCTCATAACACCTGCATCAATCAATGTGGTGCCGTGGTGGTAACCTGGCAGCCCGATATCGAGACGCTGGCTGCCTTGCTGACGGATCTGACGGCGCAGGGATGTGATGTTGTGGTGGTGGATAACGGATCCGACAACGCGGCGCAGGTCAAAGCCCTGGTAGATTCGCTGGCGCCTGAAGCAAGCATGATGCCGTGGCAACAGAACCGGGGTCTGTCCGTCGCGATGAATGCCGGACTGCAGTATCTGCGCGAGAACCAATACGAATTTGTATTTTTGTTTGATCAGGACAGTCGTCTTACCGACGGGTTCTGTGAGTCTATGTTGCAGGCCTGGTATCGTGCGTGCGATGTCAGTTCACAGCCCGTCGGCGCCGTCGGGCCCCGCCTGCAGGACCCGGACACGGGCCGTCGCACACCGTTCAGGTTGTTCCGGTTAGGTCGACGTTCGGATTGTGCGATGGCCACTGCCGATGACCTGTTCGAAGCCGATTTTCTGATTTCCTCCGGCAGCCTGATGTCGCTGTCCGCTGTTGCCGCGATTGGCCCCATGAAGGATGACTATTTCATCGATAATATCGACCTGGAATGGTGCTTCCGGGCCAAAGCCAAAGGCTATGCGCTTGTTGGAACTGATGCTGCCATTCTGTTGCACAGTATCGGCGAACCCAGTCGTAATCCGCTGGTTCGTGCCGGCGTAATGGTTCGGCATAGTCCCGCCCGCAGTTATTATTCCACCCGCAATCGCCTGCACCTGTACCGGCAGAGCTATGCCCCTGTGGCCTGGAAGCTGCGCGACTGTTTCCGTTTTGTACTAAAGACGGCCTGGCTGGTGCTGTTTTCCCCTCAACGAGGTGAATACGCTGCGCAGATTCGCCGGGGCATCAAGGATGCCGGGTCACTCAATGACTGATCAGCATGGCTTGCCTGATATTCTGGTATTGATGCCGGTCTACAACGGCGCTGCATTTCTCGCGGAGCAGCTGGATTCGATTCTTGGCCAGAGCCACCGGAATTTCCTGTTGCTGGCCCGGGACGATGGTTCATCAGATCATTCGGTACAGATTCTGCAGGCCTACGCCGGGAAATTTCCCGATCGGATATCGTTGATTCATGACAGCCTGGGTAACCTGGGAGCTTCCGCAAGTTTTGGTCTGCTGCTGCAGCACGCCCTGACCCTGATCGATAACAGACCAGCGTCTCCACCGTGTTATGTAGCACTGGCCGACCAGGACGACTGGTGGCATGCGGACAAACTGGCGTGTTGTCTGCAGCGAATGAAACAACTGGAAGCGACGTCGGCAACCATCCCGGCGTTGGTGCACAGTGACCTGCGCGTGGTAGACAAAGCAGGTCAGTTACTGGCGCCGTCATTGGCCGCGTATCAGATGCTGCGGGTGCAACACACGGGGTTTGTCGCGCAACTGGTCAGTAACACATTGACCGGCTGCACTGCTTTGATGAATACAGCGCTGGTACGTAAAGCCCTGCCCATTCCTGCAGAGGCGGTCATGCACGACTGGTGGCTGTCGCTGGTCGCCAGTGCCTTTGGGCACCGATACTTTGAACCGTCGGCGCTGGTTGACTATCGCCAGCATGGCGGCAATACCCTGGGCGCGCGGGCTGCGTCACGCTCCGGTTTCAGGTTCAGACGTCTGCAGACGCTGCTCGCCAACAATGACACCCAGGACGCCAGTGAGCTGTTCAGGACACTGGCAGTGCAGGCCGTGTGTTTCGACCAGCGTTACGGGGCGGAAGTCGGGCCGGCCAGGCGTTGGGCGCTACGTCGTGTCGCTGCGCTGAAGCATGCCAGTGCACTGGTTCGGCGGCTGAGCTTTCGTTTGCTCAGGCGCCTGTAGCTGCCAGCTCCGTCGACGTTTGCTGAGACTGTGTGGAAGCAGCCTGCGTCAGTGATTGCACGACGGCGGTAAACTGTTCCGGGGAGCAGTCTCTGGCGAGCGCGTCCAGGGCTTTACCCCGGACATGGTCCCAGAGTGTCTCGTCCTGGTACAGGCGTACACACTGATCGGCAAATGCCTCAGCACTGTCTCCTACCAACAGCTCGTCACAATCTGTCCATGACAGCTGACCGGCGAGCAGTTCAGTGGCGACCACCGGTATGCCAAAGGCCGCCGCCTCATGAATTTTATGGGGGATGCCCGCGGCAAAACGCGTCGGCGCGATAAACACCCGGCAATGATCATACAGCGGGGTAATGTCAGGCTGTCGGCCCATGAATTTAATACCGTCAGCCTGAATGCGCTTCAGGGAGGGGGCAATATTGTCGCCCACCACCAGGACTCTGAAGTCACTGCCCAGTTGCTTATTGATCAGGGGCAAAACCTTTTCGGTAAACCACAGCAGCGAATCCACATTGGGTGAATTGTCATCACGCAGTGCCCCGACAAAAAGAAAGTCCTGGCGCTGTTTAAAGTTTCTCGGGGTCGGTGTCGCCACAGTCTTGTGTCCAAGAACCAGAACGTTTTCGAAACCAGCCTGCTGGTAAATATCGGCTTCGGCCTGAGAGACGGCCAACACGCAGTCAGCATCACGGGCAAGTTCCAGTTCATCTTTGACCATGCGTGCTTCGCGCTGGGCTGAGACTGATTCACCCTGAAGGCGCATTCGGGCGGCCTCGCGCGGTGCGATCAAGGCTTCGGCATCATAGACGATGCGGGCGTTGCCAGTGATCGCCTGGTGTTTGTGTTGCAGGTCCTTCAGCCATTCCATGTTGTGGCTGCGACTGACGATAATGGTGTCGTAGACATCGCGGCGCTGGGTCAGAAACTCACCCAGCCGGTCTTTGCCCAGATACAGCATGACTTCGACGGAGGGTGGCAAGGTGGCGTAGGTATCGGGCCACTCATCATAGGAAGTCCGTAACGGAAACAGCGTCACATTGTAGTTGGCAGCGACCAGTTCATGCAGGATTTCCCGACAACGCGGATAACCGGCACCGAGAGCGGCATGTGGCACCCTGTCATCAATCAATAACACGTTCTGGCGTCGCGAAGCCGTTCTGGCTTTCAGAATATTGGACTCGGCGGCGGGGTATTGCTTAGCCAGGTAATCCTGGTGTTTCTGGCACAGGATTTCGCGATGCTCCTGCTGCAATTTGCTGGCGCCTTCATAACCGCCGGAACTGGCAAACTCGTAGTGGATAATGTCGGCGGCCGGCTCATAAATGATTCGATAACCGGCTTTGCTCAGGCGGATGCAGTAATCGGATTCTTCGTAATACGCGGGTGCGTAGTCAATATCAAAACCACCCAGCTCTGCGAACAACGCGCGTGGTGTCAGCAGGAATGCGCCGGAGCAATAATCAACATCGCGTCGATACATAAACTCGGGGTTGTCCGGTTGCATGCCGCGGCCATAACCCAGGCAACTGCCATCCTGCCAGATGATGCTGCCGGCCTCCTGCAGGCTGCCGTCCAGCAAGCGAATTTTTCCACCGACGGCGCCGGCATTGGATTCCTGGCCAAACACGTTGAGCGCCGCACGCAGAGAACCGGGTTGCAGCAAGGCATCGTTGTTCAGAAACAGCAGGAAGTCACCTCGGGCTGCTTCAGCGCCCTGATTGACGGCATGGACAAATCCGACATTGTCCTGGTTATGCAAGGTAGTGGCGTTCTCCACCAATGCCATCATTTCTGCTGTGCGGTCCGTGGAGTTGTTATCCACGATAATAATTTCAACGTCGACGTCGCAATGGGCAATCAGCGATTTCAGGCACATCAAGGTTAAAGGTGCCTGATTGAACAGGACAAGAATAATGGAGACAACGGGCTTGTCCGAGTGCGGCAACACCAGGGCCTGGGCGTCATCAATGAATTCGTCCAGCGCGGCGCTGGCATTCTGCGAATGTTGTTTTTTTACGTCGTCGGCATCAATGACAGCATCAGGTACAGGTTTTGACAGTTCGACTGTCTGTTTCAGACCATATATCCGGCGACCCAGTGCGGTAGACACCAGTGCCCGGCCTGCCCGTTGTTTTAATCGTATCAACGCACCAAGCAATCGACGCAGTGGGGCGGTCAGTCGCCAGAACCGACTCCCGGTGATCAGTGTCAGTTCAGACTGCAGATTTCTGGCGTGAACTTCCAATGCCCGGTAATCGATTTCGAGCAGTCGATAACGCTCCTCGACCGAGTCCGGCCTGTGTCCGTTAGCGGTTACTGCGCCAGGTATCGCCAGTGAGTCACGGATATCGGCAATCGCGGCGATGACACTGTCCATGGATGCACTGTTTTTCTTCTCGCCCAGCGCCTGCCAGGGCACTGTGCCCTGATAACTGGCGGCGGCCAGCCAGTTATGCCAGCGCGACAGCATAAGACGTTTTTCCTGCATCGCGCGTGGCTGATTCTCGGGCAGGTTGTCACTTTTGCGGGTTTGCGATTCGTGATGGACCAACTGCACAGACGGGTTGATCAGGCAGGGCAGTCTGGCTTTACGTAAGCGCAGGCAATAATCCAGATCATTAAAGGAAACCGCCAGTGATTTTTCGTCAAACCCGCCAAACTCCAGGAAGCGGTCTTTGCGCGTAAACAGGCATGCGGCGGTGACTGCATCGACGGCGTACCAGTGGTCGATTTCGAAACGCTGTGCAAGATCATCCATGGCCATGCCGTGAGCAATGTGGAGCCCGACCCAGCTGCTGTCCAGGGCAACGCCGGCATGCTGAATGGTATTGTCAGGGTAGAGCAGCAGGGCGCCAACCGCGCCAACGTCTGGCAGGTTGGCCACGGGCAGCAGACGCTCCAGCCAGTCACTGGATTTGACTTCAATATCATTATTCAGAAAACACAACACATCGCCGGTGGCCTGATTTGCGGCCATGTTGTTGATTTCGGAAAAATTGAATGGTCTGTTCCAGCTCAGCACTTTTACCCGGGCATCGGCCAGGATGCTGTCAAGGTAGCTCAGGGTTTTCTGGTCAGTACTGCCGTTGTCGACGATCAATACCTGCAGATCGCCGGCATAGGGGGATGCAAGAATGCTGTCCACACAGGGCTTGAGTAATTCCAGTTTGTCGCGTGTTGGAATGATGATGCTACAGCTGGGGAGTTCGGCTACGGTCATTGGTTCAGTTTCATTCATCGGTGCGATGTCCGCCTATGCGTTTGAGGTGTCTGCCAAGCCAGCGGAAAGGTCGGGTTGCGCGCCAGGACAGCGAATTTTTGACGTAGGTCAGTTGTCTGTTCAGTTCTGTGTAGTGGGCTTGCAGTTCTTCATGGTGGGCCTGCAACTCAGTGTGCTGAGCCTGCAGTTGCGCGAACTGATTCTGCGCGGTCTGCAATTGTTCGAGTACTTTATGATACTCGGCATCAGCACTCTGTTGCTGGACCCTGGCCTGATGTAATTGCCCGGCGACGTTAGTGTTTTCCTGTTCGAGATTTCTGATGTGTTGGACGCACGCGGCAAGCTCCGCTTTGATGTTGCTGTAGTCGGCTGAACTGACCAGCAGGCTGTTAAGTTCTTCGCCGCGCCAGTATGGCAACCACTTGTTGAGCACGTCAATTCTGGCGCGTGCCTGCGGTGTCCCGCTTTTGTATTTGTCCTGTTCCTGTTCCTGCTCCAGTGCTGTCGCTGAGTCACCGCCCTGTCGATAAAACGCGGTGACGGACTCGACATGAAGGAAATCGCCATGACGGGCGCACTGCTGCCAGAAGTCCCAGTCTTCGTAGATAGCCAACGTTTCGTCAAAACGACAGCCGCTATCGATCAGGGATCTGGAGAACAGGACGGAATGAATCGGGAGGTAGTTGTCCCGCTTGAGCAGGACCGGATCGAATGCGTGTGCAAATACCTTGTCGGTGGCGTGTCCGTCTGGGTCGGTAACCTGAGTATCGCTGTATGCCACCAGGCCTGGCCTGTCTTGCAAGGCACTCATCAGGATCTGGATATGCTCGGGTGCTATCCAGTCGTCGTCATCCAGAAATAACAACCAGTCTCCGCTGGCGTGGTCAAGGCCGGCATTGGCGGCGGCCGGCCGGTTCAGGGGGTTACCCGTACTGACCACTTTCACCGTGATATCCCGTACTGGCGTAGCCGGTGATTGCAAACCCTGACCGCGGGCGTCGACTACCACCAACTCAATGTTGGGCCAGGTCTGGCTGAACACGGAATCAAGGGCCTGCGTCAGGCTGGGCCGGTCGACGGTGCGGCAGATTATTGAAACCAGCGGCGACGAGTCTATGTTGTTGATGGTGGTCATCCTTTGCTGAGTTTGCTGCTGTATTTGCTGCAGTCAGGCAATCTGCTCTGCTTGGTCAGAAGACGCATTGTACCGAGTATTGACCATCAACGTGAAGTCATGGGCTCAGGTGTTTCCTGCAGGCAAAAAAAACCCCCAGTTTCCTGGGGGTTAAAACAGCCGGACTTATAAGGAAGGTGTAGGTACAGGTCCGTTCCAATGCATCCTTGGCTGTGAGCCTTAGCAGACTCCTTGCGGGTTAAAGGCGGGAAAACAATCGGGGATTGCTCCGTCACTATAGAGATAGCAGGTTCCGTGCCAGAAATATAAAAAGTTATAAATCAGCGACTTATGGTATTTGTTTGTTGGGGAGGGCTAAACTGCTGTCGGGGGTGGCAGACACTTTTGATGGGATATTGTTAAGTGTCTGATTTTACAGTGTTAACGGTGTCGGGTTGGCCCGACACCGATGGCTGGGCCTTATTCTGCTGGTTTGCGGAACTGGTCCGGATCCAGGTCGTGGCGTTTGAGCAGATTATAGAATTCACTGCGATTGCGTTCGGCCAGTCGGGCGGCCAGTGCGATATTGCCTTCGGCCAGATTGAGTAGTCGAATCAGGTAATCATGCTCGAACTGATTGCGGGCATCGTTCATGTTCAACAGCTTTTCTGCCTTGAAGCGCAGTGCCCGCTCTACCAGTTGTCGCGGGATCAGGTTTTGCGGGCTGAGCACCACACACTGTTCGACCACATTGAGCAATTGCCGGACATTGCCGGGCCATGGGGCACTGACCATCACTTCCATTGCATCGGGTGCAAACCGCATGCCTTCCTCCCGGCCGTGTCGATCGCTTAACTGTTGTGCAAAGTGGTTGGCCAGCAGGGGTATGTCCTCTCGCCGGTCTGCCAACCGAGGCTGTTCCAGGGTGATCACATTCAGCCGGTAAAACAGATCCTCGCGAAACGTTCCCGCACGCACTTTCTCGTGCAGGTCATGGTGTGTTGCCGACAGGATACGTACATCAACTTTGATGGTTTCGGTGGAGCCAACGGGTCTGACTTCGCCCTGTTCCAATACCCGCAATAATTTGGCCTGCGCGCTCAGCGGCATATCACCGATTTCGTCCAGAAAAACAGTGCCTTTATCGGCTGCCTTGAACAACCCGTCGGTCGCCTTGCCGGCACCAGTGTAGGCACCAGCCGTGTGGCCGAACAGCTCGGACTCCAGCAGTGTTTCGGGTATCGCGGCACAGTTCAGCGTCATGAAGGCTGCATCGTGGCGATTACTGGCACGATGTACCGCTTTTGCCAGCAGCTCTTTACCGGTGCCGGTTTCACTCTGGATTAACACGCTGACATCAGTTCGTGCGGCGGCCTTGGCCTGCTGCAATAGTGTTTCCATGGCCTGGCTGCAGGACACAATTCCCTGGCGCCAGCTGTCGCTGTCGTCACCGTCTTCATCGTCCTGCGGACTGCTCTGGCTCAACGCCTGCGTGATTTTGTCCATTAATATGTCGGCGTCTACCGGTTTGACCAGATAGCTGAAGACGCCACGTTGCACGGCCGCAACTGCATCAGGAATGGTGCCGTGGGCAGTGAGAATGATGACCGGCAGCTGCAGAAAGCGTTCCTGGATAGACTCAAATAAGGCCATGCCATCCATGCCAGGCATGCGCAGGTCGGTAATGACCACGTGCGGGCGGTAACGACCGAGTTCGGTAATGGCTTTCTCTGCCGAGTCGACAGCACTGACATCCAGGTTGTTGGCCTGCAGGCGCATACGGATCAGGTGCAACAAATCTTCGTCATCGTCGACCAGCAGAATACGGGGCTTGTCACTCATTGACCGTCTCCTGCAACTGGCCGCGGCGGTTAATCTGCTGCTCGATTGCCGTCAGTGCCTCGATCTGGTTCTCAAGGGACTGAATCTGCTGTAGCTGTACTTCATGCACCTGCTGAAGTTCGCGCAATTGTATCTGCAGTTCGAGCATGCGCAGACGCAGATGAGAGGCTGCGGATGTGTCAGAGTCCTGGCTAAGCGACGATCTGATCTGTTCCGCTTCTGTGACTAGGTCCGCCTGTTCGCGGCTGTCCAGTGACTGTTGAAAGTAGAGTAAAGACGAGAGCTCGTTGTTGCCGCCCAGGCCTGATGGCAAGGACTGGCATGAGGCCAGCACACTTGTCAGCGCGGTAATACAGAGTAAACGCATCATGCTTTGGTTTTCCTTTGCCAGCGTCTCGGCAGCGACAGCCTGAAACAGGCGCCCTGTCCTGCCGTGTTATTGATGATAACCAGTTTGCCACCCATCTGTTCTGCATATTCACGGGCGATGGCGAGGCCAAGACCGGTGCTATGGTAATGCTCACGAGGCCGGGCAGTGCCCTGGAAAAACGCTGAGAATATTTTCTCTTGCTCTTCCTCCGGCACGCCGGGGCCTTCATCGGCAACGTCAATATCAATAAATTCTTTGTCCCGCACCATTGTAATGGCTATTTTGCCATTTCGTGGAGAGAATTTGACCGCGTTACTTAGCAGGTTGTCAACAATCACGCGAATTCGTTCGCGGTCACCACTGATTGCTACTTTATCCAGGCGCGTATGCCATTTAAGTTGGGTGTTTTGTGTCGACGCCTGATGGCTGGACACGATGCCTTCCACCATGGCTGTCAGTTTAATGGCTTCCGGCGGTGCATCAACAATAGCAAAGCTCTCAGCATTATGACGCAACAGGCCTTCGATCAGACCGAGCAGGCGCTGGCAGTTATTGCTGAGAATGCCGATCAGGGTTTTCTGCTCTGCATTGACCGGGCCGGCGATCCCATCGCCCATCAAGGCGGCGCTTTCCTGCATCGCGGCCAGTGGTGTTTTTAGTTCGTGCGAGATATGGCGCAGGAACTCGCTGCGCTGCTGCTCCAGTTGCTGCAGGCGATCGCGCAACCAGTCCAGTCGGGCGCCCAGTAAACGCAGGTCGGTGGGGCCGCCGATCCTGATTCTCTGTTCATAGGCGCCTTTGCCCAGGTCCCGGATGGCGATGTCCAGTTGTCGCAGTGGCCGGGTAATCAGGGTCACAAACAGGACCGCCAGCAGCAGTGCGGTGCAGACCAGCAGCAGGGTGCGAATATTGAGTGCGCGCTGGCTGTTGGCGGTCTGCTCCCGAAGTAGTGCGGCTCTGGTATCGACCCAGGTGGATGTCAGTCGGGTCAGCTCATAAGCGGTTTCCAGCAACCGCGGGTAGTCAAAATCGGTCTGTGAGGTGGCGGCATTAAGTTCGCTATAAGCCTGCATCTCCATGCCCTGCAGTTCCTCGGCCTGGGCCGAAATGGCGTCGTCGTTGTTCAGTGACAGCAGTTGTGCCAGCGTCTCGTGAAGTGATTCGCGACGGTCGTCGTAGACTTCAAGGAGTGCCGGGTCACGCAAAATAAGAAACTGCCGGGCGCTGCGTTCAAGAGCGCCGCTGTGTTCAATTAATTCGCGGCTGGCGCGCATGGCAAAAGCGGATTGATTGACGGTCAGTTGTCCGGAAGTTGTCAGCGTATCAAGCTGACGGACACTGATGACCAGCGCCGATATCAGCAATGCTGTCACCGCCAGAAAACCCAGTACAGTCAGTTGCAGGATTGAGCGAGTGCGAAACAGCATAAAATCCGCCTGTTGTTCTTCCGTGGCCGGTGTCCGATGATTGTCGGCAGCGTGGTGGCCGTTATTCTCCGGGTGATGTCAGCCTGCTGATCAGTACGCCCAGAACCTCGGCAATAAAATCCAGGAACAGGGTGTCGAGCTCTTCGGTAAAATAGTCCTGTGCGTGGTTGCCGATAACCAGTACCGCCAACAGGCTGTTTCGGTGCGTTACCGGGCATAGGGCTGCCGAGCGCAATACCGGGGTTGTGCCCGGAAACAGAAGCCAGGATGTGTCTTTGTCCAGCGCCTGCGTCAGAACCTGGCGGCTGCGTAACAGCGAAGGGAAGCGTTTTTGCAATTCAGTGGCAGCGTCGCTGGTATCAACAAGAATAAGGCGGCAGGCATCAATCCCGGGCTGGGTTGACAGGCTGGACTCGGTGACGACCGACAGTTGATCAAGTTTGTCTTCTTCCAGCAGTGTCAGAATCAGGTTGCGGGTGACACTGAACAGTTGATCATTGTAACGGGCATTTTCCAGCAGGCCGTTC